>ENA-UEYI01000175-UEYI01000175.1-human-gut-metagenome-genome-assembly--contig:-NODE-175-length-63250-cov-35.026578_pt1 | contig 63250 bp, 48 predicted proteins | sample MGYA00242900_ERZ507916 | MGnify/ENA primary metagenome ERZ507916 (study PRJEB26167, sample SAMN06115521) | human gut metagenome | host: Homo sapiens | place: China:Chongqing | collected 2015-09-02...
AGAATATTGTATGACCACAGCGGTTATGACAAAGTTATTTTGGTAGAGGATGATTTGGCAAAAGCTATTGTTGATAGAATATTGAGAGATAATCATTTGCTTAACAGTAAACTAGTTCATGTGTTACCTTGTGGTGGTTATACTAACGTTATTGATTTAGCACATGATGTAGTACGATTCAATTTATTGGGAAGAAAGGCATCTGTATCAATTGTTTTAGATGGGGATGTTAAAGAAAAAGCCAATAATTATTTAAATAAAAAAAATATTATCAATAATATTCCTTTAAACTTCCTTCCAATAGAAAGTTTAGAGAAATTCCTAAAATCTAAGCTTTTTGATAATGTGGATCATAAATTATTCCGTGAACTTAATGATTATATTTTTCACAACAAGAGTCTTGATGATATAACATCTGATTATAAATTGCTTAATGCAGAAGATAAAGATGGTAAAAAGCTTTATACAGCAATAGAAAAAGAATTGGTTGAACTTAGAGAGGATAGAAGTACCTTGGTAGAGTTTATTATAAAGTATTTATTTGATACAAACAGTGGCTCGCTTGCCAAAATTACAGACTTCTTAAAAAAACAAATGCAATGAAACGTCCATTAATTCTAGTTGGTGGCGGTGGTCATTGTAAATCAGTGATTGAAGTTGCTGAAAGTGCAGGCTATAACATCAAGGGAATCCTTGATATGCCAGATGAAGTAGGAGAGGAGGTCCTTCCTTGTCATAAGGTAATAGGAACCGATTATGAGATTCCTCAATATGTTGAGGAGTGTGATTTCATTATAACTGTAGGCTTCATCAAAAATCCAGCCCTCCGAATCAAACTATATAATAAGGTGAAAGCGGCTGGAGGCAGATTGGCAACAATCATTGCCTCTACCGCTCATGTTAGTAAATATGCAGAACTAGGCGAAGGTACAGTCATTATGCATCAGGCATTCGTTAATGCTGGTGCAAAGATAGGTGATAATTGCATTATCAATACTTTCGTTAATATAGAACATGATGCAGAAGTGGGTAATCAATGCCACATCTCGACAGGAACCATGGTCAATGGTGAATGTAAGATTGGAGAAAATTGTTTTATCGGATCTCAATCCGTTTGTGCCAATTGTATCGAAATAGCTTCAGATATTATCGTGGGAGCTGGTTCTGTAGTTCGTAAGTCTATACGTATGAAGGGAATTTATGCAGGAAATCCTGCTATCCTTAAAATTAAAGCAAAATAGAATGAGTAAGATAGCGTTATTTACTGTCTTTTATCCGGGAGCAGAAACTTATGTTGATGAATTCTTTAATTCGGTTTTAAATCAGACCTATAAGAATTTTGATTTAATCATTGTGAATGATGGGTATAAGGACGATAATCTTGCTTCCCATTGTCCAAATTTAAACATTATAGAACTTCGAGGTGATGCAACCATTTCAGGCAATAGAGCTATTGGAATAAATTATGCCATAGATAATGCTTACGATTATCTGTTCCTATGTGATGTTGATGATTATATGTATCCTACAAGAGTTGAACATGTTTTAGAAGCATTTGGCAACAATGATATCATTGTGAATGATTTAGATATTGTTGACGCGGATAGAAAACTGATAGTAAAAGATTACTTTCAAAAAACTATTAGTGCCAATACAATCTTAGATAAAGACTTTATTAAAGATAAAAACATTTTTGGCTTTTCAAATTCAGCTTTGAAGATAAGTGCTTTTTCTAAAGTTTCATTTCCTGCGGATCTTAAGGTTGTAGATTGGTATTTCTTTACCCAATTGTTGAATGAAGGTTTAAAGGCTCAGTTCTTAGACGAATCTTTGACTGAGTATCGACAGCATTCAGGAAATATGATAGGTATTTCATCATTCACAATTGATGTATTTAAGAAGTTGATTGAGTTAAAGAAGAAACAATATAGTTATATAAAGGAAGTTTATCCCGTTTATCAGAAGTTGTATGACCAGATGTTAAACTTGTCAAAGCTTCCAGACAATGAATTACAGAAAATAATATATAAGAATACTGATATTACACCATACCCAGTGTGGTGGGAAAATGTGAAATTTTAAATTTGAAAATTATGAGTAGAAAATATCCTTATATCGTCGCAGAGATTGGTGGAAACCATAATGGCGATATTGAATTAGGTAAAAAGATGATTAAAGCCGCAAAGGAGTGCGGGGCTGATGCTGTTAAGTTTCAGCTTTATCGTAGAGGCGATCTTTGGACTGAAGATCATCTTAAAGAGTTGAATGATGGGGTTGTAAAATTGGAGAATGTTTCTAATTGGTCAACCAAAGAACTTGGCTTGAATAATATCTTTGAGCAAGTCGATAAGTTTGCTATCCAGGAGCAAGAACATATTGAGTTCTTCAATTATGCTCGTGAGTTAGGTATAGATTATAGCACCTCTGCTTTTACAAAGAAGGATGTAGATTTCTGTATTGACCAAAAGGTAGCTAATCTAAAAGTAGCATCTTGTGATGTAACTAATCTTGATTTGATAGAGTATGTTATATCAAAAGATTATCCAACACAGATAGCACTTGGTATGGCAAGTCTTGCTGAAATCGAAGCTATAGTCAACTTGATTCCAGAGAAATATAAGCATAATGTAACACTTCTTCATTGTGTCTCACTATATCCGCCAAAGGATGAGTATGTAAATCTAAATTTCTTGAAGACTCTTCGACAGGCTTTTGGTATGGAAGTAGGCTATTCAGACCATACATTTGGTTTTTCTATTCCTCTTGCTGCAGTAGCATTTGGTGCAACGGTTATTGAAAAGCATTTCACACTTGATAAGAATATGCCAGGATGGGACCACAAGGTTTCTGCTAATCCGGAAGAAATGAGAGTTATTGCTTCAGAATCGAAACGCATAGTAGATGCTTTAGGTTCAGGCATTAAGGTTGTTTCTGAGGACGAAATTGCAAAGCAGAAGAAATTCCGCAGAAGTATTACAACAGCAAATGCTCTTAAGGCTGGTCAGGAAATTACATATAATGATATTCTTTTCAAACGTCCAGGAACAGGTATTCCTGCCAATAAATACAAAGAGATTATTGGACGTCACGTAAATAGAGACATCGAAGAGAATAAAACTTTATTTTGGGAGGATTTGGTAAAATGATAGCAATTATACCTGCAAGAGGAGGGTCTAAAGGACTTCCTGGTAAGAATATAAAGGAAATGTGCGGCAAGCCTTTAATCGCCTATACGATAGAGGCTGCTCTTGCTGCAAAGTCAATCGACCATGTCATACTTTCTACAGATGATGAAGAAATTGCCGCAGTAGCTAAGAAATATGGTGCGGAGGTCCCATTTATGCGACCTGCAGAATTGGCTTCTGATACGGCTATGGCTGTAGATAATTATATCTATACAATAGGCCGCTTAGAGGAAGAATGGAATACAACGATTGATTCATTTGTTGTTCTTCAACCAACATCTCCACTTCGAATCTCAGAAGATATTGATGGAGCAGTTCAACTTTTTAATGACCGTAAAGCAGACTCTGTTGTTACATATGTAAAGGAGGCTCATCCGGTTTTTTGGCATAAAAAGATTGATGAGAATAATAAACTTGAAGATCTGTTTGAAGGTACGATTGCTAATCGACAGGAACTTCCTACGACTTATTATCCTAATGGTGCTGTTTATGTATTCTCAACAGCTATGATTCGACAGAGAAAATATTATACAGATAAGTCTTATGCATATATAATGCCAAGAGAAAGATCTGTAGATATTGATTTCCTGGATGATTTTAAGTACGCAGAGTTCTTAATGTTAAGTCATAATAAATAAATCTATTTCAATGGAAGAGAATCATATTATAAAATTATCAAAGAAACTGATAGATGCTTTAAAACGGCTTAATTCTTTTCTTAAGGGGCCTCTAGTTTTGTTTGTTGTTGATGACGAAGACAAAATGGTAGGTACATTGACAGATGGCGATTCTCGCAGAGCTTTGATAGCAGGTTTTTCTGTGAATGACTCTATTGAGAATGTGATGCATAAAAACTTCAATTTCCTTCGTAGAGGTGTTGATGATGATGTACAGCATCTTCATGAGCAGAAATTGAAGAAAATGAAGTTAATTCCCATTCTTGATTCAGACAATCATATTGTTGATATAGTCAATCTTGAAAAGTATATTACTCGACTTCCTATTGATGCTGTTCTTATGGCAGGAGGAAAGGGAGAGCGTCTTCGTCCTTTAACGGAAAAGACTCCTAAGCCATTGTTGGAAGTAGGAGGAAAGTGTATTATTGACCATAATATAGATCGTTTAATTTCGTATGGCGTAGAGCATATAAATGTGACTATAAACTATCTTGCAGAACAAATGGAGGAACATTTTGCCACTCCTCGTGATGGAGTACAGGTTCGTACTTTCCGAGAACCAAAGTTTCTTGGAACTATAGGAGGTGTCAAGTTTGTAGATACTTTCTACAACGATACTATCCTTGTAATGAATTCTGACCTTTTTACTAATATCGACTACGAGGATTTCTTTCTTCATTTCCAGCAGAACGATGCGGAAATGTCGGTAGCAGCCGTTCCTTATAATATAAGTGTAGAACTTGGAATTTTAGACCTTGATGGGCGAAATATAAAGGGTCTTTTAGAAAAGCCAAAGTTTAATTATTATGCCAACGCTGGCATCTATCTTATAAAAAAACGCGCCCTTGCAGAGATTCCTGAAAATACATTCTTTCATGCCACTCATCTTGTGGAGAAACTTATAGCTCAAGGGAAAAAGGTCATCCGTTATCCTCTTAATGGAACATGGATTGATATTGGTACTCCACAGGAATATCAAAAGGCAAAAGACTTGGTGAGACATTTGAAATAATGTATTAAGTAAAACAATAATATGAAAGGTATAGTATTAGCAGGGTGGTAGCAGTGTACGTTTGTACCCCATTATAACGTTTAAAACAGAAATAAGATATGGCACAATATAAGCGTACAATTGTAATCACCGGTGGAGCTGGCTTTATTGGCTCACACGTGGTGAGACTTTTTGTAAACAAGTATCCTGAGTATAATATCATCAACCTCGACAAACTGACATACGCTGGTAACCTTGCTAGCCTCAAAGATATTGAGAGCAAACCCAACTATAAGTTTGTCAAGATGGACATTTGCGACTTCGATGCTTTCTATCAGTTAATGCAAGATGAGCATGTTGATGGTATCATACATCTTGCAGCCGAGAGTCATGTAGACCGCAGTATCAAAGACCCATTTACATTTGCCCGTACCAACGTTATGGGTACATTGACTCTGCTTCAAGCTGCAAAGCTTTATTGGGAGTCCTTGTCAGAGAAATATGAAGGCAAGCGTTTCTATCATATCTCTACAGATGAGGTTTATGGAACTTTGCAGATGAACCACCCAGAAGGTGTCGAGCCTCCTTTCACAACAAAGGCAAGTTCTGAGGAACATCATCTTGCATACGGAGAGAATTTCTTTTATGAGACGACAAGGTACAATCCTCATTCTCCATATTCTGCTTCAAAAGCAAGCTCAGACCATTTTGTACGTGCCTTCCATGATACTTATGGTATGCCTACAATCGTTACAAACTGCTCTAATAACTATGGTCCTTATCAGTTCCCAGAGAAGTTGATACCTCTCTTTATTAATAATATTCGTCATCGCAAGCCGCTTCCTGTTTATGGCAAGGGTGAGAATGTGCGCGATTGGCTGTATGTAGTAGATCATGCTCGTGCTATTGACTTGATCTTTCATGAAGGTAAGGTCGCTGAGACATACAATATCGGTGGATTTAATGAGTGGAAGAATATTGACATCATCAAGACTGTTATCAAAACTGTAGACCGTTTGCTTGGACGTGTCGAAGGTGAAGACCTTAATCTTATCACATACGTAAAAGATCGTCCTGGGCATGATGCGCGTTATGCAATCGATTCAACCAAGCTCCAGAAGGAACTTGGTTGGGAACCGTCATTGCAGTTTGAGGAAGGCATTGAGAATACTGTAAAGTGGTATTTGGATAATCAAGATTGGATGGATAATGTAACTTCTGGGGATTATCAACAGTATTATGAAAAGATGTATAATGCTTGATATAAAAAAATAATTAATGAATGAATCGATAAGAAACCCTAAGCTGATAGTTAGAAATGGAATCTATTTGGCAAGTCGTTTTTTCTTGTCAATGTTACTTTCCTTTTATATTTCCAGGTTGATGCTAAGTGTACTTGGTGATGTAGATTTTGGAATAAACAATGTGATAGGTGGACTAATTGCAATGTTTGCCATTATCTCAATGCCAATTACTAATTCGTTGCAGAGATATTTTAATGTTGAGTTTGCAAAAGGTAATATAGAGGAAAGTGTTGTATTTAGTACTGCATTACGCTTGGTGTTCTACCTTGTGGTAGTGATGTTAATAAGTTATGAGACGATAGGTTTATATGTCGTCTCAAATATATTGGACTATCCTTCGGAAAGAACCATTGCAGTGCAATGGACGTATCAAATAACAGCTTTAATTACATTATTCTCTTTCATAAATATCCCATTTTCAGCATTGTTATATTCAAAGGAGATAATGGGTGTTCCTGCAACTGCTGAACTTATGGGTAGTGTTTTGAAACTGCTGATGCTGGTATTATTACCTTTTGTGTCTGGAGATATGTTGATACTGTTCACAGGCTCTCTTCTTATCATCTCATTTATTCAGTTTTGTATATTGTATTTCAGTGCTTGTGTAAAGTGCTCGAATATAAAAATCACAAAACGATGGGATAAATCTCTTCAAAAAAGTATGCTATGTTTTTCAGGTTGGAACTCAATAGAGTCTTTAGCAGGTATATGCATCACATATCTTAGCAACTTGTTGATAAATATTTTTGGTGGAATATTATATAATACTGCAAATGGTTTATCCAAGAGTATTACCTCTGCAATAAGTTCTTTTACTATTAATGTCGTAAAAGCTGCAGAACCTCAGATTACAAGTTCTACTGTGGTAAAAAATGATAGCTATAGAGATGAACTTGTTATGCTCTCAATAAAATTAGCGTTTTGTTTTACAGGTTATATTGCTATATTTTTTCAATATGATGGAATGGCCTTTTTAAGAATTTGGCTAGGAAATGTGCCTAATTATGCATTTGACTTTTGTAGAGTGATGGTGTATTCGTGTATTTTTTCTTCTATTATATTGCCTTTGCGTTCAATGATTATAGCGACAGGCCAAATTAAAAGTTATTTTACGGCATATGGAATAATATCCATAATGTCTTTATTGTTAATGTATGCCTTGTTGAAACTGCAATGGCCTATAATAACGGCTGTTTATATAGTTGCTTTTTCTTCAGTTTTAAACTCAATAAATGCTGTTTATACAGCTTGCCGTGTGACCTCTTTCAGGCTAACAATATTTATTAATGAAATGTTGCGAGGCATAGCAGTGGCTGGCGTTGTTTTTTGTGTGTATTTGGCAAGTAAATATTTTCTTGATAACGCTATAACTGATGTTTGTCTACGTTTGGTATTATCAGGCATAACGATGTTTGTAACATTTGTTTTTATTGGGTTAAATACAAAAGAGAAGATGCTTATGCTTAATAAAGTTCAATTAATTATAAATAAATTAAGAGATATATGAAAAATATAATTTTAGATGCAGGTCTTGCTTATGATTTCCAGACTTTTGAACAACTTTTCGACTCGAGTATTTATCATATTTTATATATAGGCGAAAAAGATTTTTGTCGGCAGTTACAATCGAGTGTCAATTCAAATAAGGTGGAGTATTTTCCTTATGAACATTTATATCATTTTAAGTCTCATGTTTTTAGTGAAGATGAGTTGTCTAAACTACAAGAGGTCATTGATTATGTATCAAGAGATAAGTTAACGGAAGAGTTGTTTGACCGTACTATGTCTTCTTATTTCTTTAATTACTCAACAAAGAACGAGGTTACTATTATTCAAATGACGATAGCTGCTTATAAGTTTGTATTGGAGTATAAGCCTGCTTTCATGTTGCTCTATGAATGTTGTCATAATATTCGAACTTGGATAGTAGGTAGAGTTTGTGAGTGTTTGGGTATTCCCGTTAGGTATGGCCGAAATGGTATTTTTCATTGGCGTAATGTTTACTTGGAGGGAATGTGTAAGCACCCAAAACTTGTTGAGTCTTGTAAGTGTATTGATGGTTATAGTGATTGGGAATATGCGATGTTTAAGGAGATAGAGGCTCGTTATAGTAAAGGAACAGAAGCAATAAAACCAGAATATCTTGAGATAATGAAAGAAAAGAAGCAGAAAAAGCTGTATTCTTTTTGGAAAGACTTAAAGGCTGATTGGAAAAGATTGGATAAAGTATATTATAAAAACAAATGTTATAAGGCATATGAGAAGCTATGTTCTTCTAATCTACCTGAAAAATTCATGGTATTCTACTTACATTTACAACCAGAAAGAACTACCCTGCCAGAAGGTTATGGTTTTACTCAACAATATAAAGCAATATCGATATTGAACGAGGTAATTCCTGTAGATTGGAGTATTGTAGTAAAGGAGCATCCTGCGACATTCTATAGGTATTGTACTCCCAGTGGACGATGGCCACAATTGTATAAGGATATTGCTGCTTTAGATAAAGTTATTTTAACTCCATTAGAGACCGATACTTATATGTTGATGGAGAAAAGTAAATGTGTTGTCACTATTGCAGGAACTGTATGTCGAGAGGCTTTAATGATGGGCAAACCTGCTTTGCAATTTGGCATAGATGTCTTCTTTGGTAATACACCACTAGGCCTTCATAATTATGAGTCGGAAGAAGGTTTGGCTAAATTTATAAACGATATAGAATCTTATTCAAAAGAAGACATAAAATTAAGTTTTGAGAATTATATACATAATTGTTCTTTGAATGAGGGAGCGATTGGAATTACACCTGAAACAAAGTGGAATAATGCAACAAGTATTTGGGAATCTAATAGAGTTAGTAGATTTAAGTTGATGAAGAAGATATTAACGACGGATGAATAAAGTATGAATTGTTAAGAAATAGAATTAAATAAGATGCTAATATATACAATAATTATTATATTTTTACTGTGTTGCGTTTGTCAATATGATAATAAAGGAAAATCGGGAATATTTGCATATATTTTTATATGGATATTTTTGATCTTACTTATTGGTTTACAGAACAAGATGGGTGGTGATAATCTATCCTATGAAGTGTATTTCAAGGAGAGTCCAACATTGGAACAATTAACTCGAGATGATTTTATTATTGGTTCTCGACAACAACCTTTATGGATATTGTTTATCGGGTTTGTGAAGTATATTTCAAATAGTTATACAAGTTTTCATATCATCCATTCGATTTTATTAAACTCAATAGTTGCTGTGTTTTTCTTTAAGACATCACGTAGAAAATTTTTAACGACCTTATTGTTTTTTGTAACTTTTGATTTCTTTTATTTTAATATTGAAATTCAAAGAGAGTCTTTAGCTATTGCAGTTTTTTGTTTGTCATATTATAAATTGCAAAAGAGACAGTATCTTCATTATTATCTTTTGGTGTTAATTGCCTTTCTATTTCATGCTTCAGCAACATTTTTATTTTTAATACCTCTAATTTGGTGGTTTTATAGAAGAGGTTACTACAAACTGCTGAGTATAATTATAGTTTTGTTTGTCATGAGTCTTTCTTTTATACAAGAAAGCCTAATAGGCACAGGGTATGAAGTGATTCGAAATCTGAATCAGCAAAGATCTCATTACCAAGATATTGAAGCAAATATAACTCATACTTTAATCGCATCTGTATTTGGATGTATCCCTTTTTTTATTTTTATATCACTAAAAAAATACAGTCAGTGTAAATCTCAATTTTTTATATTTTGTACATTGATGTATTGTTTGTTTAATATAGCTAATGTTTATACAAACTTTACGTATCGTTTTTGCAATTATATGATGCCATTTGTATTTGTTTATTTGTCTTCTTTTGTGAATGTGCCAAAGATATACAAAAAGTATGTAATACTTGCGTATATGATGCTTGTTGTATCCTATATTTATAGATATACGGGTCCTGCAACTTTCTTAGGATCTAATGCTAAATTGTACGAAATGTATATACCTTATAGATCAGTTCTTTTTAATTAATAGAATAATGAATACTATAATTTTAGGCGGTGACTCTTATGCTATCATGAAAGAGAATATCGCAGCTTGTGAGTTGCTCAAACCAATCCCGTTCTTATTACGGCCATTACGCAGTTTTTGTTTACGAAGAAAGAAAGCATTAAACTATTGGTTTTGTAATTTAGAAAAAGTAATTGATGGTTATGATACAATTATAGTTTTTGATAGTCCACAAATGGAAAAAGTTTGCAATCATATAGATTGTTGCGGACAGACACATTGTCGGAAGATACTGTTTTTTTGGAATCCCATGATATTTTATGGTAATAATATATTGAAAAAAATAGGAACAGATTGGGAACTGTGGACATTTGATCCTGATGATGCTAAGCAATATAAAATGAAGTATGGCGGCCAGTTTTTATATGATTGTTATTTACCTAAGAAAAAGGCTGAAGAAAAAGATTCAGATTTGTTCTTTATAGGTCAGGATAAGGGGCGCTTTCAATTCTTAAGACATTTTGAGAAACAGTGCAAAGAACGTCTAAAATTATTTCCTCGATTTATTTATGTGGATAAAAAGAAAGCCCTTTATTCGAAAAAGTATGCCTTCCCTGTCTCTTATGGTGAGATGCTAAAGATAGCAAACAAATCGAAAGCCATTTTAGAAATCAATCAATCTCAACAGACAGGATTGACCTTACGAGCTTTGGAGGCTTTATTTTTAGAAGAAAAATTAGTGACCAACAATGATAAAATTTTCAATTATCAATTATCTCGTTATATAGACATCTTTGAGTTGAGAGATGATATATCTTCATTAAAACAGTTTCTTAATCTACCTTCGAAAAACGTCCCAGTAGAAGCTTTGGCTCCTTATCGTTTTTGCAATTGGTTAAAACGCATAGAAAATAACGAAGAGTTTGATGATTTTAAAAATGAATAAATTGATCCTATGAAAGTACTTTTCTGCTCTCCCTATTTAAAAAATGCCGAAGCAATAAAAGGGGGGATAAATACATGGGGAAGATATATAATGGAATATTATAAGCAGTATGGTAAGAAACAGGTTTGTTTAATTCCTATATCTTTGGATCGTTCTTCATATACTGCAACAAGTTCTTTGTATAGAAGAATTAGAGATGGTTATTCTGATCAGATGAAGTCGGTGAAAGAAGCTATTCATTGGATGGAATTGGAAAGGCCTAATGTTGTTCATATATGTACAAGTGCGGGATTAGGTCTTATTCGTGATTATCTACTTGTTCGTGCGGCTAAGAAAAGAGGTGTTAAGACAATTGTACATCTTCATTTTGGGCGCATTCCAATATTGGCTAAACAAAGAAACTGGGAATGGAGGTTGCTTTCAAAAGTTTTGAATATGTGTGATATTCCTGTAGTTATGAATAGACCTTCTGAAAAGGTCCTTATAGAGGAAGGCTTTAAAAATGTTACTTACCTACCCAATCCTCTTGGAATGAGTGCTTGGGAAGCTATTCATAATGCCGAAGGAAAGTATGAACGTATTCCACGGCATTTGCTTTATTGTGGTCATGTATCCAAAACCAAAGGTGTTATAGAATTGGTGGATGGATGTAGTCGTATTCCTAATATAGAACTTCGTATTGTTGGTAAATATACATCTGAAATAAAGGAAGAAATGCAAGCTATGGCAAAAAACAGAAAACATGACACTTCTTGGCTGAATTTTATAGGTGAAGTTTCTCATGAAGATGTAATACATGAGTTCTATCAAGCTGATATGTTTGTTTTCCCATCTTATTCAGAAGGTTTTCCTAATGTTATTCTTGAAGCTATGGCATGTGGTTGTCCTATAGTGTCTTCTGATGTGGGGGCTATACCAGAGATGCTTGACATAGATGGAGATGCATGTGGAATATGTTTCAAGCCACAAAGTGCAGATGAAGTATTTAGGTCTGTATCTTCAATAATAGATAATAATGAATTAAAGTCAACATTCGCATTAAAAGCAAAGGCTCGTGTAAATGAGTTTTATGCGATACCAAAGGTATGGAAGCAAATGGTGACAATTTGGAATAATGCATCAACTTATAATTCAAATGGAGTTAAATAAGGTAGCTATTGTTTCAGGGGGGGGGTAAAAGTGATTGCCTCAATACTATTCGTTTGCTTGCAGCAATAGAAGTTTTATATGGGCATACATTAGAACATCTGGGTATTGACGGAATTCCTATATTGGATTATTTTATTCATTTCTTTTCAGGAGTCCCGATTTTCTTTACTATGAGTGGCTTTCTTATTTGGTGGAGTATCGGACGTTCTAAAAACTTTGGAGAGTATTTAAGAAAAAGGTTTTGGAGGATTTATCCAGAGTTATGGGTAGCTGTCGCATTTGAGTTGATTGTTTTGCTTTGCCTTTATCATGATCCCTTAAACTGGTTACAATTTGGAGCTTTCGCTATCACCCAAAGTACTATATTACAATTTTGGACTCCTGACTGTTTAAGAAATTATGGATGTGGAAGTCCTAATGGGGCTTTATGGACTATAGGCGTTTTGATTCAATTCTATTTTTTTGCATACTTCATGTATAAAGTTTTACATGAACGTAAGACTTGGGTTTGGTTAGTGTCCTTTATTGGTGCCATTGGAGTAAGCATGTTGTTGGCGGTTGTAAGTGAATATCTTCCAGAAATAGTTGGTAAATTGCTTGGCCAAACACTATTACCTTATCTTTGGATGTTTATTACAGCTTCCTTTGTTGCAGAAAAGAAGAATATGATATTACCAATTCTTAAACGCTATTGGTGGTTGCTATTGATATCTGTTCTTGCAGTTAAATACTCTAGGTTTGATTTTTATGCTTCTTACTATGTATTAGAAACAATACTGCTGTTCTTGTGCCTTACAGGTTTTGCTTATGTATTCCCAAATTTGAATATAAAAACAGACATTTCTTATGGGGTATACATCTATCATATGACAATTGTGAACGCATTTATTGCAATGGGGTATACAAAAAAATCAGTGTTACTTGTAGTCGTTCTTTTATTAACATGTGTATTCGCATGGATATCTACAAAAACCATAGGAAAGTTCTCAAAGAAAATGAAAAAGGCATAAGAATGTGCAAACAACAATAATCTGTATAACAAATACATTTCTATGGAAAAGGAAAACAAACTATTGTTGGCTCTATTGCGCATAGTTGTAAAAAAACAGGTTGATGAAAGCATTCCCTCAGACGTTGATTGGGAAAAACTGATGAATATAGCCACAACGCAAGTGATGCCTGTAATTGTGCTTGATGGCTTGCAATATTACCACTCTATTCACCCTAACTATATACCTTTTGCATCACTCGGATTGTCGAACAAACTACAGACGAGAATGCAGTGGATTGGACAGGTGATGAATTTTGAAAGAATGTATGCCAAGCATGAAAGAGCTATGACAGACTTGGCTCGACTATATGCAAGTAATGGTATTAGGATGATGGTGCTGAAGGGGTATGGACTTTCATTGGATTGGCCCATACCGAATCATCGTGCAGTAGGTGATTTGGACATTTACAATTTTGGTAAGTGGAAAGATGCAGATGCCTTTATAGCAGAGCAGTTGGGCATCCAGATAGACGATGGTCATGAGCATCATACGGTCTTTAACTTTCATGGCGTGGCGGTAGAGAATCATTATGATTTTATAAATACAAAGGCTCATCGTGATGCCCCGAAGATAGAGGCTCACTTAAAGTCGCTTGCAGAAAAGAATTGTAGGGAAATAGAGATAGAAGGAATAAAGATTTATCTGCCTTCAGCTGACTTTAATGCCATATTCTTGATGCGCCACATGGGACAGCACTTTGCAGGAGAATACCTCAACTTGCGTCAGATACTTGACTGGGGGTTCTTCGTAAAGGCACACTCGCACGAAGTGGATTGGAATGCGACAATACTTTTTTTAAAAGAAATCGGGCTTTACCATTTTTTCAATCATATTAATGCGATTTGTACTGATAACTTAGGATTTGCTGAGGATATCTTTCCAAAAATAGAGAGAAACCATTATTGGGAACAACGTATTTTAAAAGACATTCTTCATCCTGAATTTGAAGATAAGAAACCCAATGATGGACTGTTGGCTATTCTAATGTTTAAGACAAAGAGATGGTGGAGAAACCGATGGAAACACCAAATGGTGTATAATGACAGTTTATTGATGACTTTTGCAACGTTGGCGTGGAGTCACTTAAAGAGATTCAAAACGATAAAAGACTAATAATAATGAAGATCCTTTTCCTAACAATGTCATCAGGCTTTACAAACATTGAGGCACGTGGCATTTATACCGACTTAATGCGTAATTTTCGTGACGAGGGACATGATGTCTATATCATTCACCCAAACGAACGGAGAACAGGGAAACCTACAAAGGTGAAAACAGATGGGAGAATCCATTGCCTTGGTGTGCGTACGTTGAATGTAACTAAAACGAATGTCATTGAAAAGGGTATTGGTCAGTTGCTATTAGAAAGTCTGTTTAAACGTGCTCTAAAGACGCATTTCGGTAATGTAAAGTTTGATATTATTTTATATAGCACTCCTCCTATCACGTTTAATAATGTCATCAAATATGCTAAGAAGGTTTCTGATGGCAAGGCAATGACTTATCTCCTACTTAAAGACATCTTCCCACAGAATGCAGTAGATATGGGTATGCTGTCGAAGACGGGTGTAAAGGGTGTACTGTATAAGATGTTCCGTCGTAAGGAGGAGGAATTGTATCGTATTTCTGATTATATAGGTTGCATGAGTCCTGCTAATGTGCGCTATGTATTGAGGCATAATCCTAGTGTGAGTGTAAATAAAGTGGAGATTGCCCCGAATAGTGTAGATATGACTCCTGATGAACCTATAAATGAAGAGGAAAACTCAGCTATACTCACGAAGTATGGACTACCTACCGACAAGCCGATATTCGTATATGGTGGAAACCTTGGTATTCCACAAGGTATTCCATTCTTGATTGATTGTCTTGAAGCGAATGCGAATCGTAACGATTGTCACTTTGTGGTAGTTGGTTCGGGTACTTATTATCAGTGTTTGAAGGAATGGTATAATGAGCGCAAACCTAAGGCTGTTACTATTATGAAGGGATTGCCTAAGGCTGATTACGACAAATTAGTACGTGCTTGTCAAGTGGGACTTATATTCCTTGACTATCGTTTTACGATTCCTAATTATCCGAGCCGTTTGCTTTCTTATCTTGAAAATAAGATGCCAGTAATAGCATGTACCGATCCGAATTGTGATGCAGGAGCTATAGCTGAGGAAAATGGCTTTGGAATGTATGTTCCAAGTAATGATGTGAAAGCCTTTACTGCTGCTGTAGACCGTATGTTGTCGGCTGATATTAAGGTGATGGGTAGCAAAGGATATGATTTCATGAAAGCTAATTATCTCGTGGAGCATACATATAATGCAGTAATGAAGCATATTGTAGGAAAATAATAATCGATCAAAAACTTTTAGACAACCTAACTCAATAAGCTAAGCAGAAACCTCGTTTGCATTAGGCTTATGATAGATAATTGCGTAATTGTGCTGCCAATCATGTTTCCCAAACTTCTATGTCACTCATAGTGGCATAACACCGAGTGTTTGGAAAACGAAACTGTGATATTAGAAGCAAAGGATGGAGCGTATAAACCATTGGGAGAAGAAGATGTAATGAATAGTAATTTGTAAATATTGGCGTTATATGACAATTCAAGAGTTAGTAAACACAATTAGCAGTGAAGAGGTGAAAAGGGATTTTAAACATGAGAAGACTCCTGCTAATAGTAAACTTTTTAAAGATAGATGTGGGGGGACGTTTGAAGCCGTAGTAACAGGAAACGGACAGGAGAAATGTTTGATTCCTCAAGTGGGGTCATTACATTTTCTGTATAGAGGGCAAAACCAGGAGTTTGTACCTTGTGTTCCTTCTTTATATCGTGGCAATCCTTCTGATGCTGAAATCTTTATTGAAAAAATGCGTTTGGTGGTATTTCAAAGGTTGCTGAATACGCATCCTGTCATTAAAAATTTTTTTAATAAACATCATTTCAAGGTTGATGTTGAAGGTCTTGCTCAACATTATGGTTTGAAGACATCCGTTTTAGATCTTACAAGTAATTTAAACATAGCTTTGTTTTTTGCAACATGTTGGTATGATCATGACAATGATGAATATAAATACTATGATGATGATATAACTCACGAAGCTATATTATATGTTTTTATACCGTTGTTAGACAATGAACCTTCTCCTTCTATGGATGAAGCCAATTATCTTAATCATAACATTAAACCAATAGGGCTGCAAGCATTCCCAAGGCCTGGTGTTCAAGAAGGATATGGATTGCATATTCCTAAAAATGAGAGTATAAAAAGCTATATGTATCGTTTTACTTTTACAAGCGAAGACTCTAAGATGTATTACGATATGTTTAAAAAAGGAGGAATGTTATGGGTAAAAGATGCTCTTGTTGATAAAACAAAGCAAATAGTCAGAATGAATGTGTTCTCATATAACGTATTTACTGAAACGTTTAGATTGTATCGTCCGAAAGGTTATTCTGCTACCAAGATGAAAAAAGAGGTGTCTGATATTATTTCTCTTAAAACGAAAGTAGACGACATCGTCTTCAATGATGAAGAACAAATTGCAATTGTAAATGAATGGAATAATACGATTGGACCTGAGATGGCATCTAAGATTTACAGGAAATATTGGTTTGAGCATGATGGTATAGATGCTGACTCGTCTGATAAAACAATCAAAGGTATAAGAAATCGACAAGAGTATCGTACTCTTAAGAAGATATCTCAAGAACAATTAATTGAATTTATAGGATATCCTGAGCAGTTAGAAGGTGCTGAATGGAAAAACTATACAAATAAACCAAGACCCCTTGAAAAGATAACTCAAAATGGTTGGCAAAAAGTACCAGCAATGATGGAAGAATTTTTTGGAAAACCATATCTAACAAAGGAGGATTGGTATATCAAAAATTAATATACTTCTATGCATTCGTTAATACGAAAATATAATGAATTATTTTGAGCTTTTTATTAGTATGTCAAGAAAAAGGCTCGTGTCACTTGACAGGATAAACTTGGAAGATCCTAATGATAATATCTATCATATAGTTTGTATGCCTAGTAAAATTATTACGCTACAATGTCTATTTAACTTATGTAAATGTAAAAGTAACGATTCTAATTTCTTGAATAATGTTGAGCAAAATATTCCATTGTTAGATGAAATAATTCTACTATAAATCTTAATAGATAGACATTGATAATAATAGGTGTAAACCGATAACATTAAAAAGTAATATATGTATAAACATTTTTTAAAACGATTCTTTGATTTTTGGATTGCGCTCGTAGCTTTAATATGTATAAGCCCAATCTTAATCGTGGTTACCATTTGGCTGCATTTCGCCAATAAAGGGGCAGGTGCTTTCTTCTTGCAGGAACGTCCCGGCAAGAATGGCAAAATCTTTAAAGTCATTAAGTTTAAGACTATGACGGACGAGAAGGATGCGGAAGGAAATCTGTTGCCTGATGCAGACCGACTGACAAAGGTGGGCTGTTTTGTTCGTTCTACTTCGATTGATGAGTTGCCTCAGTTGATAAATGTACTGAAGGGTGATATGGCGTTGATAGGTCCTCGTCCGCTTTTGGCACAATATCTTCCATTGTATAGCAAAGAACAAGCTCGTCGTCATGAAGTTAGACCAGGCATTTCTGGTTGGGCACAATGTCATGGACGTAATGCAATCTCGTGGACGGAGAAGTTTAAGCTGGACGTTTGGTATGTAGACCATTGCTCTTTGATTACTGATTTGAAGGTGATATTCATTACCATAAAGAAAGTGCTTGGACGTGAAGATATAAATACTACTACAGGCAAGGCTGCTACGATGGAATATTTCAATGGACATAACTAAATAGGAGGTGCATAAATGTATTTATTTGGATCAAGTGGTCACGGTAAAGTGATTAAAGATATATTGAATGCTAATGGTATCAAGGTTGAGGCTTTTGTGGATGATAACCTTAATGTGAATGAGTGTGGCGGACGTCCCGTATTGCATGATGCAATGGGACTTTCTCCTATGATTGTGAGCATAGGTGTGAACAGAATTCGCAAGATGATTGTGGAGAGATTGAGGACTAACAATTCCGCTATTGAGTTTGCTACGGCAATACATCCTTCTGCAGTTATCTCGCCTTCTGCTAAAATTGGCGAGGGAACTGTAGTAATGGCTGGAGCAGTTATTAATGCCGATGCTGTAATAGGCAATCATTGTATTGTAAATACAGGAGCAACAGTAGATCATGATTGTGTGATTGAAGACTATTGTCATGTTGCCCCTGGTGTACATATCAGTGGCGGCACACATGTAGGCGAAGGAACATGGGTCGGTGTTGGCTCATCTGTAATACAATGCTTGAATATAGGCAAGAACTGTATGATTGGTGCAGGAAGTGTTGTAGTTAAAGATATACCAGATAATGTGACGGCATTTGGATGTCCTGCAAAAGTAATCAAAATCATAGGTAAATAGCAAGGCAAGCAGGTATGATTTAATAGGCTTGTGCCTGTGGAGCGAAGCCACTACCTGCTACTTGATTTGGCTAATATCTTTAAAAACTTATTTATAATAAAATTTTTATGAATTGGAACAAATATCTATCTGCTGAAAGAATGCGTAAGAGTTCAATTACTCCTGAACAACGTAAAGAACATAATGATTTTCGCACGGATATTGAATCTGACTTTGGACGTGTGATATTTAGTTCAGCTTGTCGTCGATTGCATGATAAGACTCAAGTGTTTCCTTTGACAACTGATGATAATATACACTCGCGTTTGACTCATTCTATGGAAGTTATGAATATTGGGCAGTCATTTGTGTTTACTCTGAGTGAAAGTGAGGAGTTTAAACAACACACAGGGCTTGATGAAGTTACAATTTTGCGTGATTTAGCTGCGGCTTTAAAAGTTGCTTGTTTGGTTCATGATATTGGTAATCCTCCGTTTGGACATTTTGGTGAGGATTCTTTGCAAAGCTATTTTAAGGTATTGTTTAATACTCCTCCTGCATGGATGAGTAGCGAAGATCAAGTTGAATTGAGTAAACTTGGTGAAGATAGCCCTGATACAGTAGCGGATTATACAGAGTTTGATGGTAATGCTGAAGGGCTGCGAGTTTTGACTAAGTTGCAGTTTATTGAAAGTCTGGATGGCTTGAATTTGACTTGTGCAAGTTTGGGGGCTTTTATGAAGTATCCTAATGCTGCTTTGAAAAATAAAAAAGCTTACATTGGTTTGCATAAGCATGGTGTTCTTACTTCTGAAAAGGAGGTGTTAGACAAGGTGGTAGAGGCTTGTGGTTTATCTAAGGGGCATAACGAAATAATGAGACATCCTTTGTCTTTCTTAATGGAAGCTGCTGATTCTATTTGTTATTTGACAATGGACATTGAGGATGGATTAAAGAAGAAGTGGCTAACTGTAAGTGATGTATACGAACAGATAAATTTATATAAGAATGAAGAAAAAATATCATTCGATGAAAATGCCGAATATTTGCTTGATTCTATTAAGAAAAATGCAAATGATAAATCTGTAAATGGTAGAAAACAGATAATGAACTTACGTACTTATCTGATGGGATATCTGATTGACTTGGCTTTGAGAAATTTTATTGATCACATTGTAGAGATTGAAGAGGGGACATATACGAAGGAACTTATTGAGGATGATGACAATGGTATTGCTAAGGCTCTTGGGGTGATTAGTAAACAATATATATTGAATAGTAGGGAGGTTATCTCGTTGGAGATTACGGGTAAGTCTGTTATTTATGGTATTTTGGATGCTTATGTTAAGATGTTCTTTAGCGATGATGAAAATTTGAGAAACAGAGCAAAACGATTGATTTCTAAAACAATTTTCCTGACTACGCTTCAAGAATACTTAAAACGTAATGGAGAGGAGGACAAAGCTGATGATAGGTATGAAGAGTTTGATGTGAAAGACTTTTCTGTTGAAGAACGATTGAGAATTCTCGTGATTATGTATCGTGTATGACAGATAAGTTTGCGCTTAATCATTATCGTAAGCTCAGTGGACAACAAATATTCTAATTTAATTGATGATCAAGCTTGTTTCTTCAAAATCTTTTTGCAAGAATGCTTAAGTGAGGATATGCGTAACATCTTGAATTGCATTTCCAAGAAAACGGAGGTTTATGTATTTAGTGGTATAATACGTAATTTTTTCTTAGGTGAAACTAATTTCCGTGATTTGGATATTGTTGTTGGAGATGTTGAATGTGTGATTGATACTATCAATGCTGTTGATTCGGCTGTGGAGTTTAGAATCAATAGTTTTGGTGGAGTGAAGGTTAAAATTCAAAATCTTACAATAGACTTGTGGGGTCTCAAAAATACATGGGGTATACGAAAGGATAATATGCCTTTGACTCCAATGTCGTTGTTGAAGACTGCTTTCTTTAATTTTTCGGCAATCGTATTTGACTATAATAAATCTCAATTCTATTATGATGATGCTTTTGTGCATTTTCTGGAGAATAGAATGATGGATGTGGTGTATGTAAAGAATCCGAACATTCCTTTGTGTATCATCAATTCATGTTATTATAGAGAAAAATATGGCTTTGGTTTGAGTTTGAATTTGTGTGAATGGATATTTAATAACTACTTTTCGTTAACATCGAATTTAAAGGCTGAATTTAATTTTGATAAGGTTCAAAAGCAACATTTCTCGAGGGGTGTTATTTCATATAATGATTTAAAGGATTTTGTGTTGCTTTGTTATAGGCATTATAAAATAGGTGTTCCTATTTTTCCGAAGTTTATGTGATTTTTCTTGACAAACTTCTTTGGTCAAAAATGATCATCAATGAGTCATGAATCAGAATTAAGTATTAAGTTATAAGTATTACAATCTATTGAATATCAAACAATGCAAAACTTTTTTCTTTTAGTCATAAATGTCCATCAATGAGCCATAAATTCCCATAAATGTATTTGCGCTCCGCGCTTGGGAATGGTCATAAATGTTTGTGAATGATTTTTTCTTTGGTCAAAAATAATCATGGATGAGCCATAAATGTTCATGAATTATTATTTTTGAATTTCCATAAATAAGCCTCTTTCGGGGTTGGGCTGGCGCGTGAAGGCAAATATTGAACTTCATAAAAGTTTAGACGATTTCATTGACATGGTGGTAAAGCATCAGTAAAAAGTCTTTACTACAAACGCATATTTATATACTTTTTTATTGGGGTTTTAAGGTAGGTATTCCTGTAGGGAGTATCTACCCTAAGTCTTTTGCTTTTAGGGTTGTAAATAACGTAATATTCGGTGCTGTTTTGAATGTATTATAGCTGATATTCAATAATAATTGACATGAGAAATATATCGAATGTTATGTTATTACACGGTTTTTATGACGAGCAAAGAAGAATGTGTTTTCATCATAAATTTTATTCAAAAATTAGACGACTTCAAAGTAACTTTATAATTAACAAGGGACTTTTCTCTTGATTCTTCTGGAATAAAATAACAACAAAATTATATAACAATGGAAGAAAGAAAGACAATTTTTCTCTGCCTTGCCCACATGAGTGAGACTGGTTTGGAACAGAAATATGTTAAGGAGGCTTTCGATACCAATTGGGTGGTACCAATGGGACCTAACGTTAATGCCTTCGAAAAGGATTTGGAGGCTTTTGCAAATAGCAAGAGTGATGGCCCTGAGGAGCTTGACAGAAAGGTGGTTTGCTTGAGTGCAGGTACAGCTGCCGTTCACTTGGCTTTGATTGGCTGTGGCGTGAAGGTTAGTGATGAAGTGCTGGTGCAGAGTTTTACATTCTGTGCTTCGAGTCATCCTATCACATATCTTGGTGCCAAGCCAGTGTTCGTAGGTTCTGAGGATGAAACATGGAACATGGATCCTGTTTTGTTGGAGAAGGCTATACTTGACCGTAAGGAGAAGACTGGTAAGTTGCCGAAGGCTATTGTGCCAGTAGCTCTCTATGGTATGCCCTACCGCATTGATGAGATTATGGCGATTGCCGACAAGTATGGTATTCCAGTGGTAGAGGATGCAGCCGAGGGTATGGGCTCACGCTTTAATGGACAAGTTTTGGGTACATTCGGTAAATATGGTGTATTGTCGTTCAATGGCAACAAGATGATTACTACCTCAGGTGGTGGCGCATTGATTTGTCGTAATGCTGAGGATGCTAACAACATTATGTGGTATGCCACACAGGCTCGCGACGCTTATCCTTACTACCAGCATACGGCTATCGGCTATAATTATCGTATGTCGAACGTGTGCGCAGGTATTGGTCGCGGTCAGATGACAGTACTCAATGACCATATTGCCCATCATAAGCATGTGCAGTCGCTCTATGAAGAACTGTTGAAGGACGTACCAGGTGTACATATCCATAAGCAACCTGCCGACAAGCGCTATGATGCCAACTTCTGGCTTTGCGCTGCCACTTTGGATGCGGATGTGAAGATTCAAGGACAGGAGAACGCATATAAGGAGGTAATAAAGACTGCTGTGGGTGGTGCAGCTGGTGTAATCCATGCCGTTGATTCTGCAACAACCGACTGTCAGCCTAACGAAAATGTAGAGGCATTGCGTGTGTTCATGCTTGGTAAGAAGATAGAATGTCGCCCTGTATGGAAGCCGATGCACAAACAACCCGTGTATGAGGGTGCTCCTGTATATACTAATGGTATTGAAGAAGATCTCTTCAAAGTAGGCTTCTGTCTGCCAGCTGGTCCGTATGTGACAGATGATGATGTGAAGTATATTGTTGAAAGCATCAAGGAAGCAATCGTAAGATAAGCAATTGGTTGATGAGCGATTAATGGACGTGATGTGCTGGCTGCATAGATGTCTGTTAATCGCTCATTTGTATAATTATTATACGCATAATGAGAAATGTTATAGTAGCAATTTGGAATTTGGTTTCATCGAATGCCATCACGACTCGGCAAACCTCAAACAAGTTTGGTTTGCTCTCACTGCTTTGGAAATTCTGTTCCTTCCTTTTTGTACCTCGTAAAGCAAACAGATTACCTAATGACTAACGATAATGGAGATAAACAAAGAATTTTTAGGCAAGCTCTTTGAACAGGCTGTAGAGAATCCGCGCTTACGTCAGAGCTACGACTTACGTACATCGTCAGATGATAACTCGCAACGTATTCTGAACGCATTGCTGCCGGGAACCGTTGTTCCCATTCATAGACATCCAAATAGCAATGAGAATGTATTGTTGTTGTGTGGTAAACTTGTAGAAGCAATCTATGACGAAAATGGCAAGGAGGAAGAGCGCATCCATCTTGACCCTACCATTGGAAATTATGGCTGTGTGATACCTCCTGGTGCATGGCATACTGTTGAAGTCTTAGAACCGTCTGTAATTTATGAGGCAAAGGACGGAAAGTATGGAGAAGATGGAAGTGAAACATTGAATGCTTTCAAAGCAAAGGTAGCGGAAGACAAAACAGCTCCTACTTTCTCCAACAGTTTGGGTGACCTTAAAAAGAATATCGAGTATTTGATTGGCATGGAACGACAATCTAGTAGAATGGAAGAGATAACTCCGCTTTATGTGTCGAGTATGCTGAATGTGCCTTTGGAAGAAGTGGAGCGAGTGATGAAAGAGATGAACATCTAATCTTCTAAATTCATTTGTGCCCCGTTTTTAATGGGAAGCTAATGACTATATACTAAAATGAAGCAGAATAATTAGATGAAAGGATTTCCTGTAAATGGAAGAGATAAAGCGCATGAAATTGATTTGATGCGTAGATAATAATTTGTGGGAAAGACACAAATGAGAAAAGAAATACAGTTGTACGAATACCAGAAGGATATGTTACGGCAGATAGAGAATGCGTTTGTGACGCATCAATCTGTGATGGTACAGATGCCTACTGGAACAGGAAAGACCGTTCTGATTTCGGAAGTAGTGAAGAGAGAAGAACGAAGAGTGAAGAATCCATGTGTGTGGATTGTGGTACATAGGCGTGAATTAGTAGAGCAGATAAAGGAAACGCTTGAAAGACGATTAGGAACTACTCTTGATGCTGAGAGAAAAAAATCAAACGTTATAGAAGTTTTCTCTATACAGTGGTTGACGAGACACTATCAAGAGCTGGTGGAAAGACCATCACTCATCGTGATAGACGAGGCACATCATGCCGTGGCTAAAACCTACGAAGAGGTGATGAACGCCTATCCCAATGCCAAGAAGTTGGGCGTGACCGCGACTCCATGCCGACTGACCAAACGAGGATTTACCGATTTGTTTGAAGTACTGCTGTGTTCCCACTCAATACCTAAATTTATCAAGGAAGGCTACCTGTCCGATTTTGACTATATATCGCTCAATTCTAATAGTGAAGACCAAAAGAAGATAGACGGATTAGAGAAGCGTGCCGCAGACGGTGACTATAGCATTGCAGAGATGCAGGAGGTGCTGGACTGCAAGCCATCCATTGAGCGATTATATCAGACCATAAAGGATTTTGCATCAGGTAAGAAAGGCATCGTGTATGCCATCAATATAGAACACGCAGAGCATATAGCTGAATACTACAGAGAGCAAGGATTGGCAGCCGTGGCGATAAGTTCGAAGACACCGAAGGAGGAACGAAGGAGGAGGATAGAACTGTTCAAGGAGGGAAGCGCAGGTGATAAGCCTTACTGTGCCTCACTAAGCCTTATTACGACTGTTGGACAAGACGAAACACCGAAAGAAATTCAAATATTGGTGAATGTGGACTTATTCGGTGAAGGCTTTGACTGTCCCGATGTGGAGTTTATCCAGTTGGCACGTCCAACGCTGTCGTTGGCGAAGTATCTGCAAATGGTGGGGCGCGGACTGCGTGTAGCAAAGGGCAAGGAGTGCTGCACGCTGTTGGACAACGTGGGGCTTTACCGCCTGTTCGGGCTGCCCACTACTGACTGGGATTGGAGCGCTATGTTCTTGGGAAGACAAGCAGGAAAAGGCGAGATAGTTAGGGAGCGAGATATGTCCATACGCATATTGGGGACATTCAGCAGCAAGTACAAGTCAGATGACATAACCAATGACCGCCATACCGAAATGGTGGTGATAGCGCGCCATGATGAGCTAGATGTATCACAACGTCTGAGAGAACTGCTATATGTGTTCCGCACTACGCCACACATGGAGAAGATGCGGAGCGGCTATATGGGGGGCGGACGCTACATCCGTACCGAAGAGCCGCAGGGACTGTATAATTCTACCAATAAAGTGCGCATGGGGTGGCAGTTAGTCAGTGAAGGAGAAAATGAAACCGCACGATATTGGCTATTGCACACCAACAATGAGCGCATGGTGTATGTGGGCAGGAAATATCCCTGGGACAGACAAACGGACGGCGTGACGGAGATGTACTGCTATGCCAACGAATACGCCTATAACGGATTGAAAGAGATATATGCCAATGAACCAGAATATATCACAGGTGGTAAGCGCAAGGTGCAGGAGCAGGGACTCATACGCAAAGACCGCTGGGGCGAGGAACACGTAGTGACTTATATGTACTACGGCGTGGGCAGAAACAAGGGCGAAGAGTTTAATGGTAAGGATGCCTATGTATGCGAACTTCTCAGTCGAGGAGAGTATGCCATCTGCAATAACAACCACCACATCATCCTCCACGGACTGAAACAGGTGCAACTGTCGGACGACAACGTTGCCAAGGTAGTGTTTCTCGGTGAGGACGAAACTATATGGGTGAACCTGTACACCATGCAGGAGTTTAACAAACGTCCCACAGTGGAGCGTGTAGGTTTTATGGGAATGCTGCGTGTAGGCTTCAACTACTATTTTTACAAGAACCGCCAGTTGGCTGGAATACCCATACAAGACTGGAGTTGTGTAGCCAACGACCATGTGTTTCTGTTCATGGAGCGGTATGTGATACTGAAAGGACAGACAGATACCGTGTTTCGTGTGGAGGGAGAATACAGAAAGGGCAACCAGTGGATGATGAAACTGAGGAATATGGGTGTGGGAGGAGCGAAAGGTGACAAGGAGATTCCCTCGGCTTGGATGCCGAGAGGGAGGAATACATAAAATATCAGAGCTTTATATTAACAACAATAATGGGGGCTTTTCTATCTGTTTTTGAGAACACAGAACTGGAAACCCCACCATTATATCCAAATATCACGAACCAAATCGTTACTAAAACATTAAGGCTCTGTAACGCTTCATGTGGGTAAACTCGGTTTAATAAACTGCAATTTATCTGCCTAATTGGGGGGCGGACTAATTGCAGTTTATTTTTGTCATAAGAACATTTTTACCCACACTATTCGTTACTGAGCCAGAACATTCAGTTCGTCAGCATCTGCCACTCACAAGTAGCACTTTAACGCTAAATACGTGATATTTAACACTATTGAGCGTAGAATTGTCAATAAAAAATCGTAATTTTGCCGCGTTTCCTTAACATGCCGTAATTATATTGTATGAAAAGTACTATTGAAAAGACGTATTTCGTATGGCATACAAAAACAGGAAACACGATAAAAAAACGAAACCAATGAATATAACCACTTTGCGTCGTGCAGCACTTACACTTGTAATGGCAGGCATTGGCGCCACCGCTTATTGTCAAGACTTAATTGCGCGTCAAGCCCCCGTCGACCGTCGCCTACGCGCTGTCGACTCCGTAGCCATTCAGCGTGCTGTCGATCGCGACCTCGAACTCGATCTTAGTAGCGACGTTTACAACACATGGGTAACTAACCGCGCTCACCCCTACAAGCAAGAAGACGTACCTGAAAGCTATCGCATCGACCTCCGAGGCTTCCACATGCCTACCCCTTCACGCAACGTCACCTCACGCTTTGGCTATCGCGCTGCCTTTAAGCGCGTCCACAAAGGTCTTGACATTAAAGTTTGCACTGGCGACACCATTGTTGCCGCCTTCGATGGCAAAGTGCGCGTTGTACGTTACGACGCTGGAGGATATGGCAACTACATAGTCATTCGCCACAACAACGGCCTTGAGACTATCTATGGCCACCTTTCAAAGCAACTTGTTGCGGGCAACGAAATGGTAAAGGCTGGCGATCCCATTGGCCTTGGTGGCAACACGGGCCGTTCATTTGGTTCACACCTCCACTTCGAAACGCGCTTAGCAGGCGAGGCCATCAACCCCGAATTATTATTCAACTTCCCCGCACAAGATGTCACGGGCGACTTTTACACCTTCCACAAGAACGATGCGGGCAATGCCTCTACTCTCCTTGCGTCACGCAACGCATCAGCCGAAGACAAAATAGCCATGACAGCCACTCACTTCTACAAAGTGAAACGTGGCGAGACACTCTCTACCATTGCCGACAAGTTAGGCATTGCTGAAGACAAATTGGCTAAGACCAATCGCATGACCAACAGCACCAAACTGCGCACAGGACAAATCTTAAGATACTAATTAAGTTTTCATAAAATACGAAGCCTTTGATTTGACACCCTACTTAGGTTCCAAATCAAAGGCTTTTTCCGTCACGACTTAACACTTTCGTAATTTTTAAACAAGGTCCTGCCACCATTCAATTTTATTTAACTACATTTGCATAGTTAAGTAGGCTCAGTCCTACCATAATCAGCATAAATTATTCATCCAAACAGTTATAATCACATATCATGGAACAAAAAGATTTGCAACACATTGCCAATCAATTCGAAATCACAGGAACCGTTGCCGAAGTGAAGCCCTTAGGCAATGGTCTTATCAACACTACCTATAAGGTAACAACAGCCGAGGCTGATGCCCCGGACTACGTTCTGCAACACATCAACAACGCGATTTTCCCCGACGTTGACATGTTGATGAACAACATCGTTGCTGTTACCACCCACATTCGCAAAAAGCTTGAAGCTAAGCATACTGATGACATCGACCGCAAAGTACTCAAGTTTGTTCCCTGCAAAGACGGCAAGTACTACTACGTCTTCGACAACAAGTATTGGCGCGTCATGGTACTCATTCCCGATGCAGTATCAAAGAGCGGTGTAACCCCCGAAGGCTCTAAGATTGTAGGCGAGACGTTTGGCGACTTCCAAGCCATGTTGGCCGACATTCCCGAACAGTTGGGCGAGACTATCAAAGACTTCCACAACATTGAGTTCCGCTTGCAACAATTCCACGATGCCGTTAAGGCTGACAAGGTAGGTCGCGTTGCCGGTGTTAAAGACATCATCGACGAGATTGAAAAGCGTGCTGAGGATATGTGCCGCAGCGAACGTCTCTTCCGCGAAGGCAAACTTCCCAAGCGTATTTGCCACTGCGATACGAAGATTGACAACATTCTCTTTGATAAAGACGACAACGTACTCTGCGTTATTGACCTCGACACCGTAATGCCTAACTTCATCTTCTCTGACTACGGTGACTTCCTTCGCTCTGCTGCCAACACACAACCCGAAGATAGTCCTGAGTACGACAAGATTGAATTCCGTATGGACATCTTCAAAGCATTCACTGAAGGTTATTTAAAGACTGCACGCGTATTCCTCACTCCTATCGAGATTGAGAACCTTCCCTACGCTGCAACGCTCTTCCCCTACATGCAGTTAGTACGCTTCTTTGCCGACTATCTTGATGGTGACAACTACTACAAGATACAGTATGCCGACCACAACCTCGTTCGTTCAAAGAACCAACTCACCTTGCTCCAGCGCGCAGAAGAGAATATTCCCGAAATGGAAGCCTTCATCAAAGAGCAATTGGCATAATAAGTAGAAGTTTCCCTACTCTACTATAAGATACTATTGCGGCCCCATTCTTGCTTAAAGAATGGGGCCGCAGTTCTTTGACGATGTATATGTCGCTCTGCAAATTAATGTTGATTACATTGAAATGAATATACGTGACTAAGAACAAAACGCTCAAATATGTTGTCATCAGAGGCGACTACCATTATGAAGTCGTCTAAACTTTTCTGACGAAGATTGAGACTTTGACGAAGAAAGATTTGAAACCACTAAAGTTCCACCGCTATTACATAAACCCTTGCATCTTCAACGCCTCGATTAATCCTTCTGACATCGTACGGCAGTCTTTAGCAGTATAGCGTATGTCGGTAAAAATCTGTGCTAACGTCTCGACATTGTTAATGTGCACAAACTCTTGATTTTCGGGGGCAGCTTCGGTGGTAGCATAATCACGGTCTATCGATGCTGGCGTGTGCGGTTGATACGTTTCGTCATGACGGACAGCCGACAATGGAAGACGCGTTGTTAACGCGGGTTGCTCGTCAGGCCAACCTAATGTAATCGTGGCCACAGGCATTACCAATCGAGGTAGGTGTAATAAGTCAATAATTTGCTTCGGTTGATAAATCGTTGTGCCCAAAAAGCAAAGTCCCAACCCTGCAGCCTCAGCTAAGTCGCAAAAACGTTGGCAAAACAACAAAGCATCTGTTGCCGCATTCTGATAGGATAGGAAGTTGTCATATCCTGGGTGTCCCTTACGCTGCTCTGCCCATGTTGTTACGCGATTATAATCTGCACAAAAGGTTAGCACCACTGGTGCCTGCGTCACCATAGGCTGATTGAAGTGACAAGGAGCAAGCTTTTGCTTCATCTCATCACTGCGCGTCACTACTACCGAATAAAGTTGTAAGTTACCCATCGTTTGGGTGCGTTCTGCTTGTTCTAACAGTTCGTTGAGCATAACGTCATCTACGGGGCGCGAACTATATTTTCTAATACTTCTACGTGTCATAATTTTGTATAAAGCTAAAAAGAGGAAACAAACGCATCTATATATTTCACACAGACCATTGTTTCCTCTTTATTCATATTTGTTTCTAAGCCTTACCTTCCTCCTTCCATTGCTTCAACACGGCATCGCGCATCAAGAATAAGTGGCGAATCTGTGCAGCATAGGTTGGATTGTCTTTCAACTTATTAACGATGTCGTAATATAGCGTAACTGTATGCTTTAAATCCTTCACATAAGTAGCCTTGTCTATATAAAGAGAGGCTGGCAATTCATCAAAATGTGACTTAAACCACCCGACGACTTCGTTCAGTTCTTCATCAGTGTAATGCTTCTTATATTCCATCTTTAGGGAGAGTTTAATAAGTTTATAAGTTTATGGGGTTAATAAGATGATTGCAAGAACTAAAAGTAACTTTTTAATCCCATTATCTTCTAACCCTATAAGCCCGCCAAACTTTACTCTTCAGCATTGCGTTCTTTCAGCGCAGCAGCTATTTTCTCTTCCAATTCAGCGGTCAATTCTGGATTGTCTTTAATAACGCGCTTTACCGCATCGCGACCTTGGCCTAAACGAGTTTCTCCGTAGCTAAACCACGAACCGCTCTTCTTAATAATGCCAAGTTCTACGCCTAAGTCAACAATTTCACCTACGTGTGAGATACCCTCACCAAACGTAATTTCAAATTCTGCCTTACGGAAAGGAGGAGCCACCTTATTCTTTACGATCTTTACGCGTACTTGGTTACCAATAGGTGTATCGCCATCCTTCAGCGTAGTTACACGGCGAATGTCTAAACGAACCGAAGCATAGAACTTCAAGGCGTTACCACCAGTTGTCGTCTCTGGGTTGCCAAACATCACACCAATCTTTTCGCGCAATTGGTTAATAAAGATACACGTTGTGTTGGTCTTGCTAATCGTCGATGTCAACTTACGCAAGGCTTGACTCATCAGTCGAGCTTGCAAGCCTACCTTATTGTCACCCATATCGCCCTCAATCTCAGCCTTTGGCGTAAGAGCTGCCACTGAGTCAATCACGATAATATCAATAGCCGATGAACGAATCAATTGGTCAGCTATCTCGAGTGCCTGTTCACCATTGTCGGGCTGAGCGATTAAGAGTTCGTCAACGTCTACGCCCAACTTCTTTGCATAGAAGCGGTCAAAAGCATGCTCTGCATCGATAAAGGCTGCGATACCGCCCTCCTTCTGAGCCTGTGCTATGGCATGAATAGCCAATGTCGTTTTACCTGACGATTCTGGACCATAGATTTCTATAATACGTCCTTTAGGATAGCCACCCACGCCTAAAGCAGCGTCAAGTGCTAAACTTCCTGTAGGTATCACCTCTACGTCTTCTACTTGTTCGTCGCCCATGCGCATTACCGAACCACGACCAAAGTCCTTTTCTATCTTTGCCATTGCAGCCTGCAATGCTTTTAACTTCTCAGCATTGGGAGTTGCAGCGTCCATTTCTTCTTTTGCCATTATTGTAAGTTTATAAGTTTTAAGTAGGTGTTCAAAATTATGAGTTTAATGAATTAACGAATTAAACAACAGTTAGACACACTAACTTTTTAACCTCATAACCCAATAACCTCATAACCCAAGTTTTCAATCCGTCATATCGTCACCCGTAGTATCTTGATTATTATCGCGCACAATACTTGCAGCGCCGCCATCAAGGGGGATTTCGATACTAAAAGCTGGACCTTCTTCGATGCCTACCTGACCGATTTGTGCACCAAGGCGAATGGCGTGTCCATCACTCTTGGCACTATCATAAGCCATGCCGAGCAATACTGTGCCTTGACGGTCGGCTGCTGTGGTCAAGAATTCTGAGAAAGCATCTTTCGTAAACGAATTTTTATAAAACTCCTGTCCGTTGCACTTTATCACTACGTCAACGCGATTGTCATAAAATTCCTTACCCAAATCGTCCTTAACGATAGGCAATGTCTTATCAGCTACACGCGATATCGTAATCTCAAACTGCTTACCTGCCAACTTTGTTGTATAAGCATTACTTTGTGTTGGTTCGGCATACGGAGCATTGTTATTATTTACAGTCTGTGTACTATCAACGTTTTGTGCCTCAGCATCACTTTTTTTGTTGCTGCACGAAGCCAACGAAAGCCCCAACAGTAAGCAAGTTGATGCCAATACTATCTTCTTCATATACTCTGTTTGTTACATTTAATGGAATGGCAAAGTAACAAAACTTTAAGCATAAAAACAAGAAAACACTATAAGAGTTTTTTACCCTACATTATTTTCTATAATTTTGTATTATGAAAGTAAAACATTGGCTTATATATATTATATACATTGCTTTGCTCCATTCTTTGGCGTTTTGCGCCACATCGTGCCATAGGCAAAACAAGGATAGCGAAGCAAAGCGCACAACACAATCTGCCGTCGACACCACGGCACTAATGGTTATGCGCGTTCAGTCGTGTGCTCGGCTTTATACGGCTGAGATGAAAATTCACAAACTCATCACTCATACCGACGAGCCTCGCATCAAAGGCAAGGTATTAGGTCTGCAAGTCGATCTTCCTGCTCGCATGGGCGACCGCCGCATTGCTATCCCTATCGACGTTACGCTTAAAGCCTACATTGACTTTGCCAACTTTACAGCCGACAACCTACAACGCACAGACAGCACACTCGTCATCACCCTGCCCGACCCGCACGTCATCATCACTTCTACGCGTGTTGACAATCAAGGCACACGTCAATACGTTGATGCCTTGCGTTCACGCTACACCGATGCCGAGATTGCCAACTTTGCACAACAAGGGGCCGATAGCATTACAGCCCACCTTTCACGTTTCGGCTTAGAAGAGCGCGCCAAGCAGAGTGCTGCTCGCCAACTCATTCCGCTTTTTTCTAACTTAGGATATACCGAGAGTCAAATCACCTTACGCTTTGGACGCAACTATTCTGATCATGATTGGACAAAGCTTCAAACGAACTAAAAATGAAAAGCCTACAACGCTTGCTGCGCTGGTGGTGGATTTTTGCCGTAGCCGCCATCGTCATTGCCATTACTTATATATATATCGGTATTAAAGAAAATTCCCCTATACACCTTGAGGTGGAACGCAACACACGCATAGACCTTACTCCCGAACAAATTCTATCAGTGCGCGATATAGGGCAATGGGAGTTTCTTACTATCAACACCGAGGAACTTGTTGAGTGGCAGCGTTCTCGCACGCTCACCACCGACCGCCTTACGCGCATCTACCAAGGCACGCTACGCCTTGGCATCGACATGAGCAAAGCCTCCGACAATTGGTTCACCTCGCTACCCGACTCTACCGCGCAACTTATCTTGCCACACGCTGCCTTGCTCGACAACAATTTTATTGACGAGGCACGCAGCCGTTCGTTTTACGAAAAGGGCTCTATCCCGCCCGAAGCACGCGACCAACTCTATGCTCAAGCTCGTAAGAAGATGATGCAACGTTGTCTCACTCCTCAAAACCTTCAAACGACTGAACGCAACGCACGCAACGAATTTACGCGCATCTTTAAATCATTTGGTTTTAAAACAGTCACTATTCAGTTTAAATAATGCAACGATTATATCCACTCATTCTCCTTTTCAGCCTACTGCTTTGCAGTTGCCACGATGACGTTCCTGTGCAACCTGGCTCTACCGTAGCCCGCCGCACAGTACTTATATATATGGCTGCCCAAAATTCGCTCAAGAAGAAAGCAGCAGCCGACTCTACCGAAATCATGAACGGCCGACAATACTTAGCCGACAACGACCGTCTGCTCCTCTTTATCGACGATGATAGTCTTCGCGCCCCACGCCTCTACCGCATCGCGCGTCAATGGAACAAGCCTCACCTTGTCACCACCTTCGACAACGATGCGTGTTCGACATCGCCCCACACACTACAAACGGTACTACAAACGATAAAGGACAAGTTCCCCGCACAAGAGTACGGACTCACCCTATGGTCGCATGCTGACGGGTGGTTGCCCGCCACCAACACCGACTACGACAACCGCTACCCCACTACCGCCGCAGCGCCAGCCCGTCCCTTCTCTTTTGGCATTGACACGAACTATAATAAATACAATAGCAATGACGGCACCCAAATGAACATTACCGACCTTGCGCAAGTCATTCAGCGCACAGGGCTTCATTTCAACTACATTCTCTTCGATGCTTGCCTCATGCAAAACCTTGAAGTGGACTATGCCTTACGCAACGTTACGGACTACGTCGTAGCTTCTCCCATGGCCATTTCTACGGCAGGTGCTAACTACACCAACCAGTTACGATGTGGACTTTTTGCAGCCTCGCCCGATAGCATTACACGCACGTACTACAACGATGTTGTCAACGAATACTACACCGTTTATGATGATATCGGAATCACCATCTCTGCCGTGCGTACCGATCAACTCCCTGCACTTGCCACTACCCTAAAAGAGGCACTCCCTTACTCTGCCTTGGCCAATCGTCAGTCGCCCGATATGTCATCTGTACTCAATTATCAAACTTACGCGAGGATTTTCTATTATCGTCCTCACAACTACGATGCCTTACAAGCCTTCGAACGTCTATTGCCCGAACCTTATCTCTCCAACGTTCTCCAAGCTCTCGAACGCTGCGTAACGTCGCACTACAGCACCCCCCGCATCTACGTTGGGCCTTATAGCCGCTACCAAAATATACCCACCGCCACCGATCACTACCGTGCAGTAAGTCTATTCATTCCACAAACCATCTATACCGACAATGCCAATAAATGTATTTTTGGCGATCTCAACCAAACGTTCCAACAAACTGAGTGGTACACAGCTTGTGGCATGAATACCACAGGGTGGTAACAACACACAATATTTTACCTCTATGATTGACCAAACAACCGACTTTGTCAACGCACTTGAGAGCTTCGTCAAGGCTGAATTGCGCCTAAGCATGGAGCCTGCCGACTATAACAACGAGGCCATCGAAATCATCGATGCGCGCAACCACCTATTTCGCAACGTGGGTCGTCAGTCCACCGACGAAGAATTGGGTATCTATGCCATTCGCGACCTCTGCCAAGTAGACGAAGACACCATGGAGACTATTCCCAACCGCATGAAATTTCTATCTATTGCCAGAACCTACTTCGGATAGAAACTTTAATCTACCATTAACGTTTAACGTTAATATTACTTTTCACACTTCGCGCAGTTTTTGAACATTAATCTCCATTCATCTATCATTAATCTTTCTTTTGCTCTAAATCCCCTAAAATTAAACGTGCAGATTAATAAATAAGATTAATGACAGATTAATGGAGATTAATGTTCAAAAACCGCGCGAAGCGCGAAAAACATCATTAACGTTCCCTTCCTTAACAACCATTCGTGTACCCCATGAAACCACACTTAGTATTATTACTCGTTTCTACTCTCATCGTTTCCTGTCAAAAGAGCGAGCCCACCTATCGCATCGGCATTTCGCAATGCAGTCAAGATCCTTGGCGCCAACAGATGAACAAAGAGATGAAACGCGAAGCCACGTTTTATAAAAACGTGCAACTCGACATACGCTCAGCACACGATAGTAACGAATTGCAAACCCGTCAAATCGATAGCCTCCTCAACGAAGGCATCGACCTACTTGTCGTCTGCCCCAACGAAGGACGTGCCCTCAGCCCCGCTGTCGAAAAGGCCATGGCAAAGGGCATTCCCGTAATTGTGGCCGACCGCAAGACCTCTACCCAACACTATACAGCCTATATTGGTGCCAACAATCGTGCAATAGGTAAAGATATAGGAGCCTTTGTCATTCATACACTACAAGGAAATGGCACCATAGCCGAACTCACGGGCCATCTTGCTGGCACAGCCGCCAGCGAGCGCCACGAAGGATTGCACGAAGCCTTACGTAAGGCTCCGGGCATTCACGTTGTAGCTCAGTTTGAAGTAGGTTGGGAAGGACCACGCATACAACAACAACTCGACTCTATGTTTAAGGCCGGGACAGTTCCTCAACTCATTCTCGCCCCCAACGACCGCACAGGTGTACGCATTCATCAAGCATTACAGAGCTTAGGACACCCCGAGATAAAAGTAATCGGTGTTGACGGTCTATCAGGCCGCGGTGGGGGACTTGAGAATGTGGAGCAAGGCAAGCTCTTAGCCACTTTTGTCTACCCTACAGGCGGCTATAAGATTATTGAAACGGCGCTACAAATTCTCAACCACGAGCCTTATCAGCGCAATACGGAACTGCGTTCAACCATTATCAACAGTGCTACGTCACGCATCTTCCGCATTCAGAGCGACCAGATCAAAGTGAGCGAAGAGCGCATTGACCAGCTCGGACTGCAAATGGACAAATTCCTTTCGCGCTACTCTATGCAAAACATGCTGCTCTTGGCCTGCATCGTCATCATCATATTGATTGGCTTATTGTTGAGTTTTGGCATTCGTATGTACTACATCACCATTCGCCGCAACGAAGAGTTAGCACAGCAGAAGCACAAACTTGAGGAGCAACGTGATCAACTGGACAAAATGGCCAAGGAAGTAGAAGAAAGCACTCAGAGCAAACTCACCTTCTTCACCGAAGTATCGCATGACCTACGCACACCGCTCACACTCATCACGGCTCCCGTCGAACAACTCATATTGAGCCCCAATCTCAATGCCGAGCAGCAGCGCCTACTCAACATGGTCAGCACCAATGCCAACATCTTGCTGCGCATGGTGGGACAGATGCTCGACTTCCGTAAGTACGAGGACGGCAAGCTACAACTCCACCCTACCTCTATGGCACTCGACGAAGCTATAAGAAAGTGGTGTGAACCGTTTAATACCTTGGCACACAAGAAACTCATTCGTTACAACATCAAATGTCTGCCCACCACTGCCCCCAATGGGTGGCAAGGCTACGTAGACGGAGTGAAGATGGAGAGCGTACTTTACAATCTACTATCAAACGCATTTAAGTACACTCCCGAGGGGGGCAAAATCAACGTTTCGGCTCAACTCACCGACAACGTTGAACAAGGCCGACAGCTCACACTCATTGTCGAAGATACAGGTCAAGGCATTGAGCGCGACAAGCTGCCTTACATCTTCGACCGCTTTTATCAAGCCGACGTGAGCCACGATGGTTCGGGCATTGGTTTGGCCACTGTCAAGGTATGCGTCGAGCTACACGGCGGAACAGTGCGTGCAGAAAGCACTTTGGGTACAGGTACACGCTTTATCGTTAACATACCTTGCAACGAACATAACGTAATTGACCACATCGAACAACCGCTTGAAAGCCAACCCGCTATTGGATCGGCTGAAGCTATCAGCAAGATGCAAAACGAGTTGCAACGCCCCGAACCGCTGCCTATGCCTTCTGATAATAAAGAGAACGAGGCTGACGAACCACCCACGGTATTGGTTATTGACGACAATGAGGACATTCGCTCTTACATCAAACTGCTCTTGGGAAGCGACTACAAGGTAATCGAAGCAGCCGACGGACAAGAGGGCCTAACCCGTGCACGCCAAATCATACCCGATGCCGTAGTGTGCGACGTAATGATGCCCGTCATGAATGGTTGGGAGTGTTGCCGCCGACTGAAGGACGAATGGCAGACCTCTCACGTGCCAGTAATGATGCTCACAGCCTGCACGCTCGACGACCAACGTGTAGTCAGCTTCGACTGCGGTGCCGATGCTTACATTGCCAAGCCCTTTAGCCCCGACATGTTCCGTGCACGCTTGCGCAACCTCATAGCCAACCGCCGACGCCTCAAGCTGGCCTTTGGTGACGACACGAACATACGCAAGTCTGACGTGAGCGACCTCGACAAGTCTTTTGCCGAACGCTTCCGATCACTTATTGAGCAAAATCTTAAACATACCAACTTCTCCGTTGAAGATATGGCCACCCAAATGGGCATCGGCCGCACGCAGTTATATCGAAAGATCAAATCACTCACAGGCCTTTCGCCCATCGAGATTTTGCGTGTAGCGCGCCTTAAGAAGGCGGCCGACTTGCTCCACCGCACCGACATGAGTGTATCACAAGTTACATACGAAACGGGGTTCTCGTCTCCCAGCTACTTTACCAAGTGCTTTAAAGAATATTTTGGTGTGAACCCCAAAGAGTACTAAAGCCACAAATTGAAGTCATCTAAACTTTTATGAAGTTCAAAAATAAAGGCAAATCTTGAATTTAGAAGAGATAAAAGTTTAAATATAATCTTCGTCAGAAAAGTTTAGACGACTTCACTACCAACAAAATTGGCCGTGCATTTGTTGTTGTTACAAATTCACGGCCAATTTTACTTATTACTTAATATTCCATTAATTGTGGAAGGTTAAACGATCGCCTGCGGCATCAACATGAATAGGCTTCATCTTGTCTACCATACCCGCCAATAGTGCCTTACTCAAATCGTTGAGCAACATACGCTGCAAAGCACGCTTTACAGGACGAGCACCAAATTCGGGATCGAAACCTGCCTGAGCAACCAACTTAACTGCTGCATCACTCACGTCAAGCACAACATCTTGTTCTTTCAACAAACGTTGTATACCACCGATTTGAATGCGGACAATCTGCTCAATTTGAGGTTGCGTCAAGGGCTGGAACATAATGATGTCGTCAATACGGTTCAAAAACTCAGGTCGAATCGTCTTCTTCAACATATCCAACACCTGTGACTTCGTTTCGTCAATGATGCGCGCACGCTCTTCAGCATTCTTGTTAGCAATCGCCTCCAACTTTTGCTGAATCATTTGCGAGCCCATGTTTGAAGTCATAATGATAATGGTGTTCTTAAAGTTGACAGTACGTCCCTTGTTATCAGTCAGTCGACCATCATCCAACACTTGCAGCAAGATGTTAAACACATCAGGGTGTGCCTTCTCTATTTCATCAAAGAGCACAACACTGTAAGGCTTGCGACGCACAGCCTCTGTCAATTGTCCACCTTCCTCGTAACCTACATATCCCGGAGGTGCACCAACGAGTCGACTCACGCTGAACTTCTCTTGATACTCACTCATATCGATACGCGTCATCATATTCTCATCGTTGAATAAGTAGTCAGCCAAAGCCTTTGCCAACTCCGTCTTACCGACACCTGTTGTACCGAGGAATATGAACGAACCGATAGGACGCTTTGGATCTTGCAGTCCTGCACGTGAACGACGTACCGCATCAGCTACAGCTTCAATAGCCTCGTCTTGACCTACTACACGTTTGTGCAGTTCTTCCTCCAAATGGAGCAACTTCTCACGTTCACTCTGTAGCATTCGCGTTACAGGTATGCCCGTCCAACGAGCTACGACATCAGCGATGTCGTCAGCCGTAACCTCTTCCTTCACCATGGCCTCCGCACCTTGGCGATTACGCAACTGCTCTTGTTGAGCCGTTATGTCATCAGCCAACTGTTTGAGTTTGCCATAACGAATTTCAGCTACGCGACCATAGTCACCCTCACGTTCAGCACGCTCGGCCTCAAACTTAAGTTGCTCTATCTGTTGCTTATCCTGCTGAATGCGTGAGAGTACTTCCTTTTCGCCCTCCCACTTAGCACGAAGGTCTTTCTCCTTCTCACTCAGTTCAGAGATTTCTTTATTCAGTTGCTCCAACTTTTGCGTATCATTCTCACACTTGATTGCTTCGCGCTCAATCTCAAGTTGACGCAAGCGACGTGTTATCTCGTCCAACTCCTCAGGTTGAGAATCACGTTCCATACGCAACTTAGCTGCCGCCTCATCCATCAAGTCAATAGCCTTGTCGGGCAAGAAACGATCCGAGATATAACGATGTGAAAGTTGTACGGCTGCGATAATGGCATCGTCTTGAATACGCACCTTGTGGTGATTTTCGTAGCGTTCTTTCAATCCACGCAAGATGCTAATTGCATCTTCAGGCGTTGGTTCGTCTACCATTACTGTTTGGAAACGACGCTCCAAGGCTTTATCCTTTTCAAAGTACTTTTGATACTCCTCCAACGTTGTCGCACCAATGCTACGCAATTCACCACGAGCCAAAGCTGGCTTTAAGATGTTGGCAGCATCCATAGCGCCTTCGCCTTTACCAGCGCCCACCAAGGTGTGAATCTCATCTATAAACAAGATAATGTCGCCTTGAGCCTGAGTCACTTCGTTAATGACGCTCTTCAAACGTTCCTCAAACTCGCCCTTGTACTTGGCACCCGCTACGAGTGCCCCCATATCAAGCGAATAAAGTTTCTTATTCTTCAAGTTCTCTGGCACGTCGCCTCTTACGATACGCTCAGCCAGCCCTTCTACAATGGCCGTTTTACCCGTACCCGGCTCACCTATTAATATCGGATTGTTCTTGGTACGACGCGAAAGGATCTGTAGTACACGACGAATTTCCTCATCACGACCAATTACAGGATCGAGTTTACCATTGCGCGCCTCTTCTACCAAGTTGCGCGCATACTTCTCCAATGCCTGATAGGTATCTTCACTACTTTGCGATGTAGCTTTCTGGCCACCGCGCAATTCCTCAATGGCTTTCTTCAAGCCATCGGCCGTTACGCCAGCGTCCTTCAACATTTGGGCTGCCACACTCTTCACCTCGAGCAGAGCTTGCAACATCGGTTCGAGTCCTACATAAGTGTCACCTCCCTTGCGAGCCAAGTCTTGCGCCTTTAGTGCCACAGCATTGGCCTCTTGGTCAAGGTATGGACTCGTACTACCACCACTCACACGAGGTTGGCGACTCAATTCTTGATGAACGGCAGCTTGCAATGAACGCTCGTTTACGCCAAGTTTACCAAAGATAAACTTCGTAACGTTTTCGCCCACAGCCAGCACACCAGCCAACAAATGAACAGGGGTAATGGCCTGCTGCCCATTTTGTTGCGCACTATCCACGGCTTGTTGAACAGCCTGTTGTGCTTTGATTGTAAAGTTGTCGAAATTCATATATTTATTGTTTTATTATTATCAATGTTTACTATTTGCCCTCTTGATTGCAAACACATTGCCAAAACATTCGGCACACGACGGCTATAACATATATTTAAAAATAATGACAACTTGTGCAGTACACACCGACCCACTTCTGCCAAAAAGGGCAGAATACAACATCTATCTACTGACACTTGTGAATATTACGATTGTTAAACGTACCTTTGTAAAGTAAACAACATAAACACGCTATATGCCCTCTACCAATTCAGAAGCAAACATTTCGATACTAATGCCCATATATAATGGTTCAAAGTATTTGCCCGAAAGCATCGGTTCGATAATTGCGCAAACCTTCACTAACTGGGAACTCATCGCCTTAGACGACGGTTCAAGCGACAACAGCTACGAGATATTAAAACAATTGGCTCAAAAAGAACCACGCATACGTATATATCATAAGGAGAACGACCCCACGGGCAACGTGGCACGCAACATTGCTCTCATGTGTCAATGGGCAAAAGGCGAATATGCCTTTTATATGTCGCAAGACGACACCCTGTCACCCAACTGTCTGGAAAGACTCTATCAACGTGCCACAGAGATTAATGCAGACATCGTACTGCCAGATATGCTACTGCGATATGCGGACAATCGTCTTGGAACATGGCCGTGTTCCTATCCGCCTAATAAAGACTACCAATTAGTACTCTCTCCTCAGGAAGCCTTCTACCTTGCCACCGACTTTTCTATCAACGGCTTCGGCCTCGTGCGTATGCCCTTGATGGCCGACAAACGGAGCGACACGCGCTTTTACGATAGCGATGAGTACAACACACGCATGCAATTCTTGCACGCCAACAAAGTGGCCTTTGCTCCTGGCACATTCTACTACTACCAAGGCAACCCCAATGCGATTACGCACCAATTCTCCATGCGACGCTTTCAACGCCTGCAAACGGGCTTGATGTTACACGACACATTCTGTAGTGTTTTTCCAGACAAGCAGCACCGACTAAAATTGATGACCCAGCTCATGCACTTTTATTTAGACACCACGATGTTGCTTTATATGCACCACGATGAAATGAGCGTTGCCGAACGAAAGACGGCTCTAACAATCTTCAAAGAATTTGAACAACACATTGACTTCCGAGGATACAAAAGACGCATCTTTGCTCAACTCAACACCTATGAACGCCTCTTTGCTCTCCCCTACTACATCCTTGGTACAACCCGTCATACAGGCTGGCTATATCGCCTCATTCACTGGCTACGGAAGTAACATGAATAGATGCTAATCCTTCTCTTATTGCCAAGTTGGAGCATCGCGTCCTCACCTGGGGGAATCTCTTCCTCACCTAGGGAAATCGCGTCCTCACCTGGGGGCGACGCGTCCCCGCGTCGGCATTTGCTTGGCAAGGCTCGATGCCTTGACAAGCAAATACAATACATTTTCTCATTGCCAAGTTGGGGGATCGAACCCTCACCTGGGGGCGCCGCGTCCCCGCGTCGGCATTTGCTTGACAAGGCTCGATGCCTTGACAAGCAAATACAATACATTTTCTTATTGCCAAGTTGGGGGATCGAACCCCAACTTGACAATACCGACGCGGGGACGCGTCGCCCCCAGGTGAGGACGCGATGCCCCCAGTTCAGATGAGGACGCATCATCTTCAGGTGAGGACGCGCCCTCCAAAAAAACTAACGCAAAAAAAGCCTCTCTCAACAAATCTGTTGAAAGAGGCTTGTAAAAAAGTTGGCGGCGACCTACTCTCCCGCGGGTGTGCAGTACCATCGGCGCGGTTGGGCTTAACTTCTCTGTTCGGAATGGGAAGAGGTGATCCCCAACGCTATAACCACCAGAATATCGGTTGGACAACACTTTCACTTAAGTATTAAGTGTTAAATATTAAGTGTTACATCTTTGATGAGTGTTACACTTTTCGTAACTTCTTAACTTTGGTAACTTACTCGTTAACTCGTCTACTTGTCAACTCGTTAACTAAAAATCTGTACTAACTTTGAGCAGGCACGCCTCGTAAGTAGCAGGAGTGACTGCAAGTTTCGGGCAATTAGTAAGGCTCGGCTTTGACATCACTGTCTTTACACCTACCTCCTATCAACGTCATCGTCTTTGACGACCCTCATAAGGAAATCTAATCTTGTGGCCGGCTTCGCACTTAGATGCTTTCAGCGCTTATCCGATCCCGACATGGATACCCGGCGGTGCGCCTGGCGGCACAACCGGTAAACCAGAGGTCAGTCCAACACGGTCCTCTCGTACTAGTGTCAGAGCCACGCAAATTTCATACGCCCACGATAGATAGAGACCGAACTGTCTCACGACGTTCTGAACCCAGCTCGCGTGCCACTTTAATGGGCGAACAGCCCAACCCTTGGGACCTTCTCCAGCCCCAGGATGTGACGAGCCGACATCGAGGTGCCAAACCACTCCGTCGATATGAGCTCTTGGGAGGGATCAGCCTGTTATCCCCGGAGTACCTTTTATCCTTTGAGCGATGGCCCTTCCATACGGAACCACCGGATCACTATGCTCTGGTTTCCCACCTGATCGGCTTGTCGGCCTCCCAGTCAAGCGCCCTTTTGCCATTACACTCTACGGCCGGTTACCAATCGGCCTGAGGGCACCTTTAGAAGCCTCCGTTACGCTTTTGGAGGCGACCACCCCAGTCAAACTGCCCGCCAAACGGTGTCCTCGCATTCGCGAGTTAGGAACCAGACAGAGGAAGGGCCGTATTTCAACGGCGGCTCCACGAATACTGGCGTACCCGCTTCATAGCCTCCGGCCTATCCTACACATCCGCTGCCCGGTCACAACGTTAAGCTGCAGTAAAGGTTCACGGGGTCTTTTCGTCCCATCGCGGGTAATCGGCATCTTCACCGATACTACAATTTCACTGGAATCACGGTCGAGACAGTGTCCGGATCATTACACCATTCGTGCAGGTCGGAACTTACCCGACAAGGAATTTCGCTACCTTAGGACCGTTATAGTTACGGCCGCCGTTTACCGGGGCTTCAATTCAATGCTTCTCTTGCGATGACATCTCCTCTTAACCTTCCGGCACCGGGCAGGTGTCAGACTGTATACCTCATCTTTCGATTTCGCACAGCCCTGTGTTTTTGTTAAACAGTTGCCTGGACCTATTCTCTGCGCCTCACTCGCGTGAGGACCCCTTATTCCGAAGTTACGGGGTCAATTTGCCTAGTTCCTTAACCGTGAATCTTCCAAGCGCCTTAGTATATTCTACTCGACTACGTGTGTCCGTTTGCGGTACGGGTACCTCTATGGTTAAAGCTTAGCGGATTTTCTTGGGAGCCTGCTTACCTCTGCTATCACGCTGCCCGAAGGCTTTGTGTACTATCAAGTTCGACTCTTAGGGCGGATTTGCCTACCCTAATCTACGTCTACACTCTTTAACGTGCTATTCCGTCTGCACGCGAGAGTTTCACTTCTCCGTCTCCGCGTCGCCCATAAAGGTAGTAAGGGAATATTAACCCTTTCTGCCATCGGCCTCGCCTTTCGGCTTATCCTTAGGTCCCGACTCACCCCGGGCCGATTAACGTTGCCCGGGAAACCTTAGTCTTACGGCGAGAGTGCATCTCACACTCTTTATCGTTACTTATACCTACATTTGCTTTTCCAGATGCTCCAGCATGAGTTGTCCTCATACCTTCAACGCCACTGGAATGCTCCCCTACCGACATCATATGATGTCCCGCAGCTTCGGCAATGGGTTTCATACCCGATTATTATCCATGCACAGTCCCTCGACTAGTGAGCTGTTACGCACTCTTTGAATGAATGGCTGCTTCCAAGCCAACATCCTAGCTGTCACGGGAACCGCACTTCGTTAGTTTAACTTAACCCATATTTCGGGGCCTTAGCTGGCGGTCTGGATTCTTCTCCTCTCGGGCACGGACCTTAGCACCCATGCCCTCACTCCCGGGTTATGACCTACGCGCATTCGGAGTTTGTCCGGACTTGATAGGCGGTGAAGCCCTCGCATCCGATCAGTCGCTCTACCTCACGTAGGGAACACCCGAGGCTGCACCTAAATGCATTTCGGGGAGTACGAGCTATCTCCAAGTTTGATTGGCCTTTCACTCCTACCCTCACCTCATCCAGAAGCTTTTCAACGCTTATTGGTTCGGTCCTCCATCCGGTGTTACCCGGACTTCAACCTGGACAAGGGTAGATCACTTGGTTTCGCGTCTGCCGCCGCTGACTGGGCGCCTCGTTAGGACTCGCTTTCGCTTCGGCTCCGAGCATCTTTGCTCTTAACCTTGCCGGCGACGGCAACTCGTAGGTTCATTATGCAAAAGGCACGCTGTCACACCATAAGGTGCTCCAACCGCTTGTAGGCGTACGGTTTCAGGAACTTTTTCACTCTGCTATTCGCAGTGCTTTTCACCTTTCCCTCACGGTACTGGTTCGCTATCGGTCTCTTGCGAGTATTTAGCCTTGGCGGATGGTCCCGCCAGATTCACACAGGATTTCTCGTGTCCCGCGCTACTCAGGAGTCTGCTACGCTTCGTATGGCTTCGTGTACTGGTCTATCACCATCTTTGGAGCGATTTTCCAAACGCTTCCACTCACCATCCTTCTTGCGACATTGCAGTCCTACAACCCCAACGATGCCGGAACATCGGTGGTTTGGGCTCTTCCCCGTTCGCTCGCCACTACTTGGGGAATCATTTTTTATTTTCTCTTCCTACGGGTACTAAGATGTTTCAGTTCCCCGCGTTCGCTCACCACATTAGTGGTGCGACTGTCCTTCAGACAGCCAGGTTGTCCCATTCGGAAATTCACGAATCAAAGGTTATTTGCACCTCCTCGTGACTTATCGCAGCTTATCACGTCCTTCATCGCCTGCAAGAGCCTAGGCATCCACCGTACGCCCTTTCTTACTTGTTTGCCACTCCTGTATTGCTACTGAAGCGGTGTCTGCTGAAAGTTGTACGTTTATTTCTAAGTTTAATGAGTTTATTAGTTTAATAAGTTTATGCTTATCCTCTTGTAAACTCCTTAGAAGATTACCTTTATTGCTTAATTTACTTAGCTCGTTCTTCAGTTTCGTTATTCTTGTCGTTTGATTTGCTTCATTCGACTCGATTCTGAAGAATCTTTTGTGTTGTCCAATATGTCAAAGATCATGTGCAACCTTTTTGATAGTGTTGCATTCTATTAGTGGAGAATATCGGATTCGAACCGATGACCCCCTGCTTGCAAAGCAGGTGCTCTAGCCAGCTGAGCTAATCCCCCGTAAAGAGTTTAATAAGTTTTTTGGTTTAATAAGTTTAATGAGTTAGCGTGATGTAACACTTAAAACTTAATACATAAACCAGAGTAGTCCCAGGCAGAGTTGAACTGCCGACCTCCACATTATCAGTGTGGCGCTCTAACCAACTGAGCTATAGGACTGGCAGAAAGCTTCTGCGCTGCGGCTCACTCGCTCGCTTGTCGGCGGGTTGCCCGGCTTCTTCTTTCTCTTGTAATTAATATATAAATAAAACCGTTTTGCGAGAAGCAAGAGGGGTTGGTCTCTTGTCTACGAAATAATCTTTGCGTCTCTTAAGTGAGCTCCAGAAAGGAGGTGTTCCAGCCGCACCTTCCGGTACGGCTACCTTGTTACGACTTAGCCCCAATTACCAGTATCACTCTAGACCGACCCTTGCGGTCACGGCCTTCAAGTGCTCCCGGCTTTCATGGCTTGACGGGCGGTGTGTACAAGGCCCGGGAACGTATTCACCGCGCCATGGCTGATGCGCGATTACTAGCGAATCCAGCTTCGTGGAGTCGGGTTGCAGACTCCAGTCCGAACTGAGAACGGCTTTGAGGATTGGCTCCCTATCGCTAGGTGGCTGCCCTCTGTACCGCCCATTGTAACACGTGTGTAGCCCCGGACGTAAGGGCCGTGCTGATTTGACGTCATCCCCACCTTCCTCACATCTTACGATGGCAGTATCCCCGGAGTGCCCAGCATAACCTGATGGCAAACGAGAATGAGGGTTGCGCTCGTTATGGCACTTAAGCCGACACCTCACGGCACGAGCTGACGACAACCATGCAGCACCTCCACCAGTGTCCGAAGAAAGTAGCGTCTCTGCTACCGTCACTGGCAGTTCAAGCCCGGGTAAGGTTCCTCGCGTATCATCGAATTAAACCACATGTTCCTCCGCTTGTGCGGGCCCCCGTCAATTCCTTTGAGTTTCACCGTTGCCGGCGTACTCCCCAGGTGGAATACTTAACGCTTTCGCTTGGCGACTTACTGTGTATCGCAAATCGCGAGTATTCATCGTTTACTGTGCGGACTACCAGGGTATCTAATCCTGTTTGATACCCGCACTTTCGAGCCTCAGCGTCAGTTGCACCCCGGATACCTGCCTTCGCGATCGGAGTTCTTCATGATATCTGAGCATTTCACCGCTACACCATGAATTCCAGTATCCCTGTGTGCACTCAAGACCTCCAGTATCAACTGCAGTTCGACGGTTGAGCCGCCGTATTTCACAGCTGACTTAAAGGTCCGCCTGCGCTCCCTTTAAACCCAATAAATCCGGATAACGCCTGAACCTTCCGTATTACCGCGGCTGCTGGCACGGAATTAGCCGGTCCTTTTTCTGATGGTACATACAAAACACCACACGTGGTGCACTTTATTCCCAACTAAAAGCAGTTTACAACCCAGAGGGCCGTCTTCCTGCACGCTACTTGGCTGGTTCAGACTTGCGTCCATTGACCAATATTCCTCACTGCTGCCTCCCGTAGGAGTTTGGACCGTGTCTCAGTTCCAATGTGGGGGACCTTCCTCTCAGAACCCCTACCCATCGATGCCTTGGTGGGCCGTTACCCCGCCAACAAGCTAATGGGACGCATCGCCATCTCATACCGATAAATCTTTAATTAAAACATCATGTGATATCCTAATAACATCGGGCATTAATCTTACTTTCGCAAGGCTATTCCCGAGTATGAGGCAGGTTCGATACGCGTTACTCACCCGTGCGCCGGTCGCCGCCTGAAGAAAGCAAGCTTTCTTCATCGCTGCCCCTCGACTTGCATGTGTTAAGCCTGTAGCTAGCGTTCATCCTGAGCCAGGATCAAACTCTTCATTGTAATATAATGTTTTTGTTTATTCTCTGTTTGTGCTCAAGACGCCTGTCAGATTTATTTCGCTTGGAATTGACAAGTGACTTTTTAACCCGAGACATTCTTTATTTGAATGCTCATTTGTCTCTTGTACTTCTCTACAAAATAGTTTTATGTAATTCTTGTCAAAGATCGTTTGCTTATCGTTCGTTCGACCCGTTATCAGCACTGTGTTTGTTAGTGTTGTAGGCCTCATTTCTGATTTGCGAGTGCAAAGGTAGGGACTTTTTCATTACGGGCCAAATGTTTTTGGAAGAAATTTTTGAGAAATTTCTCCTCTAAATGCGTAAGTCGTTGTAAACCAACGACTTAAAGAATGAAACTTTTTTCAAACTTTTTTTCGCGGGGAACGAGTAACAAGGCAAAAGTACTTGCTCTGCTTTGAAGGAACAAATAATTAGGACGATTTTTTTACGTTTTGTGTTGAAGAACATAAATGGGGTTATTTCACGCGTATATACATATAATATATATATGAGCACGCTGGGGGGCATTAATTATCATGTAATTTATCGTTAATTATTCAAACTGCAATTTGTGACTATAGGTAAGAAATCTTGACGTTCTAAATGTGACGTTCTAAAAAAACACTGAGGAAGATATGAGGGGTAAAAGGGAGTATTTTGAAAATACTGAGGGAGAAAAATGAAAACACTGAGGGAGAAATTTAAAAACACTGAGGGAGCGATAAATCTCTTGCACTGTGTTTTTGAGTTTTTTCAACGATGTTTTTGCGTTTTGAAGGCCTTTTTGTGGGCGTTTTTGCGAAAAATGGGCGAAAAGCAGCTATCATGGAGATTTTCTTAAGAACTTTGCATTTCTAAAAGTATTGATTTTCAATTAGTTGCAAAATTTACCTACTTAACTACGCATGGTTAAGCTACAACTGAGGGGCAGACCTCTGGTCTGCGAATAAGAGAATGGTGAGCTAAAAATAGCTGACTCATGACTCTTTATTCGCAGCCCCAAAAGGCCTGCCCCTTAGTTGCTGATATACGTGCGTACATTATAATATACCTTATAATGTACACATATAATTAATATATATGTTACTTCACAATGATGAGGAAGTAGTTCTTCTTACCACGCTGAACAAGAAGATACTTGCCGTCAATGAGGTCGTCAGAATTGATTTCCTGATCGAAAGCAGCAAGTTTTTCTTTGTTAAGGCTTACGCCACCACCCTGGGTGAGCTTGCGCATTTCACCCTTTGAAGCGAAACACTTGGTGGTTTCGGCAAAGAGGTCAACAGCCTTGGCTCCAAGAACTTGATCTTTGGCTACCTCGAATTGGGGTACACCATCGAATACGCTGAGAAGCGTAGCTTCATCAAGTTTTAAGAGGCTATCTTTAGTAGCCTTGCCGAAGAGAATGTTTGAGGCTTCGAGGGCCATTTCATAGTCTTCACGACTGTGTACCATACAGGTAACCTCTTCGCCCAACTTCTTCTGAAGGAGACGACGACCTGGGTCGGCACGATGTTCGGCAATGAGGGCTTCAATCTCATCGTGCTCGAGTGAGGTGAAGATCTTGATATAACGTTCTGCTTCTTCGTCGCCTACGTTGAGCCAGAATTGGTAGAACTTGTAAGGAGTGGTGTAACGACGGTCGAGCCATACGTTGCCTTGCTCCGTCTTACCAAACTTCTTACCGTCGGCCTTGGTAATAAGCGGACAAGTGAGGGCATAAGCATCAGCTTCAGCACCAAGAGTACGACGAATAAGTTCGGTACCAGTGGTGATGTTGCCCCATTGGTCAGAACCACCCATTTGGAGTTTGCAGTTCTTCGTCTCGTAAAGGTGGAGGAAGTCGTAACCCTGTAAGAGCTGGTAGGTAAACTCTGTGAATGAAAGTCCGTCGCGTGCTTCACCATTCAAGCGTTTCTTCACGCTATCCTTAGCCATCATATAGTTGACAGTGATGTGTTTACCAATCTCGCGTGCGAAATCGAGGAAGGTGAAGTCCTTCATCCAGTCGTAGTTGTTAACCAATTCGGCTGCATTGGGAGCATCAGAATCGAAGTCGAGGAAGTGAGAGAGTTGCTTCTTGATACAAGCAACGTTGTGGCGAAGAATGTCTTCGGTAAGGAGGTTACGCTCGGCACTTTTGCCTGAAGGGTCGCCAATCATACCTGTTGCACCACCTACGAGTGCTAATGGCTTGTGGCCCGCACGCTGGAAGTGGCGGAGCATCATTACAGAGCAGAGATGGCCAATGTGTAAAGAGTCGGCCGTTGGGTCGATACCTACATAGGCTGTTGTCATGCCTTTTTCGAGCAATTCTTCAGTGCCCGGCATCATTTGGTGCAACATGCCGCGCCATTTGAGTTCTTCTACAAAATTCATCGTATGTTATTTGTTATTACTTTTCTTTATTTTGAGATGCAAAGTTAGTGCAAGGTGAGCGCAATAAAAAGGGAAAAAGCATTTTTTTCCCTTTTATTGCCTAGCCATAGTCTAACTTCGACTTTCCTCTATTTGCTTTTTCGTTAAGCCTGTATACTTCATTACCAAACTAAGCTGCATTCCATCTGCCAACATGGTACGTGCCACTTCTATTTGTTGTAGAAGTTTACCTTCTTCGCGACCCTCTGCACGACCTTCTTCGCGACCTTCTGCACGACCCTCTGCACGACCCTCTGCACGACCTTCTTCGCGACCTTCTGCGCGACCCTCCTCGTAACCTTCATCACGACTAGTGTCGAAAAGACTCTTCATATGACGAACAGATTCCATGTGGCGAAAATAGGCTTGTCTATCATCTTCGGAAAGGGCATCAACACGTAAGCGCTCACGAGCTTCAGGAAGTCCTGCTGCTTTTGCCTCTTTACTTATTTGTCCTGTTTTTAGAAAGGAAATCCATTCGTCAAGCGGTGTTTTAGCTACAGCGTCAAAATCGTTTACACGCAATACGTAATATTCGGGAAAGAGCATACCTGCATCTTTACGACGTAGTATATCTTTTTCTTTTTTTCCAAAGAACTTTTCATTTTGACGTACTGAGAGTTTTAATGTATCATGCGGTGCATGTATGCCCTTAAACTCTGTCCTGCCATGATAAACGTAATCTTTACCTTGTCCTAGTTCAAAATAGACAATATTGATGGAATACACTTTGCGCACCTCATCATAGGGCTTGCCTAAACCGATGTATTCTGTGATGGCTTTTGACACTCCATATAGCATGCGATGAAAGTAAGATAGCTCGCGGCTATTCTGCACTTCAATAATGCAGAGTTCGCCTCCTTCGCTCTCTGCAAAGATATCGACACGATTGTATTTGTCTTCATCATCTTCTTGATTGCTTTCGCTCTCAAGGAATCGGTGAATTTTTATCCCTTTACCAATCAGTGAGGATAAGAATCCCTCTAACACCACATAATTGGCCTTATTGCGCAAGAGGCGTTTCATCGCCCAATCAAAACGTATATAGTTTTCTCCATTTTGTATCATAGGTTCTTATTTTTTTAGAGTTGATAGTTATCTACGTCCGAAGAAGTAGGGGCGTCGGGGTTGTGGACGCGGAGTGATGGGTTTGGGATTGAGTTCGGGATAGGCTATGCGCGTATGGTAGATTGTCTTGATACTCTCTACGAGTACGCGCTTGGCATCGGCAATATCGCGGAAGGTGATAGGACACTCGCGGAAGTAGCCTGCCTGCACTTGTCCGTCGACAATGCGGTCGACCAACTCTTTGATACTCTCCTCGGTGTATTCCTTGAGCGAACGTGACGATGCTTCAACGGCATCGCACATCATGAGAATGGCTTGTTCGCGCGTGAAAGGGTTGGGGCCAGGATAAGTAAAGAGTTTGGGGTCAGGCTGCTCGCCTTGATGTTTATTTTGCCACTGTATATAGAAATACTTTACTTGTGAACGTCCGTGGTGAGTACAGATGAAGTCACGTATCACTTTGGGCAGGTGATATTTATCCGCTAAACGAAGACCTTCTGTCACGTGGCTGATGATGATTTGTGCAGAACGCTCTTCGCTGAGTTCATCGTGTGGGTTGACACCCGTTTGATTTTCGGTAAAGAACGCGGGGTTGACCATTTTACCTATATCATGGTAAAGTGCTCCCGTACGCACCAACTGAGGTTTGGCTCCAATCTTATCGGCCACCTCGGCAGCGAGGTTGGCCACTTGTAAGGAGTGGACAAAGGTGCCTTGTGCCTTCTTGGCCATAAGGCGGAAGATTATATTGTTCGTATTGGAAAGTTCGACCAACGTTACGCTTGAAGTGAAGCCAAATGTCTTCTCCAACAGATAGAGTAGGGGATAGGCAAAGAGTAGAAGAACACCATTTACGCCATTATATATATAGATAGAACGATCGATATGGCTCCAATCGACGCCTTGTGAAAGGTCGAAACCGAGCATAATGGTGGTGGACGTGAGGAAGGCGTAAAGGGCTACACGTAGGAGTTGCGAACGTTCGCTCAAGTCGCGAAGGGCATAGATAGCAGTCATGCCTGCCATGAATTGTACGACCACAAACTCGTAGTTAGAGTGAAGGGCAAAAGAAGAAAGCACGACGCTGCACACCATGGCCATGAAGGCGGTGCGAGAATCCATGAAGGTGCGCACAAAGATGGGCACCATGGCGTAAGGCACCATATAGACGCTAAACGTCTTATGATCGACCATGAGATAGGTAATCAAGGGGAAGATAGCTACTAGCGACGATAGGAGCAATATGCTATGAGGTGAATAAAGATAGTCGCGCCGATAGAGGCGGAGGTAGTAGACAAATGAACCTAAAATGCACGACACGAAGATAACCTGTCCGAGGAGCACCTGCCAAAAGCCTTCTGAAGGGTCATTGCGACGCACGGTCTCACGCTCGAAGGATTGTAATATCTTATATTGGTCGGCCGACACAATCTCACCACGATCGATGATGCGCTGTCCACTTTGTACCATACCTGCTGCGGGAGCTACGGAGGCGATGAGGTCCTCACGTGCGGTGCTTGTCTTGGCACTATCAACGAGTAGGTTGGGGGCGAGGTATTGATTGAGGTTACAACGGGCTATTATCTCGCGTGGAAACTGTGTACTGTCGCAATGTACGATGTATTCGTAGGCCGAACGGGTAGAATAGAGTTCGGTGAGAGAACGCGAGAGGGCTTCAGTGCCTTCGACTACACGAATGCCTGTAATGCGATCTTTGGCCATCTGTGAAAGGTCGGCCGAGTTGACAATACCCGCTTGATAGACGGCTGCCATGAGTCGTTCGATGTGAGGCAAGAAGCGTGCTGGCACATCGTTGAACGCACCATTGACAAAGTCGTTATGAAAGGCGGCTATTTGGCGTTGGGCTATTTGAGCATTCTCAACATAGAAGGGTTGAAAGTTGGCCAAAGCACTATCGCTTTCGGCTTCAACTTCTTGTTGCGTCTTATATATTGGGAAGTCAAAAGTGGCTATGAGTGAGTTGTAGCGCCAGGGGCGTCCTTGCTCGTATTCGTAGCCAAACTTGGTTTCGCGTGGCAGGAAGTAGACGAGTAGCGCCACGACTACCAACACGGCACCTACAAGTGTCATTCCGCCCTTTAACTTTGATTTTGCTTCGAATTTAAACATGGCAAACGATATTTTTAATGTACAAATGCATGGTTAATGTGCGAATGTGCGAATGTGCGAATGTGCAAATGGTCGCTTTTACTTGCTGTGTTTTAATGACATTGCATCATTCCTTTTCTTAAAACTCAGTAAATAAAGGCGACCATTTGCACATTTGCACATTCGCACATTTGCACATTAACCATGCATTCACACTTTAATTAGTTTTCTTCTTCTCCCGTTAATTCATCGGGGAGAGAGGCTGAGGGGGTAAGTCCCTTCTTGCGCCAACCCTCTAATTGACTGATGATGTTGCCACGACCTGTGGTGAGTTGGCGTTGTGCATCATCGTAGGTGCGGTGCAGTTGGTCGATAGAGTTGCCTATCTTTACAAAGTTTTGGGCAAAGGTACTAAACTTTTTATAAAGTTTCTCGGCTGAGGTGTAAATCTCGTTAACCGAACGGCTTTGTAACTCACTCTGCCACAGATTATAAGCCAGCTGAAGGGCCATGAGAAGGTTGGTGGGGTTGATAAGGATAACGTGTTGCTTGTAAGCTTCAGTGGGCAGTGTAGGGTCGGCCGTCACGGCAGCTACATAGGCGGCTTCGCCAGGAATGAACATTAAAACGTAACCAATACTATCCTTTACCAACTTGCTATAATTCTTATCGGCCAATTCCTTAATATGTTGACGCACACTGCGTAAGTGCTCTTTCATGAGGCGGTCTTGCTCAAGGGCATCGTCGGCAGCCACATATTCGGTAAAGGCTTTGAGTGATACCTTAGAGTCAATAATAACGTTGCGACTTTGCGGTAGGTGAACGACTACATCGGGTATAGCTACGGAGCCACGTCCGTCAGCTACGTGGCTTTGCAACGTATAGTCGCGGCCTTCAGTGAGGCCTGATACAGAAAGTAGGTTGGCCAATACAGCTTCGCCCCAATTGCCTTGCAACTTGGTGTTGCCTTTAAGAGCTTTGGCAAGGTCGTCGGCTTCGCGACCAAGCGACTGCGTCTGTTCGACGAGGGCTTTGATATAGCCATCGAGTGAAGCGTGTCCTTTTACAAACTGCGTGCGAAAGGCTTCGATGTCGTGACCAAGAGGTTTGAGTAAGGCTTCGAGCGAGTTGACGTGTTGCTCGCGTAGGGCATCGCCTTGTGTACGCATCATTTCGACGGACATGGCTTTAAACTCAGCACGTAGGGCTTGCGCCTGTTTGCGCATGGCCTCGTCAGCATGTTGTTGTTCGGCCTTGAGTTGCGCTTTAGCAGCTATGGCCTCGCGCTGCGAACGCAAGGTGCCAATGGCATAACCGGCAATGAGGGATAGGAGGGAGAGGAGAAAGTAGAGCATTCCTTCTTTTTTATTTTGATTGACAAGTTAACAAGTTGACGAGTTGACAAGTAAGTTACCTTCAAACTTACCCGTTAACTCGTCAACTTGTTAACTTGTCAACTAAAAGAACTCGTCGACTAAGAATTAGAACAAACTTGCCAAATAGGCTACTAATGGGATACTAATGACGGAGAGCAAGGTGGTAAAGAAGAGACCTTGCGTCATTACGCGCTCGTCCTTACCATATTGTAGGCAGAGCATGATACCATTGGTGGCGACAGGCATGGCACTCAACACAACAGCTACGTCGCTCACAAAGGGATTGATCCCCATCAGAGCTAATACGCCACCTACGGCTAAGGGAAGAATGAAGAGGCGAAGCAGCGTCATGGAATAGACAAAACGATTGCCTAACATATCGCGCACGGGTATGTGGCTCAAACTGGAACCGATGATAAGCAGCGCACAAGGAGTGGTGAGGTCGCCTAAGAGGTGAAACCACTCTCCCACGGGCGTGGGTATCTGAATGCGTGCCACAGCGATTACTACAGCAATGAGCGAAGCTACAACGCAAGGCGATAATATGAGTCGGGGCGAGAAGGCACTCTTAGCTTTGCCTCCATTTATAAACGATACTCCGATAGTGAAGACTAAGAGGTTGAAGGGAATATTGAGTACAGAGGCGCAAAACACGGCCTTTGAGCCGAACACGGCATCGCACACGGGGTAGCCAATGAAGCTGACGTTGCCAAAGGCTAACATAAAGCGACTGATACCTAATCGGGCTTTGTTTACCTTAAATAAGTGGGGTATGAGATAAGCCAAACCGATGAGTACAATGTAATTGACTACGGCCACTACGGCAAGTGAGATGAGTTCGGAGTTTTCGAATGCGAGGTCTTTGCCCATAACCGATGCCAAGATAAGTGCTGGCATGGATATGTTCATAATAAAGATAGAGAGCTTGCGGTCGAGATCGCCCGCCCACAAATTACGCTTGGCCGCAAAGAGTCCGACCAACACAATGCCGAATATCATCAGCATTTGGGTAATGATGTGCAAGATGTCCATTAAGGGAGGGTTATGAGTTTAATTAGTGAGTTTAGTGAGTTTAATGGGTTTAATGAGTTTAATGAGTTTAATGAGTTTAATGAGTTTAATGGGTTTAATACTGCAAACAAGCTCAACTCACTAAACCCATTAAACTTATTAAACTTATTAAACTCCTCTAACCTTGAATAAGATATCCGCCTTCGTTGCCACCTTCGGGGCCAAGTTCGATGATATGGTCAGCACACTTGATAACATCAGGATTGTGTTCAATCACTACGATACTATGGCCTCGCTCAATCAAGGCATTAAAGGCGTGGAGCAGACGGTTGATGTCGTGAAAGTGAAGACCTGTGGTTGGTTCGTCGAAGATGAATAGCGTAGGTACGGAACGTTCCAAACCTAAATAATAGGCCAGCTTGACACGCTGGTTTTCACCGCCCGAAAGGGTAGAACTGGATTGGCCTAACTTGATGTAGCCCAAACCCACGTCTTGTAAAGGACGCAAACGGCTGACAATCTTCTTCTGACCATGTTCGGTAAAGAACTCAATGGCTTGGTTGACAGTCATCTCAAGCATTTCGTAGATATTCTTACCCTCATACTTTACCTCAAGTACGTCGCTCTTGAAGCGCTTGCCATGACAACTCTCACACTCAAGTACTAAGTCAGCCATAAACTGCATCTCGACCTTTACTACACCATCGCCCTTACACTCCTCACAACGGCCGCCATCGGCATTGAACGAGAAGTAAGCTGGTGTAAAGTCCATTTGCTTGGCCAATGGCTGCGCAGCCATGAGTTTACGTATCTCATCATACGCTTTGACGTAAGTGACAGGATTAGAACGTGAAGAACGACCGATAGGATTTTGATCAACAAACTCAATGGCCTGCACGGCATCAATGTCGCCTGACAGTCGGCGGAACTCGCCTGGACGATCGGCCACCTCATCTTTAGCCCGCTTGAGAGCACGATAGAAGATGTCGCGCACGAGGGTAGACTTACCCGAACCACTTACACCTGTCACGACCGTCAGCACATTGAGAGGGAAGGTTACATCAATGCCCTTCAAATTGTTCTCGCGTGCTCCCTCAACTATGATGCTACGATTCCACGTGCGATGAGTCGTAGGTACGGGGATTTGTTCGCGGCCATATAGGTAGTTGAGCGTGTGTGAGTAATATACCCCCTTCTCCTTATCAAAGAGTTCGGGGTGACACTGCAAGAGTTCATTCTCGTTCTTCATAAAAGGGCCAGCGTACACCACTTGTCCGCCTAATCGGCCCGCTTCAGGACCTATATCTATAATATAGTCAGCCGCACGCATAATCTCTTCATCGTGTTCAACCACGATAACCGTATTTCCCAAGTCGCGCAACTCCTTCAATACGTTGATAAGGCGACGCGTGTCGCGTTGATGAAGGCCAATGCTCGGTTCGTCAAGAATGTAGAGCGATCCGACCAATGAAGAACCTAACGATGTGGCAAGGTTGATGCGCTGACTCTCACCACCCGAAAGCGTATTAGAGAGGCGGTCGAGCGTGAGGTAGTTGAGTCCTACTTCAGAGAGAAAGTGCAGACGACTCTTTATCTCATTCAGCAATCGCTTGGCCACTGCTGCATCGTGTTCACTGAGTTCGAGCTGGTCGAAGAAGGGAACTAACTCCTTGATAGGCAGTTGTACCAATTCCGTGATACTACGGCCGCCCACTTTGACGTATTCTGCATCTTTCTTCAAGCGCGAACCGTGGCACTCAGGACAAACCGTCTTGCCACGATAGCGCGCCAGCATGACACGATATTGTATCTTGTACTGATTGCGCTCTAACATGCGAAAGAAAGCATCAATGCTTACTTGCTCTTCTTCAGGTAATCGTTGTTCGGCCGCATCGCCATGCCAAAGCATGTCCTTCTGTTTGCGCGTAAGTTTATAATAAGGTTCGAAGATAGGAAACCCATTTTTTCGCACCGAGCAACGACGTATAAACTCATTCTTCCACTCTCCCATCTTCTCACCTCGCCAACACATCACAGCACCATCCATAAGGCTTTTCGATGTATCAGGCACAACGAGGTGTTCGCTAATGCCCATTACGCGGCCAAAGCCCTCGCAGCGCTCACAAGCGCCTATGGGCGAGTTGAACGAAAACATATTGTCGTCAGGTTCGCGGAATGTAATGCCATCGGCCTCGAAGCGAATAGAAAAGGTGTGAAGAATACGGGCTGGATAGAAGCGAAGCATACACTGTCCGTCACCCTCGAAGAAGGCCGTCTCTGCTGAGTCGGCTAAACGCGAAAGCACGTCTTTGTCATCACTTACCGAAAGGCGGTCAATCAACAGATTGAGTTGCGAGAGCGAGTAGTACACAGCCTCAGGCGTGGGAGCTGGCAAAGCCTCATCGTGTGGTGCATCGTCAACGACTACTTGCCCCGCCTTCAATTGTTCGGCAAAGTCCTCAATGCGCACCATTTCGCCGTCAACGTCGAGACGTGAGAGTCCTTGTTGAAGGTCGATGCTGAGCTGCTGGAGCAAGGTACGTTCTTGACGCACTCGCATAGGAGCAAGTACGGTAAAGCGCGTGCCCATAGAGTAAGAGTGCATGCAGTCAATCACGTCCTGCACGGTGTGGCGCTTCACCTCCACACCACTTATGGGCGAGAAGGTGTGACCTATGCGTGCATAGAGCAGACGAAGATATTCATATATCTCGGTGCTGGTGCCCACGGTCGAACGCGGATTACGACTCGTCACGCGCTGTTCGATAGCAATAGCAGGGGGAAGTCCTTTTATGTAGTCACACTCAGGCTTGTGCATACGGCCCAAGAATTGACGTGCATAGGCTGAAAGGCTCTCAACATAGCGTCGTTGGCCCTCGGCATACAATGTATCGAAGGCCAACGACGACTTACCCGAACCACTGAGTCCGGTTATAACGATGAGTTTGTCACGCGGTATGTCAATATCCACGTTCTTGAGGTTGTTTACCCTCGCTCCCTTTACCTGTATCGTTTCGTTCATACCTTATTGCTTTCACTAAAGGTGCAAAATTACAGATTTCATTTGAAAAACCTTCATGAACGCAAGAAGGATTGCAGTTTACCTATATATTTAGCGGCCTCTCCCCCTCATCCCCTCCCCGGCTGGGGAGGGGATGAGGGGGAGAGGCCGCTAAATAGCAGTTTAATAAAAAAGCCAAGATAGAGGTGTAGACCTGATCTTGGCTTTCTATGATTAATGTGTAGAAGCGATTACTTCACTGCTATCTTGAAGCGTTGAATGCTGTTTGCATCAGTCTTCTGCAAGATGTAAGTGCCAGTGGGCAAACCCTTGATAGCTTCGGCAGGCGTGATGGCCTTGCCACTCTTCAAGGCAACACCATTGAGAGCAAATATGGTGATGTCGGCAGGAGCAACGTTGATGCCAGCAATACCTGTCTGCAAGGTGTTGTTGACAGTCAGTACAACGTACTTGTCGGCTGCACCACGTGAAGCCAACTTAACGTATGCTTCATGAACGCCTTCAGCATCAGAGTTGAAACGAACAGTGAATACACCACCCTCTGCAGGGAGTTCACTCTCAGAGAGTTTAAACTTGCTCTTATTAGCACCCCCCAAGGTGAGTTTGATAGGTTCAGTCAAGTTCTGAGTCGTTACGGTTACCTCGTCTGATGTAGCATCTTGGCCCTTAATAGCTTCGAAAGCAAGCGATGCGACATCAGTGCGAACGACTGGAAGGTCGGTACGGCCGAAACTTACATCGTCAATGTAGTAAGTAGCAGCGTTGTTACGACCGCATGTGCTCTTAAAGCGGAAGGCCATAAAGAAGGTGTCAGCAATGGGCTGGTCGGTGAGGTCGACGTGATATTCAAACCATTCACCGCTCTCGTCCTTTGTTGAAGGCATTGTGAAGCCGCCAACGGGACTGATGTACATCTCACCATCAGTGAGATCGATGTAGCAGAGCTCGAGTTGGTCAGTCTGCTTGTCTGTCAAATAGTCACCGCGAACGCGGAAGGTGAAAACCTTTGAAGCTGCATCCTTAAAGTTAAGGGCAGGCGTAACGAGCATCATCTCAGCTTCTGTCTCGTCACCGTCCTCTACCTTAGAGTCGTAAGCCGTTACCTTTGCTACGTGTTCGCCAGCTGACTCGTCCGTATCGCTGAACGTATAGTTCCACCAAGCACGTGTGCCCTTTGTAGCAATGTTCTTCCAACCGTCAATAGCGAGAGGCTTATTCTTCTCGCCCTTATCGAAGTGTTCGTTGAGCAATGTTGTGGGGTTAGAAGGATCGAGCGGAAGGAGGTCACCCTCAGTCGGTTTGTCAGGCGTTGTATTGTCCGTAGCTACACCCTTAATAGGAATGTGTAACTCATCAGCGCCCAAAGTAGTAACGATGATTTCGTTGTCGTAAGTGCCAGCACTCAGCGGAACGAAAGAAATCTTTACAGAAGTGTTGGCATTCTTCATCAACATAGAAGAACTGATGCGGAACACGTCAACACTGGCCAACTTAACGTGTGCATAGTCGGGCAAGTTAGCCGTCTGGATCACGATTGTCTGTTCTGCCGTTTCGCCAGCCTTTGCTTCAAAGTTTACGCTTTCAACGTTGGCCTTAACAACGGGCGGATTTTGCTCGTCAATGGCGTAGGCTGAGAGGGTAATAGATTGTGAGAGTGTAGGCACTTCGGGGCAGTCAATAAAGACACGTGCACTGTGCTTGCCAATGGCAGTCGGGTTATAAGAGATGACAACATCTGTCTCACTCGTACCCTTCTTAATCTCCGTTACCGAAGTGGCAAACATAGCGCGATTAGCACCTGTAATCTCAAGCGTAGTAGCTGCGGGCATGTTCTTCGCGCTGATGTGAATGGTACCCACCTCAGTGGTTTGACCTACCTTGCCAGCCGCCATGTCGAACTGAGCGGGTGTAATGGTAAGTTCGGGGTTGCCAACTACTTCAGGTGTCTTGATGTCCTCAGCACTACGTGGTGCAATGATCACTGCACCTGTTGAGGTAGAGAGGCCTACGAGGTCGATCGCTTCCGTTGGAATAGCCGTACCGATAAGCGAAGTACCCTTGAATATACGCATCTTAGCCGTTTCGGTACCGTCGCTCAGCGTAGGTTGTGTCATGCCTTCGGCGAAAGTTTCACTATCAGACGTAACGGTTACGCCATTAATGCGCACGAGTTTGTTCAGGTAGTTCTTAGGAGTAGCCTTTACTTCAGCGAGGGTAGCAACAGTGGGTTCAACTTCATTGTTGGTGCTGAGTACGTTGCCCATTGCCACTTGTCCCATAAATGATTCGGGAGTGAGCGTAGTTACACCCCAACTGCTACTAACTGTTCCAAAGAAGCCAGAAAGTTTGTCGCCTACATTAGGCATTTTTAAATTTTCATTCGCAATAACAGTTGCAGCAGTAGCATCTTGAACGTAGATGCGGTTGGCCGTATTGTCAATAAAACTTACCACAGCCTCGCCTGTATAGCGATATACTTCATAATTGTCACTGCTCTTAGCATTGAGTTCGCTGAGCGTTGCTACGTCGGTGAGTGAAAGGGCATTGTAACTATAGTTAACTTCCACTGTTTCAGCGCCTTCGCTGCTATAAGATACCTTTACGTTACCCTCGCCGGCTTCGGTAGGATCAAACGTAAAAGTGAGTTGTGCACCCTCTGTGCTCTCTACTTCTTCCTTGCTAAGAGTGGTCTTGTCTGCTGTCACACCTCTGCCTTCAATTGCAACCGTCACGTCGCTGATCAAATCTGCGCCCTTCACGGTGATAGTCTTAGTAACGGGATAGCCTACGTAAGTATCAGCCAAGAAGGTATCGTTCTTGTTAACGCTGATAGTAGGCGTAGCGGGTTGAGGTGTGTCACCACCACTGCTTTCACCGAAGAGGCCAGCATAGGTCTGAGCAATGCGAAGTGCACCTACATACATTTCTGGACCTTGGTTCGAAGCATTAGAACCTTGACGAAGTTCGAAACCCTGCAGGCCATAACTGCCAACTGAAGTACCTGTAGCACTTACATCAAATTCTGCACTTGCTTCCTTTGGCTCATTGGTAAAGTTTGTTGGATTCACATAGAGTTTTACCTCGTCTTTAGCATCGCTCGTCTTTACACCATACTTTACGACTACAAGTTGGGTAGTGTTGAGTGCAAAAGTTCCTTCTGCTAACACGGCTTTGGAACTGCCACGCGAGATTCCGATTTTATAGGAATTATCGTCGGCCTTAACAATGAAGAGGCGACCGAGTTCTGTTGAACTGAAGTATTTTCCAGCCTCAGCCTCGCCAACATTGTACTTCTTAGTGCGAACGAGCAAACTCATAACATAGTTTTGAGGAGAAGCAGCATCTTGCGTAGGCAACTTCGTCACATTAATGAGGGCCGCATAATAAACATAGCCACTCTTTATACCTTCATCGTTCGGGTCGAAGCGTGTGCAGAGATCCTGACCTGAAACAGTCGGTGTCATCTGAATGCACTTGCCCTTTACGCCACCAGGATAGTTGGCATACTCAAGCGTCTTGTTCACCACTTGAATAGGAGCAGCTGTATTAATGCCATACTGTTTCCACTTGTCTTGGTTGAGCAAGTCGCCCTCGTCATAATCAAAGTCTTCTTGATACTTAATGGTAGTGCTTCCACCGTCGCCACCTGACGATAAATCCTGGGCCGTTGCCACAACGGGCACAGTCAATAACGCGATGAGCAAAAGCCATAAGTGTGATAGTTTTTGGTAAACTTTTCTCATACAGGTAATTTTTAGGTTATTATTAATAATGTGTTATCATTGCATGCTTAAAGAAATGTCATTTTTATCATTTAAAAGACTTTCCGTGTGCTAAAATCTAAAAAAATAATGATATAACCAACTTTTTGACAATAAAAATACGTTTACGTTCGATAAGCTGCAATTTATCTGCCTAATTGGGGGGCGTTCCTGATTGGGGGGCGGGTTTTCAACCCGCGTTCAGCAATAAGTAAGTTTTACTTGCTGCTGCCGCGGGTTAAAAACCCGCCCCCCAATTAGGCAGATAAATTGCAGTTTATCGAACATATATCCATACGTTTTCAAAACCTTTGATTTATCTTTCATGTTTCATTTTTTGTTATAAAGTAATTGAATATCAATCATTTCAAAAAGTGAAACAT
>ENA-UEYI01000182-UEYI01000182.1-human-gut-metagenome-genome-assembly--contig:-NODE-182-length-62614-cov-6.771943_pt1 | contig 62614 bp, 68 predicted proteins | sample MGYA00242900_ERZ507916 | MGnify/ENA primary metagenome ERZ507916 (study PRJEB26167, sample SAMN06115521) | human gut metagenome | host: Homo sapiens | place: China:Chongqing | collected 2015-09-02...
GAGGAAGGCAAAAAGATAGGAGATGGCTCGGCAGCATCCGCCAGTGGCTTGACGTTCCTTGAGTTTGGCCCCGCGCTGTGGCAGCAGGACGGCGAGCCCAAAAAGCTGAAAGCGGATGATACTTACGAGAAGGACAACATCTATCTGCTGTATTTCGCCTTCTACACGCAGAAGCCCATCACAGATGAGACTGCCTTGACCTTCAACGGCAACCCTATTACGCGCTATGAAGACTATCAGGCACTTGCCGAGGCACTGAACGCCGATGACGGGAAGGAGGATGCCGACCTTGGCTTCGTTATGTTCAGCGAGAAGGGTACCGGCGATCCATCGATGAAGGATCTGAAAGATCTCTATATTATCGGGCTCTACGCCATTATCCGTGCGCAGGAGGCGCAGACCCCTGAGGATACGGTCAAGGAGCAGTTCAACCTCACCTCCGGCGGCACCTATTACTTTGACCTCTCCGACGAAAACATTCCCGGAACGGCAAACGATTCTCTGCCGGACAAAACAATGCACTATGTCCCCTTTACCTATGCTGGGACAGTGGACTCCTACAAGCTCACGTCGGAGATGGCAACCACAGAGGAGTATGCACAGCAGAGCAAATATGCCCACAGCCTATTCATTGCGGATTTTGCCGTAACGCATGAGGTAAGCTGGGATAACCTGAATGCCAAAGGGCTGATTTTCGGCAAGAACTACACCGCCGGCGGTGTGAGCTATACGCTGCGTGCGCCGTCCGTGGGAAGCGATAGTGCAGGCTCGGGCGATTCCCAACACGGCACGCCCCAAAGCAACGAATGGGACAGAATACTGGATAAGAACGACGGATATATCAAAAACTGGAGCAGGATGCATTCGTGGGGGCAGGATATTTCGCGCTCTTCGTGGACGAGCCGTGCGGTTCGCGGGTACAGTTCGGCCCGCTTCTGGGGCTACAACCGTGCTACGCGCTCCAGTCCGTACGTCGGTTTCCGCCCCGTCCTTGAAGTCCTGAACCCCGGCACACTGGGCTCTGACGGACTGAAGGTCGTTACCCTTGACCTTGGCGGCGGCAAGCTGGGTAATAGCTCCGAGGATATTCAAATCATCGTGAAAACCGGCAGCGAGTTTACCGCGCCTGCGTCCGACGGTCTGACCCGCCCGGACGGGGATGCAGGAAGTTTCTTTATGTGGCTTGGCAGCAACGGTAAATTCTACGCCCCCGGCGACAGTGTTCCGGCTGAGGTGACGAAACTGACGGCGCAGTGGACAGCCCCGACCTACGCCGTAACCTTGAATACGAACGGCGGCACGATCAACAGCGGCAATGTCACAAGCTACACCTACGGCGTGGGCGCAACACTCCCGACAGCGGGCGATATGACCTATACAGGCCACACGTTCGTGGGCTGGTATGACAACGAAAATCTGACCGGCTCTCCTGTTACGGCAATCGGCGGTACAGAAACGGGCAATAAGGAATACTGGGCGAAGTGGGAGATCAACCAGTACACGATCACCTATGTTCTGGCCGGCGGCACTGCGGAGGGAAATCCCGGCACCTACACCATCGAGACAGGGGCTTTCACCCTCACGAATCCTACCAAATCCGGCTATACCTTCACCGGCTGGAGCGGCACGGGGCTTGACGGCGAGAACAATATGACCGTCACCATCCCCACGGGCAGCACTGGCAACCGAACCTATACGGCACACTGGCGCTACAATGGTGGTGGCAGCAGCAGCTACAGCTACTACACCATCAAGGCAGCTGCCGGGTCTGGCGGCTCCATTTCTCCCTCCGGCAGCGTCAGCGTCCGCGAGGGCCGGGATCAGACCTTCACCATCACTCCGGATAAGGGCTATGCTGTCGCCAACGTCAAGATCGACGGCAAGAGCATTGGTGCGGTGAAGTCCTACACCTTTGAGAATGTCAGAAGAACCCATACCATCGAGGTCATCTTTATGAAAGCCAACGGCAACCCCCAGACCGGCGTGTTTGTGGATGTAGCCACCGGCAGCTATTATGAGGATGCTGTGGATTGCGCTGTTCTCTTTTCACTACAAGAAACAAATTAATGACATTTTGAGCTGCGCCGCTATCCAAGCGCGGCAAGGAGACAGCATTATGAAAAGAATCACAAGAATCATTCGTCCGATCATCTGCATAGTTGTCCTTCTCGTTGCTATGACCACGGCAGTCAGGGGCTGCTATCAGAGAGAGACAGAGCCTATCGACATTCCCGGCACATCTGCGCCTCAGCCATCAGCGCCTCTCGCGGGCGAAGTTATCCCCTCGGTGGACAGGCAGACAGAGTTGGCGGAAGCCAGAGCGAAGAATCCCGACACCGTGGCGTGGCTGTATATCCCCGGTGCGGAGGTGGACGACCCTGTGATGCAGGCGGAGGACAACGGCTATTACCTAAAGCTGGATGAAAACGGTGAGTACGCCATGTGGGGCTGCTATTATGCCCATTGTGAAAACAAAATCGGCGGCAGGGATAAGCTGGACAAAAACACCACCATTTTCGGCCACTCCGCCAGCAACTGCGACCCGGACGGTGTGCGGTTCACCAAGCTCTACCGTTATATGGACGCAGACTTTGTAAAGGAGCATCCGTATATCTATCTCTCTGTGGATGGTGAGGACATGATTTTCCAGATCACCGCGCTGTTCGTCACGGACATTGGCTTTGACTATATTGCGCCTGATCCCACGGGAGATGATCTGACCAGCTTCTTTGAGACGATTGCGCGGAAAAACTGGCTTGACTTTGATGGCGTGACCTTCTCCGAGGAAGATACCGTTCTGACCCTCTCCACCTGCTGCCGGAAGTATGACAAGGCCAACAGCGGCAATCAGCGGCTGGTGGTCATGGCAAAGCTGCTGCCGGAGGGCGCAACCGCACAGGAGTTCAGCGTATCCCTTGTGGATAGTCCTGAAATGCCCTAAAAGAAATCAGAATACGACGATAACAGGACACCCATCCTTGCGGTACTGAAAAGCAGCGTATGGTATAGGGAAAACGGCGGCTGCTCTGTACGGGGCGGCCGTTGTTTTTGCTGTCCCAACATTTTTCAGATGAAAGGGACCTATGCGTATGACAGGAGAGCACAGGAGGTGCCGCTAATGCTGCGGCAACAAGCCGCGCCGGGAGCATAGCCGGACGATACCCGGACACCGTAGGATACCTATGCCCTCCGACAGCCGCCGACAATTTCCATACTGAACCGCACCGAAGCGCCCATGCAGGCTTTTATGCCTGTGTGGGCGCTTTTTGTCGTTCCCGGCACTTTTTCGCCGTGGGCTGCCGCTCCCCGCCGCCCTTCGTTCAGACCTTTTTACCCACTCGGATCTGAACGGAGGAACAAAATGTTTAATAGAAAAAGCATCTATGCGCTGAATAAGAAAGACCCCGATGCCATCGTTTATATGGACGCCAATGAAGTCATCGTCCGCCTGACCCGCGAGGACTTTGCCAGCGAGAAAGAATTTCTGAAATGGAAAGCCCTGTCGGACGAGGACTATCACGCCTCCGAAAAGGAAGCTCACGTCTATGCCAATCACACGCTTGCGTTGGATGAGCTATCCGAGGAAGCGGCCTCCATTCCTGCCGTGGATGTCTGCATGGAGCAGGCGCATGACCGGGCAGAGGCAATCCACCGCAGCGTCAGAAAGGTCACGCAGATTCGGAAGCACCTGACGGATACGCAGTTCCGCAGGGTGTGGATGTATTTCGTGGATGGGATGACGGTTGATGAGATTGGCGCAGCCGAGGGTGTCAGCCATCAGAATATTTCCAAGAGCATCGGCGCGGCGATGAAGAAAATGAAAAAACTTTTCCCTGATTGCTGAAAACAGGGTGCAAAAGTGGCCCAAAATCGGCGATAGGTGAAGGGACATTCTCCACGAAGCCTTTCACCGAACGTTGAAAACTGAATAGACCATGATGCAGGCACAAAACCCGCGTGATAGCGGCATAAGGTGCGCCGCCACGACGATGGCTTCAAGGAGGTGATTCCGGAAAAGCCATCCGAGCGATCTACGCAGCCTTAGACCCGATTCGGCAAATCGGGCGCGATGACAGCGCGGCGGATAATGAAACTTGCTCACGCCCTCCCACAGACTTGAGGGGGAACCCTGCGGTATGCGCCAGCTCTTTGAGGCAGCGGTATCGTGGAGTTATGACAGCCCTGCCAAGGGCGGCCTGCATCATGCCCACTATCCGGGGCGCGTGGCAAATAGGATGGATCTTCTCAAATGGACAAGCAGAGCGGCTGCGCCGGTATTCGCCATTATGTTATGTGGCTCCAATTCTGCCCGCGCAGCCGCCTCTCAAAGTCAGATACCATGCGCTGATGGCCTTTCCCGTCAGCGCATTCATGTGACCTTGAGGAAACCCACCAAACCGAGAAAGGAGATCGCCATGATGCAGCCGACACCAAACGAAACCCAAATCCACACGGATGAACTGGTGGACATCCGGGAAGTATCCGTAGACAAAAATCTTCCCAAGGAAGAACGCATTGCCGCCTTTATTCGCCAGATCAAAAATCCTTACCGCTTCCGCTGCGGCGATTTCGTGGTAAACGCCTGCTTCGCCGGGAACGGTGTTACGTTGGAGGAATGTCTGCAAGGCATTTTGCGCTGAGCGACATCCTCGCTTTTTTCCGCAGAGAGTGCTATGATCGGTGTGGAAAAGGATGAAAACCTAATAGCCAGATAACCACTCTTTTCATGCGGGAGCAGTCCGGGAGAAAGGAGTGCTTTTTCATGCCTAAATTCAAAGCCACCGCTTATATCCGCCTGTCCTACACCGACGATCATTCCAGCGAGAGTGACAGCGTTTCCAATCAGCGCAAGCTCATTGAAAACTTTGTGGAGCACAACCCGGATATTGAGGTCGTTTCCGAAAAGATCGACGATGGATACAGCGGCATCATCTTCGACCGTCCCGCATTCAAGGAAATGATGCAGGATGTCACCGATGGAAATATCAACTGCGTCATTGTAAAAGACCTCTCCCGGCTGGGGCGCGAGTACATTGAAACCGGCCGGTATCTGCGCCGGGTATTCCCGGCCTATGGGGTGCGCTTCATCGCCATCACCGACAGCATCGACACCGCCCACGACAGCGGCGATGATCTGGCCGTATCGGTCAAGAACATTATGAACGAAGCCTACTGCCGGGACATTTCCATCAAGACCCGTTCTTCTCTGGACGTGAAGCGGCGCAACGGCGATTTCGTCGGCGCGTTCCCGGTGTACGGCTACATGAAAGCCGAGGACAACAAGAATTTGCTCGTCCCTGACCCCTACGCCGCCCGCGTTGTCTGCGACATCTTCCGTATGCGGCTGGAGGGCGCAAGCGCCTCTAAGATCGCATCAGAGCTGAACCAGCTGGGCATTCTCTCTCCGCTGGCATACAAGAAGAACAACGGCCTGCCCTACGCGAAAAAGGGATACGCAGACAAGGCTGACTGCAAATGGTCGGCAACCACCATCATCCGCATCTTGCAGGACGAAACCTATACCGGAACGCTGGTGCAGGGCAAACAGGGTACGCCGCATTACAAGATCAAGCAGATGGAGCAGCGCCCCGCCTCCGAGTGGGTGCGCGTCCCGGATGCCCATAAAGCGCTGATTGCCCGTCAGGATTTTGAGCTGGTGCAGCGCATTAAGGGACTGGATACCCGCACTTCTCCCAACGAGGATACGGTGTACCTGTTCTCCGGTATTCTGATCTGCGGGTGCTGCGGAAGCCGCATGACCCGCAAGACCAACCGTGCAAACGGCAAGGAGTACCACTACTATTATTGTCCTACCGGCAAGAAAAAGGGCTGCGCCCATCCGGTCATGCTGAAAGAAAGCAGCCTGATCGACTGTGTGCGGGACAGCCTGAAAGCCTATATCGGCAATATTGCTTCTCTGGAGGCGCTGCTGACCGGCATTGACCAGACCAGCATCAATCAGGCGCTTGCCAAGGAATACAGCGACCACATCACCGACAACGAGCGCCGGTTGGAGCAGGTGCTGGAGTTCAAGGCACGGCTTTATGAGAGTCTTGTGGGGGGTATGCTTACCAAGGAAGAATACGCTTCCTATAAGGCAAAGTACACCAAGCAGGCCGAGGACATCCGCGAGAGCGTCCGCGTTCTCAAGGAAAAACTCACGGAGGTGCTGGAAAACCGGAGTGAGCGCAACCGCTGGATTTCACAGTTTACGCAGTTCTCCACGCTGGAAACCTTAGACCGCAGGGCGCTCATTCACATGGTACAGAGCATCCGCGTCCGTGGGAAGAAGGAGCTGGATATTACCTTTACCCATGAGGACGAATACAAAAAGGCGTTGCAGCTTCTGGCGCTGGCAGCGCAGCAGAAAGATTACGAACAGAGAAAGGTGGGCTGAGCATGGCAAGGAAAAGCAGAAAAGAAACGGCTGCGGTGGCCGTGCAGGAGGCTGACGCCGCTTGCCGCGCCGCGATCTATGTCCGCCTTTCGGTGGAGGATACCCACACGCACAGCGTATCCATTGAAACCCAGCAGATGATTATTGCCCGCTATCTGGAGCAGTACCCGGAGATCAGCGTGTACGATACCTACATTGACAACGGCGCGACCGGGACAAACTTCCACCGTCCGGGCTTTCAGCAGATGCTCTCAGATATTGAGGCTGGTCACGTCAACTGCGTCATTGTGAAAGACCTCTCCCGTTTGGGGCGGAACACCATCGACACCGGCTACTACATCGAACAGTATTTCCGCATCCGTAATATCCGCTTTATTGCGGTCAATGAAAACTTCGACACCGCCGCCCCAGAGGATGCCCATTCCGGTATCATCATTCCGCTGCGGAACATGATAAACGAAGCCTACGCTTTGGACATCGGGCGCAAGATCAGGGCGCAGCAGCGGCAGGCCATGAAGGACGGCAAGTTCATCGGTGCGCGTACTCCCTACGGCTATTTGAAAGCGGAGGACGATTGCCACCAGCTTATCATCGACCCTGTTGCCGCCGTTGTGGTGCAGCGGATGTTCCGCTGGGCTTCCGAGGGCGCTGGCCTCAATACCATCGCCGTGCGGCTGAACGAGGCTGGCATCCTCACCCCCAGCCACTACAAGAAGATGCAGGGAAAGATCACCCACGAAAATTTGCTCGGCAGCGGCAAGTGGCAGACCCGAACGGTCGGCGTCATTCTCCGCTCCGAGGTCTACACCGGAGATCTCGTTCAGGGGCAGACCAAAACCGTGGATCACCGGCAGGTCAAGGCTGATGCCGAGGAATGGACGGTGGTGCGGGACACCCATGAGGCCATCATCAGCCGGGAACAGTTCGCGGCGGTGCAGGAAATTCTCAATCAGACCGCCAGCCGCGCCAAGGCGCGGGAGATCAACGCATACACACCGAATTTGCTCAAAGGCAAGGTGTTCTGCGCCCATTGCGGCGGCAGCCTGCACCGGCAGAGAAACATCCGTAAGAAGTCCGACGATGTGTACTTCTACCATTGTCTGAGCAGGAGCCGAATCAGCAAGGATGCCTGCCCCGGCGTGACCATCCGCGAGGATGCGTTGCTGGATATGTTGGCAGATATGCTTCAGGACGCGCTTGATACGGCGCTGGGGCAATACACCCTCTCCCTTGCAGAACTGCCCCGGCAGGCCGCTGACCGCGCTGAGCTGCGGGAGAAGATCACCAGCCGCAAACAGGAAATCCAGCGGCTTCGCGGTATCGTGCGGAGTTTATATGAAAACCTCGTCCAAGGCGTTCTCACCAAGGATGAATACTTTGACTACAAGGAGAAGTACGAAAGCCGCATTGCCGACCTCGCCGTGGAAATGGAACAGTTGGAGGACGGCCTGCGGACGATGGATGCTCAAGTAGAGCAGCACCGGGCGCTGGAACAGGATGCCGCGCAGATCAAGACTGACCGGGCGCTGACCGGCGCACTCATTGAACGGCTGATCGACCGCATCGAGGTATCCCACGACAAGCAGATCACGGTGCGCTATCGCTTCCAGAGCGAGTTTGAAACCTATGCGGAGGTGCTGGAACAATGCAGAAATATGTGATTGCCCTCTACATACGCCTCTCCATCGAGGATTACAAGTACGACAGCCTGAGCATTGAAAATCAGAGCCTTGTCCTCCACGAGTACGCGGCTTCCATGCCCGAAGCCCTGAACGCGGAGATCATGGAGTTCATCGACAACGGGTACAGCGGCACGAATTTTGAGCGTCCGCAGGTACAGAAGCTCATTGAGCTGGTGCGGGCCAATCAAATCGACTGCATCATCGTCAAGGATTTTTCCCGCTTCGGGCGAAACAGCATTGAAACCGGCTACTTCATCGAGCGTGTGTTCCCACTGTTCCATACCCGTTTTATTTCCATCAGCGACGATTTTGACAGCAGCAAATTCAAGGGCGACACCGGCGGCATGGACGTGGCGTTCAAGTACCTCATCAGCGAGTATTACAGCCGCGATATGTCTATCAAGACCAAGAGTGCCAAGTACGCCAAGATGCAGCGCGGCGAGTATCAGAGCAAAATCTGTCCCTACGGCTACCGCAAAAGCGCCGATGGCAAAATGGAGCCTGACCCGGAGGCCGCTGCCGTTGTGCAGTTCATCTTCCAGCTTGCCGCCGAGGGCATTAACGCCACCGCCATCACGCGGGAGCTTTTCCGGCGCGGCATTCCGACACCCGGCGAATATAAGGCTGCGCACGGCAATCACACCCACGATATTTCCCGCTGTCACGGGATTTGGAGTGCGTCCACCATTCTCCGCATTTTGGAGGACGAACGCTACACCGGCGTGTATGTGATCGGCAAGCGGGCGGTTCTCGAAGTAGGCGGCACCAGAAGCCGCCTGAAGGACAGAGAATCGTGGTACATCATCCCCGACCATCACCCGGCCATCGTTGAGAAAGCTGTGTTTGATACCGTGCAGGCCAGCCAGCTCCGATTTTCCCAGCCAAACAAGAAAAAGCGGGACTACCCGCTGAAAGGCAAAGCCTTCTGTGGCTGCTGCGGTCATGCGCTGTCCCGCACCATGCAGAAAACCTCATATTATCACTGCCGCCATTCCGAGGCGGACGTAGAAAGCCGCTGCCACAAGATGCGTCTGAACGCCGCAGAGCTGGAACAGGCGGTATTCCTGACGCTGAAAAAGCAGATGGAAGCCGCCGCACCGCTTGCCCCTGACGGTACGCTCCAAGTGGATGCTTCCGTACCGGAACGTGCCGAATATGAGCAGCAAGTCGAGGCGCTGCAAGACGGTAAGCGCGCCTTGTATGAACGCTATCTCATGGGCGAGATTGACCTGAACACCTACAAGGCGGAAAAGGCCGCGTGTGACGAGCTGCTGCTGAAAACAAAAAACGCCTATGCCGCAGTATTGGCACAGGCGAAGAAAAAGCAGGACGAACAGGCACGGCAGGACAGCCGCAAGGAAGCGTCCAAGGCAATTTTCGATGCGGACACGCTGACCACCGAGCTGGCCGAGCTGCTGATTGACCGGGTGCTGGTGTACCCCGATAAGCGCATTGAGATTGCATATAAAATCCAAGACATTTTCGCTTGAGGTGGCAGACATGAAAATCGCTTTCTATTGCAGAGTGGACGGACAGGGCTTCGGCTTTGTCCTCCCCGATGAAGCTGACAAGCTCCGCGAGTTTTTCGCCGAGCATCAGGATAAGCCTGCGCTTGAAAAGCCATCGAGCGCAAGCTAAAAATTTTTGTCGTGTGCTTGACATACGGGTGGCGAAGATCATGAAACCGCATCTTCGGCATCCCGTGTTTTGCTATGTACTTAGGAAAGTACTCCGTCAAATAGTTCGGGCGCATGCGCTCTCCCAGCTCGTTCACAAAGACATAACCGTCGTAATCGTAGTTATAGCAATTGCCGCAAACTTTCTTGTTGAGTTCCTGCGCTTCCTTGACCTTTTGAAAGTAGTCGCGGAAACTCCCCACCAGGGGAAGCGTTCTCAGGCTCGATTTGGTTTTAGCAGAATCCTGCTCGATGATCTTCATGGTGCCGTCGATCGTTGCTTCAGTGACTGTTCGTTTGATGGCCAGCGTTCCGCGATTGAAGTCGATCGCATCCCACTTTAGCCCGAGCACCTCGCCACGGCGCAGTCCATAAAACGCAGCAACCAAAACCGGAAGCTCCAGCCGCGTTCCTTTGATAATCTCGAACAACTTCTGCATTTGCTCCGCATCAAGGAAGGTCGGCTGAAAGGAGTTCTTCCTCGGCCTATCCACCTTCATGGCGACATTCTGCGGCACCATGTCGGTTTTCATCGCATACTTCAATGCCTGATAAATCACCGCATGATAGTGGATAACCGAATTCGGCGTGACGGTTTTCAGCTTCTCCGTATAAAACTGTTGGATGTGCCGAGCCTCCAGTTCTTTCAAGGTTAGCTCCTTTTTGCGGAAATACGGGCCAATCGTGCTTTTGACCATTCCTTGATACGAGCCGAATGTTGCGGGCTTGATTCTCGCTCTGACAATCTCAAGCCATTGATCCAAATAGTCTGCAAAGAGCATATTCGAGCTTAGTTCTCCGGCAACCCGAGGAACCTAAAATTCGCTGCGAATACGAATAAGTTCCTGTTCTGCCCGGCGCTTATTGCCTTTTTGGGGCAATCCTGTCGATACCCATTTTTGATGGCGCTTTCCTGCTGCGTCCCGATAGCTGAGAACGGCATAATAGTAATGAAAGGCTGCCATAAGAAATAGCGAGGAATGGAGGGCAATATGAGCAAATACCATGCGCTTTGGGCGTACATACAAAGGAGCAGCAGGCAGACGTTAACACTGAATTTTGATGAGATCGGAAAAATCGCAGAAGTACCGTTGGATCATTCCTTTCTGAAATACAAGATGGAACTCTTTGATTTTGGGTATGAGGTTGGGAAAATCTTAATGAAGAATCAGACGGTGGTTTTTATCAAGAAGGAGAAAGGCTGACAATCTATGAGCTACATCCGGATCACCAGCAGAGAAGCCGTGCAGGAATGATAAAAAGGAGAAACAATATGAAATCACTTCAAACTATTCAGAAGCTTTTCAAAATTGGAAAAATACTCAGCAGAATAGCGTTTATTTTTTCGGTCATAGGCTTTTGCGGCTGTATCGCAGGGCTTTTGAGCCTGAGCTTTGGTAACGGCAGCCTGATCAAGCTTGGCGGTGTTACCCTGCACCAACTGATCTCCAAGGAATACGGCTACAACATCAAAGGTATTACCGCATCACTCTCTGGTTGGTTGATTGTCTGTGCCGGTGAAGCAGTACTTGCAAAGTTTGCGGAAGTCTACTTCCAAAATGAGCTGCAAGCCGAAACGCCCTTCACGCTTGCCGGTGCGAAGGAATTACTGCGGCTTGGCATTCTGACGATTACCATTCCCACAGGCTGTGCAGTGGCCGAAAGTATCGTCGAGGGAGTCATTATCGGTTTTATGAAGGTCGAAAAGGCTGCGGCCATGGATATGTATTTCGATACGATGCGGCACAAGAAAAGCTGTATGTCACGATCTCTGCCGACGGCGTGACCTGCTCCACCTCCGAGGCGCCCGATACCCCGGCAGATGTGCCGCCGGTGCTAACGCCGCCCATTCCGGACGAGATCGACCGGAATGTGACCATCGGAACCGCCGGTTCTTCGCTGCTGGCAGTGCAGGAGGCGGGGCTGCGCGGATGATGCAGGCAGCCAATACGAAGAAAGGAAGTCCTAAAGATGAATAACAGCTTGTTTGTCATAGAACGCGCATGGGCAGAGGATGCTGCGGCGCGTCTCTCTGTGTCACTCCTATCCTTTCGCTGATGCCTGTTGTGCGCTGCGTTCCACAAAATTTTTCTACAGGTCTTGACAAGTAACCACTCGGTAACTATAATAGGAGTTACCGAGTGGTTACTTGCAAGGAGAAATATTATGGCTGGAGATACGAAAGAACGAATTTTGGAAACAGCGCTGGAATTGTTTGCGCAGAACGGCTACCTTGGGACATCGATGAATGATATTGCGGGGCGGTTGGGATTCACAAAAGCCGCCTTGTATAAGCACTATACCAGCAAACAGGAAATTTTGGACAGGATCGTGGAGCGCATGAATGAGATGGACTATGAACGCGCGGAAAGCTATGAAATGCCGGAGACGGAGCCGGACGGCTTTGCGGAGGCGTATCTGCACACGCCGATTCCAAAAATCCGTGCATACAGTATGGCGCAGTTTGACCATTGGACGAAGGAGCCGTTTTCCTCTAATTTCCGTAAGATGCTGACGCTGGAGCAATACCGTGACCCCAAGCTGGCGCGGCTCCATCACGACTACCTGGCCGGCGGGCCTCTGGAGTACATGGCCGCAATTTTTCGTAAGCTGACAGATACTGACGAAGCCGCCATGCAGCTGGCGCTGGAGTTCTACGGGCCAATGTACCTGCTCTACAGCGTCTACGACGGTGCGCAGGATAAAGATTCCGTTGCTCCCCTGCTGGATGCGCATATTGAGCGGTTCATTGCTAAGGTTGAATCCGGTTACAGAAAGTCAGGAACATCATGATGAAAGAAGCTGCAAAAGAAAAGCAATGGGTCTTATGCCCTTGGTGCGGCTCGAAAACGCGGCTGCAAATATTTCGGGAAACTGAGTTGAAAGACTTCCCTTTGTTCTGCCCAAAGTGCAGACACGAAAGCATCATCAACGCAAAGAATTTCACGATTGAGACGAAAGAAGCCAGACGCTAAGACGCAGTGCTGATCGCAAAGCCGATCATGCGCTGCGTCTCACTTTTTTGAGAGGAATGTTTCTATGAACGCAATTATTTACACCACCAATACCGGCAACACAGAGCATTATGCCAAGCTGCTGGCGCAGATAACCGGACTTCCGGTGTATTCCCTTGCGGAAGCGAAGAAACGGGTCTTTGCTGGAGCGGAGGTTATCTACCTTGGCTGGATCATGGCAGGCTCTGTCAAGGGTTATGCCGAGGCCGCAAAGCGTTACCGGGTATGCGCCGTCTGCGCTGTCGGCATGGGACAAACCGGAACGCAGGCGGACAGCGTACGGAAAAAATCGGCTGTCCCGGCCGATATTCCGCTGTTTACCCTGCAAGGAAACTTTGATGTGAAAAAGCTGCACGGCGTCTACCGCCTTATGATGGAAATCATGGTCAAAACGGCGGGCAAAGGCCTTGCCGAAAAGGGCGACCGCACGCCGGAGGAGGACGACATGCTGGATATGATGCGGTGCGGCGGCGAGCGGGTTAAGGAGGGAAATCTCGGCGCTGTTCTCGATTGGTACAGTGCGCAGCGATAAGAATGGGAGGAAATGATGATGATGTGTCCGAAATGCGGAAAAGAAATGAGAAACGGTTATCTGTTCAGCAGCAAGGATGGCGCGTTCAGCTTTGCAAACGAAGTGCCAAGTGCCTTGGAAAACGCCAAAAACACGGAAGGATTTGTAAAGCTCACGGGGTTGAAGGTCGGCGGACGCACAAGCGTGGAAGCCTGCCGCTGTGATGTGTGCAAGATGATTCTGATTTCATACGGAGAGGAAGCGGCAAAAATATGAAACTCTATTTTGGAAACGGAGTCACTACGGTAACAACGCTTATGATCCTTGCTATGCTTGGATTTATCGGTTACTCAGTCTTTCACCGTGCAAATATTGAGTATTGGGGACGCAGAAGTGCAATTCTGCTGGTTTTCGGACTGGTGGTCTGCTGCTTTGCGGCGGCGCGGGACGGACTGGATAAGACGATTCAGCATACCATCGACGGCAGCTGTACACCGGGGCTGTTCCCGCTCGTCAGTATTCCCACCATCGTCGGCTGTGTCGGTGCGCTGCTGATCATCATTGCCGCCATTGCTACGCCGATCGCCAAAACGCAAAAGATGCGCGAGGTTTGGTTCTATGTGATGTCGGGCGGTGCAGTTCTGAAGATCGTGACGATGGAGATCGCACGAATCATTCTCTGAGGCAAAGATAAAATGAAGAATTTAGTTGTATATGTTCATGGAAAAGGCGGCTCGGCGCAGGAAGCCGAGCACTATAAATCACTATTTCCGAAGGACGATGTAATTGGGTTTGATTACCGTTCGCAAACGCCATGGCAAGCAAAGAAAGAGTTTTTTGCGTTTTTTACCGAGCAGAGAGGCCGGTGTGAGCACCTCACCCTGGTTGCCAACAGCATCGGGGCTTATTTTGCGCTGTCCTCGCTGGATGAAGCGCTGGTGGACAGGGCGTATTTCATCTCTCCGGTCGTGGATATGGAGAACTTGATTTGCAATATGATGCAATGGTCGAATGTGACCGAACAGGAGCTTGCCGAGAAACGGGAAATCGCCACGAATTTCGGAGAAACGCTGTCATGGGAGTATCTTTGCTATGTGCGCAGGCATCCGATGATCTGGAATGTCTCCACCTGTATTCTCTACGGTGAGCATGACAATCTGACATCGATTGAAACAGTATCGGCATTTGCCAAGCAGCACCATGCTGATCTGACCGTCATGCCCGGCGGCGAGCATTGGTTCCATACCGGCGAGCAGATGCAGTTTCTGGATCATTGGATCAAAAAATGCCGAAAAACGAAATATAGCGAAACGATATCCTCTTGACTTTCTCCCAAAAGCGTTTATAATGTGACTAACTAATATTAGTTAGCGGGGCGCGATGATGAAACAGGAAGATACGAAGCAGAGGATTTTGGACAAGGCCTTGGAGTTGTTTTCCACGCAGGGCTATGATTCCGTCAGCGTGGGAGAGATTGCAAAGGCGGTGGGCATTAAAGCGCCTTCGCTATACAACCACTTCCCCAGCAAGCAAGCGATTTTTGACGCCATTATGGAATCTACAGCGGAGCAGTATGAAGCGGATACCGATCAGATCAATATTCATGTGCAGAATGCGACGCAGGATATTCCTGTTTTTACGGAGATCACCGCCGACGCGCTCTTTGAAAAGGTGCGGCAGATCTTTGAGTATTCGCTCCATAATGAAACCATCAGCCGGTTCCGCCGCATGATGACCATCGAGCAATTCCGCTCACCGGAGCTGGCAGCACTCTATTCGGGGCGATATGTGGAGTGGGTGCTGGATTATCATGCCGGTATCTTCCGGGCTTTGATTGCGGCGGGCGAAATCATAGCGGAGGATCCGGACACGCTGGCGATGCTGTATGTTTCGCCGGTATTGACGCTTATCGGGATCTGTGACCGCCAGCCGGAACGGGAAAGCGAGTGCCTTGAGAAGCTTCAAAACCATGTGCAGCTCTTTTTTCGCATGGTTCATGGCGGCAATCCAAAAGGCGATGAACGTCATGCATGAACCGGATAAAAAATGGGTGCTCTGTCCTGTCTGTGGTGCAAAAACACGGCTGAGGCTTCTGCAAAGGACGGTGCTGAAGGACTTTCCTCTCTTTTGCCCCAAGTGCAGGCAGGAGCGCATCATCAACGCGCGGAATTTTCAAATAGAGATCATGGATCAGCCAGACGCAAAGACGCAGTGCTGACCGCAATTTCTGTGGTCATGCACTGCGTTTTTTTAGGAGAAAAAACATGAAGAAATCTTTGATACAAAAGCTTGGGCTGCTGGGCGTTGTCAGCTTTCTTTCGTACACGACGGCGGTGGTATTTGCGCCGCTGGCCTATCCCGGCTATCACTGGATGGCACAGGCCGTCAGCGACCTGAGCGCCGTCAATGCGCCGTCGCTGGCACTATGGAATCAGCTCAGCGCTCTTTACAATGCGTGCGAGGTCGTTTGCGCGACCGTCGTCTGTATCGGCATCCAAGGACAGAAAACCAAGCTGCTCTGTTCGGGCATTTATCTGTTCGCCATCATGGAGTGGATCTCGGCGGTCGGCTATCGGATGTTCCCGCTGAGTGACAGCGGCTATGCCGGGGTCTTTCAGGATGTGATGCACATGGTCACAACCGCTTTGGTGGTGCTGCTGTCCATCGTATCGCTGACCATGATCATCTTCGCAGGAGCCAGGAGCAAAAACTGTCGTTCCTATGGTGTCTGCGCCGCTGTCGCATTGGTCATGATGCTTGTGGGCGCAATGGGTATGAAAATCGTCCCTGCCGAGTATTTCGGCGTGGTCGAGCGCTTCAGCGTGTTTGCTGCAACAGGCTTCAATGCGGCGCTGGGCATTCACCTGTTTTGTCAGAAGCAAAAATCATAATAAGGAGAAACACCATGTCAGAAAAGAAGATCACCATTCGTTTGGAAACCAAAGATGACTATCGCAATGTTGAAAACCTGACCCGCGAGGCCTTTTGGAATGTCTACCGCCCCGGCTGCATGGAGCACTATGTGCTGCACTGCTATCGGGATGACCCAGCTTTTGTGCCGGAGTTGGACTTTGTCATGGAGCTGGACGGTGAGCTGATCGGGCAGGTCATCTATGTGCGATCGGAAATCGACTGCGATGACGGAAGAAAGGTGCCGATCATGACCTTCGGCCCCATCGGCATTGCGCCCGCATACAAGCGGAAAGGCTACGGAAAGAAGCTGCTGGACTATTCCATGGAAAAAGCGAAGGAAATGGGCGCGGGTGCGCTTGCCATCGCCGGCAACATTGATTTTTATGGAAAGTCCGGCTTTGTTCCGGCAAAAACAAAGGGCGTGCGCTATGCCGACGACCCTGAAGCGGATTATTTTCTCATCAAGGAGCTGACGCCCGGCTTTTTGGACGGCATCTCCGGCACCTGCAAAGACCCAGTGGGATATTTTGTCTGTGAGAAAGACCCGGAGGGCTTTGAACGATTTGAAGCGACTTTTCCGAAGAAGGAAAAGTTGAAGCTGCCGGGGCAGCTGTTTTGAACAGGAGGAAAAAATGGCATCCAGTAAAGAGTATCTTCATTTCATTCTGGAACAGCTATCCGATCTGGACGATATTTCTTACCGTCCTATGATGGGAGAATTTATCCTCTATTACCGCGGCAAAATTGTCGGCGGGATCTATGATGATCGGTTGCTTGTAAAGAAAACAATATCCGCTTTGGAACTTATGCCTGTGGCAATTTGTGAGCTGCCGTATGAGGGAGCGAAAGAAATGCTGCTGGTGGATGAGGTGGACAGCAAAGTGTTTCTTACAGAGCTCTTTGAGGCAATGTTCGATGAATTGCCGCCACGAAAGCGAAAGAACAACGGCATTGGAGGAATAACCGATGAACTATATTCGGATTACAAAAGAAAATATTGACAAGGAACATATCTGCTGCGCCATGTCCGGCAAGCAGAGCGTCGCAAAAAAGGAATGGCTGCTGCAGCGCTTTGATGATGGACTTGTTTTCTATCGCAGCGAAGAACGCGGCAAATGCTTTATCGAATACATTCCGGCTGAAAACGCATGGGTGCCTATTGAGGCAGAGGGCTATCTCTACATTGACTGTCTCTGGGTATCCGGTTCCATGAAGGGACATGGATACTCAAATGATCTGCTGGAGGCGTGCATCCGTGATGCCAGGGCGCAGGGGAAGAAAGGTATTTGTATTCTGTGCGCAGAGGGCCGGAAGCGGGAATTTCTCGCTGACCCGAAATTCCTTGCTCATAAGGGGTTCCGTGTGGCAGACATATCCGACTGCGGGATCAATCTCATGTACCTTCCCATGGAACCGTCCGCACAGATACCAAAGTTCCGGGAATGTGCGAAGCATCCGGCGATTGAGGATAACGGTTTTGTTCTGTATTACACCGATCAGTGTCCCTACACCTATTATTGGGTACCAAGGGTGCAGGAGGTGGCGAAGGAACATGGTATCCCGTTCAAGGTCATCCATATCACTGATAAAGAATCTGCGCAGAATGTACCTGCACCAGTCACGACCTATGCCCTGTTCCGGGACGGTCAGTTTCTGACACAGAGTATTCAGTCGGATAAAAAATTCCTGGCGCTGGCGGGCTTGTAAAACTGATTGTAGCGCGATGAATGGAGAATAATACATTGGAGTGTAAAGAATGAAACCAACCGTTATCGACCCAAAAACGACCACCCGTGCGGCGGCGTTTGACCTTTGGATGAGTGCGCCGAACCCTATGGTGACTTTTTTCAAAACGCTGGATGTCACACCGCTTGTGAGATTCAGCCGCAAGCGCGGGCTGAAATTCAATATGCTTCTCTGCTGGTGTATCGGCAAGGCTGCCAGCGGGATCAAGGAGTTTTATACTCTCCCTGTTGGGTGCGAGCTGCTGCAATATGACAGCATTGCGGTGAACACTATCGTAAAAAACAAAACCGGCGAGGTCAGCTCCTGCAACGTGCCGTTTTCCGCCGATCTTGCACAGTTCAGCGCCGACTACCTGCGGCTGACACACGAAGTAGCGGAAAGCTGTGAAAATCACGACCTGCCGGGCAGCATGGTCATCGGCACCTCCGCCATCGTGGATACCGAAATCGACGGCGCCGTCGGCATGAACAGCGGCATTTTCAACAATCCGTTTATCATCTGGGGCAAATATCATAAGGGGCTTTTCAGGACGACGCTGAAGCTGTCGCTCCAATTCCACCATACCCAGATGGACGGCGCACACGCAGGGTGGTTTCTTGAAAGGCTTCAAGAGCACATGAACAGGATAAACACATTATGAATTTTGAAAACATTTTTACACCGTACAAAGCGCGAAAACTAACAGAGGCTGATGTTCCCGACATCTTGGGCTTATATTTGGAAAACAATGTAAAAAAATATAAGCACCGAAAAGCCGCCCGCTTAAAAAAGCGCGCGGCGATCCCGCAGACGAGCTGCACTCACAGATGTGAGTTGCAGCTCTTTTTTTATGCAGCATGGTTCATCCGTGATTTAGCCCCTCCGGGGCATAAAGGTCAATCTTATTGTGTCGGCGTCCTTTTGGGACTCAAACCGTTACGGTCCCGCACCTTTTGCACTCATACTTGATTTTCCCCTCATCATTTCTATAACCGTATAGTAATTCTCCGCAGTTGGAGCAATACATCGGTATAGGCAGCATTTAATCCAAGACGTCCCTTTACTGCCTCTGCAAAATCGATTGCTTTTTTTCGCTCGAAATATCCCTGCTCATTTTCTCGATGGGGATATTTTTTCTGCCGCCGACGCCGTGCCGTGCAGGCCGCCGCCGCATCTGTACGGCACGGATGAGCTGCCTTACCCGAAGGAATCAGCTGTACAGGGAATCTACTGTGAAGAAAATTTTCGCGCGAAAATTGTATTCTTTTTACAAAATAAGGGGGATAGTTCTCACTAAGATGGAGAAAAGTGGAAAATGTAATTTGTTTTACATACCGAAGTAAAGAGTGTTTGATATTATTTTTATAAAGGGAGAGACCTGATCAACCTCTGCCCGGGAGTGTATGAAAATACAGTGTAATAAAGTGTAATAAATCGTAAAGGAGAGATAAGCAATGGAAAAGAAAAAATATGATGTCGAATTTCACGGCACAAGCTTCTTTGCTCTGGTTCCCCTTCTGCTATTTGTAGTTTTTTGTATTTTGTTCTTCGTGGTATTCAAGACCTTTGACATGATGCACCTGTGCATGGGTGGTTATGTGGCCTTGATTATCGGCTCTCTGCTCTCCAAGAACTGGGGTAAGTACTGGGATGCGGTTGCAGTCGGTATGTCCTCCAAGATCATGAATGAGCTGGCGCTGATCCTTCTGATTGTCGGTATGTTCGGCAAGCTGATGACCCGCGGCGGCGTGGCCCAGGGCTTTGTGTGGCTGGGCGACATGATCGGCCTCTCCGGCGGCGGCTTCACTGCATTTACCTTTGTCGCCACCTGCATTATCGCAACGGCCACCGGTACCTCCATCGGTACCATGTTCACCGCCTTCCCCATTTTGTACCCCTCCGGTCTGCTGCTGGGCGCTAACCCTGTATTCCTGGCCGGCGCCATCCTCAGCGGCGCCATCTTCGGCGACAATGTGGGCCCCATCTCCGACACCACCATCGCCTCCGTATCTACCCAGACCTACACCAGAAAAGAAGGCACCGCCGATGTGGCCGGCGCAGTGGCCAGCCGGATGAAGTATGCACTGGCTGCCGCCCTGGCTGCCACCGTCTGCTTTGCGATCTTCGGCGGCTCCGGCGCCGAGACCAACGCCGCCGAGGCTGAGGCCATTCTGGCGCAGTACAGCAACCCCAAGGGCCTGATCATGCTGATCCCCGTGGTGATCCTGCTGGTGGTGGCCTTTATCAAGCGTAATATCTACATCGCCTGCACCTGGGGTCTCATCTCCGGTACCGTCATCGGCCTGGTCAGCGGCATCCTGGTTCCCTCTGACGTCATGGGCCTGCAGGACGGCACCCTGGGTGGCTTCCTCATTGACGGCGTGAACAACATGATCGGCACCGTGGGCTATCTGTACGCCATCGCCGGTATCATCGGCATCCTCAACGCCAGCGGTCTGCTGCAGCGCACCATTGACGCCCTGATCAACAGCAAGCTGAATCAGAGCGTGGTGGGCACCGAGATCATCATCTCCGCGGGCCTGATGGTTTCCTCCATCTGCCTGGGCTCCGCCAACGGTCCCGCCATCATCATGTGGGGCCCCATTGCCGACGATCTGGGCAAGTCCAAGAAGCTGCACCCCTATCGCCGCGCCAACCTGATGGACGGCTTCGGCAGCACGCTGCCGTGTGTCATCCCTGTTACCAGCGCATTCATCTTTATCGCTCTGTCCTGCGTCCAGGGCCTGATGGACAGCTATACCTTCGTTCAGAAAATCAGCCCCGTGAGCCTGGCCGGTGCCAGCCTGCACTGCTGGTTCCTGTTCGTGGTGCTGGTGTTCTCCGTGCTGTCCGGCTGGGGCCGCAAGTACGAGGGGCCCAACGGCGAGCCTGTTAAGATCCTGGCAGAGGCTTACGACGAAAAGTAAGGCGTAATTTTTCCCCGGAATATCACCTGCCCGCAGTGGTACACAGCTGAGGCTGTCGAAAAAAACTCCGGGTTTTTCCGACAAAAGGATTGCAGTCTGCGGGCGGCAAACTCTGCGAGGCTTTTTTGACACGCAGTGCAGTGGTTCACTGTTCTTAATAAGGAGGGATACTATGAGCGAGCGCAAGTATTATCACGAGGATTCCCCGTGGGTCAAAATGCCGCAGCTGGACTGGTCGCCGCTCACGGCAGACCACAGCACCACCCACTACGATCGCGGCCATATCTTTTATGACCAGCAGGAGTATTGTGACAATGTTTTTGTCATCAAGCACGGACGGGTGGCCATGTGCCTCTGCACCCCCGAGGGCAATCTTCGCATTACCATGGTTTTGGACAGGGGCTGCATTTTCGGAAACCAGTCTATTCTGGACGGGAACCCCAACTCCTGCCAGGCCGAGGTGGTCAGCGACGATGCGGAGATATTTGTCCTCTCCAAGCAAGCGGTGGAGGAAAAGCTGCGCCACGACCCCAGACTTGCCTACAATATGCTGCTGCAGAGCAACCGCATCAACCGTATGCTCATTACCCAGGTGGAGCTTATGAGCTTCCGCCACAGTGAGGGCCGTGTATGCTTTTACCTGCTGCATCTGGCAGACCAGTATTCCGAGGAGAAGAACGGTAAAAAGGAGCTGTACCTGCGCTTTACGCATCAGGACATTGCCGAGATCACCGGGCTGAGCCGGGTGTGCGTGTCCAACATCATCTCCGGCCTTGTCAAGGACAGTATTCTTACCAAAAAGGACGGTATGTATTCCGTGGTGCAGATGGATAAGCTCCAGGGAAGGATCAATATCTCCGGCATAGGGGATGAATAACACAAAAGTGTAACGCCGTTAACAGTATGACCGCGCAAAAGGCGTTATACTGTTAGCGGCTTATTCCTACCGAAAATCAGTAAAATGCAAAGTATATGGAGGTAATAGACATGTCTGTCAAGAATTTGGTCAGCGATTTTGTAAAAGAAGCACCCCCTTATGTGGTTGGCGCTGATGAGCAGTCCAAGAGTATGCGTCCCGGTGTGACCAAGCTGCTGCAGCTTGCCACCAATGAAAACCCCTTTGGTACCTCCCCCAAGGCGGCTGAGGCTATTTGCCAGCAGGCCCCCCTGGCCAACCGCTATCCCGATGTCCGGGCACAGGACCTGCGCAAGAAGCTGGCCGTGAAGCACGGTCTGACCCCTGAGCAGATCATGGTCACCGAGGGCGCTACCGCCGGCCTGGGCTTCATTGCCGAGGTGTTTATCCGCCAGGGAGATGAGATCATTCTCACGCCTCCCACTTATCCCAGCTACTATAACTATGTTAAGCGCTGCTGCGGCAAGCTGGTGGAGGTCCCCCTGGAGGAGGACACCCTGCTGCCCGACTTTAATAAGGTCCTGGCCGCTATCACCGATAAGACCAAGGCCATCTTCCTCTGCAACCCCAACAACCCCACCGCCACCCTCATCGATGCCGAGGAACTGCACGCTTTCCAAAAGAAGCTGCCCGAGCATGTGCTGCTGGTGGTGGACGAGGCTTACATCGACTTCGTGGAGGACCCCGGCTACCGCACCATGGTGGACGCCATCAGTGATGACGCCAACCTCATCGTTGTGCGCACCTTCTCCAAGCTGTACGGCATGGCCGGCGCCCGTATGGGTTATCTCATGAGCAACAACGAGATCATCGAATACCTGCAGCGCGACTCCACCGGCTTCTGCTGCAGCCGTATGGGCCTGCACGCCGCCGAGGCCGCCCTGGACGATGTGGAGTTCCAGGAAATGACCAAGAAGGGCAACAAGGAAGGCCGTGAGATCCTGGTCAGCTGCATGAAGGAGCTGGGCTTCCGTGTGTGGCCCTCTCACACAAACTTCATCTATTTCGATCCCGGTGTGGATGTGAAGTGGTTCGCAGACCGCCTGCTGGACTACGGCATTATCATTCGGGGCAACTTCAACGCCAACCGTATCTCCATCGGCACTCCGGAGGAGGACCGCTTTGTCTGCAAGGCTATGCGTGAGATCATGGCGGAGGCAAAGAAGTAAGAGCGCAGCGCGCTTCCCCGGAGCCCCTGGCCGCCCCGGCGGTTCCGGGCCGGGGAAGCGCTGCTTTTCCAAAAACAAATTTGCGCGGAGAGCCCGCGCCAAAACACAGGAGGAGACAGTTATGCAGTCTTTAGGCTTTGTAGAGACCCAGGGCTATGTCCCTGCGTTCGCAGTGGCGGACGCAATGGTGAAGGCCGCCAATGTTGAGATCGTGAAAAAGGTCTGGATCGGCGCCGCCATGGTCACCATTATCGTTCGCGGGGAAGTAGGCGCTGTGCGCACGGCCGTAGATGCCGGTGCCGCCGCCAACAAAATGGACGCGCTGCTCAGCTGCTATACCATTGCCCGGCCCACCGAGGAGCTGGTCAATATGCTGCAGTGCTGATGGGAGGTAAAAACAATGCAATCTTGGGGTTTTATTGAAGTAGTGGGATATATTCCCGCCGTTGCGGCCGCCGATTCTATGGTCAAGGCCGCCGATGTAAAGCTGGTTGGCTGCGAGGTGATCGGCGGAGGCTATGTGACCGTGGCCGTGACCGGTGAGATCGGCGCCATCCGCACAGCCGTAGACGCCGGTGCCGCCGCTGCCAAGCAGGCAGGCCAGCTGCACTGCGCCCATGTGATCGCCCGTCCCGCCGAAGGCGCGGCAAAGGTCATCGGGCTCGATCTGTCGGCAGACGAGAAGGAGTAAGGAGGAAGGGAAATGGATTCTTACGGATACATTGAAGTTGTCGGCTTGGTTCCGGCAATCGCTGCGGCAGACGCGGCACTGAAGGCTGCTAATGTGGAGGTCGTTGGCCGCGAAAACACAGGCAAGGCCATGATCGCCGTGATCATCAAGGGCGAGATCGGCGCGGTGCGTGCCGCCATTGACGCCGCTGAGGCTGAGGTCAGCCGCATCGGCACCGTGGTCAACACCAATGTCATTGCCCGCCCGGACGAAAGCCTGACTGCCCTCTATTGATGGACGAGGGAGGCTTGAATTATGCAAAACTTTTTTACTAGAGAGGATGTGCTGGCCTACCAGCAAAAAGGCATTAAGACCATTCGCGTGGATCAAATGCCCATCCTGACGGACCTGGCCCGGGAAGCCCTCCAAACCTTCGGCATGGAGATCGTCACCGGCGCCGCTGCCCCGGCGCCCCGGGGCCCGGGAAAAGCGGCGGAGCGGCCCGGCCCGGCTACCGGTCACCCTGTGGGCGGCGGCTACGGCTCCTCCGCCTTTACACCGGATACCGGCGGCGAGGTCGTGGGCCAAAAGCTCACCGCGCCCAACCTGAATAAGCCCGCTTTCCGGGATCTGATCTGCTCCGATAAGAAGCTGGTGGGCACCTTCATCGGCACACCCCATCCGGTCATTACGGAGTTCGTGGGCCATTTCGGCTTCGACTTTGTCTGCATTGATGCCGAGCACAACGCTATCCACCTGGAGACGGTTCAGAAAATGCTGCAAAGCCTGAAGGCAACCTCCACCTACGGCATGGTGCGTATCCCAACCCTGTCGTATGAGAATGTAGCCGGCGCCCTGGATGCCGGTGCGGACGCCCTGCTGATTCCCCAGATCCGTACCATGGATGACATCCGCCGCCTGAAGGAGTACAGCCAGTATCCGCCCATTGGCCGCCGGGGCAGCGGCCCCTCCCGCCTGTGGGACTATGGCGACAGCATTACACAGCTGGCAGCCGGACGGGATATGAACCGCACGACCAATGTTGTGGTGCAGCTGGAAACGGTGCAGGCCGTGGAGCATATTGACGAGATCGTTCAGAGTGATTTTATTGATATGTTCTTCATCGGCCCCGGCGACCTGTCCATGGATATGGGCATTTTCGCCCAGTTCACCAACCCCAAGCTCACGGACACTATTATGCTGCTCCGGGAAAAGACCGCCAAGGCGGGCAAGCGCCTGGGCATTTTCGCCGGGAGCTTTGAGGCGGCGAAAAACTGGTATGCCAAGGGCTTTGATATGTGCATTGTCAACTCTGAGCTGGCTCTGCTCAGCTCCGCGGTGGTTGGCGAGCTGGATAAGCTCCGGGGCGCATTGGAGGAAATGAAGTGAAAAAGATCATCACCACCGATGATGTTCTCGCTCTGAGCAAGGAGGGAAAGACGGAACTGGTGATGAACCCCGGCGACCGGCTTACGGATCTGGCCCGGGAAATGGCCAATCGCCGCAATATCCGTCTGGTGGAGGCCTCCGCCATCCCTGCGCCGGCGACGCAGGCACCGGCACCGATGCCGACACCAATACCGGCACCTGTGACGGCTCCCCTTCCGGGGCGGCCCGCTTCGCCGGCGGCCGGCGCCGACTATGACCTGGTCATCACCGGCGGCACCTGCGTCATCCCGGAAATGGGCTGCGCAGAGCTGAATGTGTGCGTCAGCGGCGGCAAGGTGGTGGCCTTGACCACAGAGGCCGTCCGGGGCAGGCAGCAGATCGATGCCCGGGGCCTGTATGTGCTGCCCGGCATCATCGATCCCCATACCCATATAGGCCTTATGGTGCCCTTCGAGCAGGAGCTGGAGACGGAGTCTCGCTCGGCCATTTTGGGCGGTGTGACCACCATCGGTACATATTTTAACAGGACAGGCAGTTATCTGCCCTATATAGAGCATCTCTCCCAGGTTATTCCCCAGGTATCCCGGGTAGATGTGATCCCCCACTTTTCTCTGCGCGAGCAGCAGCAGATCGACGAGCTGCCCCTGTACTCTCAGGGCGGCATGAACTCCTATAAGGTGTATATGTGCGGTGTGCCCGGCCTGTATCCCCATCAGGAGGACGGCTTCATTCTCCGGGTCATGGAGAAGATGAAGCAGCTGCCGCCTACGGTGAATCCGATTCTGAGCATTCACTGCGAAAACACCTCCGTGTGCGACTATGCTGCCGAGGATATGAAGGATCTCCGCCTGGAGACTCTGGATGACTGGAACAGGACCCACCCCAATATTGCTGAGGGGGAGGCCGTGATCCGGGCCGCCTATTTCTCGCAGAAGCTCCGGGCCCGGACCTATGTGGTCCACAGCTCCACCAAGGAGGCTATGGAGGCCCTGCGCCGCCTGAAGCATCCGAGCCTGTATGTGGAGACCACCTCTCCCTACCTGTGCCTGGATACAAAAAGCGACATCGGCCCCTATGGCAAGATGCTGCCGCCCATCCGGGAGCCGGAGAGCCGCAAGGCCCTGTGGGACGGCATTCGCAGCGGCATTATTGACACCATTGGCACGGACAATACCGTTATGACCGCCGAAGAAAAAAAGGTGGCCGAGGGTATGCGGGGCGCAGGTCCCGGGTATCCCACCCTGGGCACCCATCTGCCCTCGGTGCTGAATGAGGGTATTTTCCGCCAGGAGCTGCCTATTGAAAAGCTGGTCCCGCTGATGACCATGAATCCAGCCAAGATCTTCGGCGTCTACCCCCGCAAGGGCACCATCATGCCCGGCAGTGATGCCGACATCGTGCTGGTGGACCTGCGGGAGGAGCAGGTGGTGCAGCCGGACGCGCTGCTGAGCCGCTCCGACTTCTCCATCTTCCAGGGCAAGAGGCTTCGGGGCTGGCCGGTGGCCACCATCAAGGACGGCCGTATCGCCGCCTGGGAGGGCAAGCTCACCGGCGATAGTCAACGAGGCCGGATTTTGAAGCACTAAAAAAATCCTGATAAGCAGCAAAAATGTAAGAAAAGTGACAGAAAATACCGAAAAAATGTGTGATGCTAAGGCAGAGCAGCAGAGTCCTTTGCATACACACACCGTAAAAGAGGAGGAACACAACCGTGTATGTCTGCAAAGTAATCGGCAAGGTCATTTCCACCGTGAAAAACGAGAAACTGATCGGCCACAGCATTGTTCTGGTTCGCACAACAGCTTTGGCTCCTGACGGCACCTTTGTTCCCGGTGACCAGGTCTTTGCGGCAGCTGACACCATCGGCTGCGGGGAAGGGAACTATGTGCTCGTTACCCGGGGCGGCAATGCCCGGTTTGCCTGCAAGTGCGAGAACGCTCCCATTGACATGGCGGTGGTGGGCGTTCTGGACGGAGGGCAGCACGGCATCTGCTGAGGGCCCTGTTTCAGATCAGGATATGAGGTGAAAGAACGAATGAAGCAACTATTTGAACCCAACGGTATTGCGGTGGTGGGCGCATCGTCCAATCCGGCCAAGGCCGGCTTCGTGGCCATCCGCAATATGCGGGAAAAGGGATATGGCGGTGCGGTCTACCCAGTGAATCCCAAGGAAAAAGAGATCCTGGGCTATCCCTGCAGCCCCTCCCTGCGGAAGGTTGAGGGCCAGGTGGATCTGGTGGTGCTGATCATGCCCTCTAAGATGATCTATAGCGTTATGGACGATCTGGATCGGCGTATGGAGGAGAAGGGCGATGTGAAGTTCATCGTTTGCGCTGCCGCCGATTACGCCGAGACAAAGACCCCCGAGGGGATCGACCGGCAGGAGCGCTTGATGAAAACCGCCGAGAAATACGGCATCCGCGTGGTGGGCCCCAACTGCATCGGCGTCATTGACAGCCGCAGCCGGGTAGATACCACCTTTGTGGATACCGGCGTGCCCTTCTCGTCCTTTGGCGAGCCCAGCGGCATTACCTTCATATCCCAGAGCGGCGCTCTGGCCAGCACCATCCTTATGGAGGGGGCCGGCCGTGTGGTCCCGGTCCTTTATAACAAGTTCATCTCCATCGGCAATATGGCCGATGTGGACTTTGTGGATTTGCTCTCCTATTTTGAAAAGGACGGCTCCACCCGGGTCATCGGTATTTATATGGAGGGCTGCAGCAACGGCAAGGAGCTGCAAGCCGTTCTCAGGCGCGTCAGCGCCAGGAAGCCCGTGGTGGTGCTGAAGGTGGGCCGCAGTGAAAAGGGCGGCGTCGCCGCTAACTCCCATACCGGCTCTATGGCCGGCGCCGACGCGGTGTATGACGCCATGTTCAAGCAGACAGGCGTTATCCGCGTGGATACCATCGATGAGCTTATTGACACCATGCAGGCCTTTGACCGCCTGCCTGTGCCCGCCGGCGGACGCCTGTTCCTGTACTCCCAGGCAGGGGGACCCGGTATCTACTGTACCGATGCCATCAGCGCCTGCAAGGAGCTGAAAACACCGCTGGTCTCGGAGCAAACCAAGCAGCGCCTGCGTGAGAGCCAGCAGCCCATGGCCAACATCTGCCACCCGGAGGGCTATGCAGATATCACGGCCTCTGCCTCCGTGAGCAACCATGTTGACGGGCTGCGAATCGTTCTGGAGGATGAAAATGTGGATGCCGCCGTCTTTATTACGGTGGTACCCACCTTCCTGCCCCAGAAGGAGCTGGCCGAGGAGCTGGTAAAAATGACACAAGGGTGTAAGGAGGCGGCGCAAAAGCCCGTTTACTACTGCGTAATGGCAGGGGCCTATACCGCTCCGGCCCGTGCCATCATGGAGCGCGCAGGCATGTGTACATTCGATGCGCCGGACAAGGCAGTGCTGGCCGCCAGAAATATGTGCCGCTATGCGGCCTTCCGCAGGCGCATCAGGGAGGAGGGTTGAGCTATGGCCGATAAGAAAACAATTGCCTTGAATGAGCGCGACAGTGCCGCCATGCTGCAGCAGTGCGGCGTGAACATGGTGCCCTGCGCTCTGCTGGAGAAGGAGGACGAGGCGGCCTTTGCCGCCGCTGCCGAGAGCATGGGCTTTCCCATGGCCATGAAGGTCTTGTCTGATGACATTCTGCATAAAACCGATGTGGGCTGCGTGGTGCTGGGGGTAAACAGCGTCCAGCAGATGCACGAGGCCTACCACGCCATCCTGGATAACGCCGCCAAGAATGCCCCCGGCGCCAAGGTTCAGGGCGTCCTGGCCCAGAAGATGCTGCCCAAGGGTTTTGAGGTTCTGGTGGGCGTCAGCACTGATCCCCAGTTCGGCCCCGTTATCATGGTGGGCCTGGGCGGTGTGCTGGTGGAGCTGCTCCACGCCGTTTCTCTGCGAGTGCTGCCCATTACCCGGGCCGACGCCGAGGATATGATCGATGAAACCCCCCTTGCCAAGGCCTGCCAGGGTCTGCGCGGTCAGAAGTACGACCGGGAGGAGATCGTTCAGGCGCTTTTGAGCCTGTCCCGGCTGGTACAGGAGCATCCCGGAATCGTGGAGGTGGACATCAATCCCCTTATGCTGTATGGCGACGGCCGCCCGGCAACGGCGGTGGATGCCATGGTCGTATGGAAGCAAGAGTAAATCACATTCCTATAAAAAAGGAGCAAAATAACATGAAAGAAATCAGACTCCACGGCATCGGAGGCTTGGGCACGGTGAAGGCAGGCGAAATGCTGGTCCATGCCGCTGTCGCCAGTGGAAAGTTCGGCAATTCCATCCCCTTCTTCGGGTTTGAGCGCCAGGGCGCCCCGGTTACCTCCTATGTGCGCCTGGGCGATGAAAAGATCCGCCCTAAAAACCAGGTCTATCATCCCAACTGCACGCTGGTGCTGGATCCCAGCCTGCTCATTTCCGCCCCTGTTTTTGAGGGACTGACGGAGAACTCCTTCTTCATCGTCAATACCAAGGTGGAAAACAGCGCCGACCTGGTGACCAATCCCAATGTCAAGTGCGCCGCATGGCTGGACGCCACCTCCATCGCACTGGAGATGCTGGGCCGTCCCATCACCAACACCATCATGCTGGGCGCCTTCACCAAGGCCACCGGCTGGGTGGACAAGGATGAGCTGGAGAAGGTCATCGGGCGCTTCTTCGGCGCTAAGAATGTGGAGACCTTCCGCCGCGGCTATGACGAAGTAAAGCTGCACTATTTTGACTAACAGGAGGATAGGGACTATGGAATTTATCAGTGATTACATTGTGCCGATCGGGCCCGAAGGGCTGCACATTATCCAGACCGGCAAGTGGAGAACCAGAAAACCTGTCATGGACACTGAAAAGTGCGTCAAGTGCGGCATGTGCCTGATGTATTGCCCGGTCAACTCCATCCGCCGCCATGAGGACGGTTCTTTTGAGATTTGCTATGACTATTGCAAGGGCTGCGGCATCTGCGCACATGAGTGCAAGAAGGGCGCCATCGAGATGCAGCCTGTGAAGGAGGAAGAATAATGGGTGAGATCAAGGTAATCAACGGCAATATGGCCGCCGCCATCGGCGCCGCTATGTGCCGCCCCGATATCATTGCGGCCTATCCCATCACACCCCAGACCCCCATTGTGGAGTATCTGGCGGATTTTGTGACCGGCGGCACCCTGGACAGCAGCGTCAGCGAGGTGGAGAGTGAGCTGTCCGCCATGAGCGTTGTCACCGGTGCTTCCCTGGCCGGCTCCCGCGTGTTCACCGCCAGCGCCTCCCAGGGTCTGTCTCTGATGTATGAGCCCTACTTCCGGGCCTCCACCCTGCGTCTGCCTGTGGTCATGGCTGTTGCCAACCGTGAGATGATCTCCCCCCAGACCCTGTGGGGCGGCCCTCAGGATTCTCTGACCGTCCGTGACGCCGGCTGGCTGCAGATTTATGTGGAGGATAACCAGGAGATCCTGGATACCATGATCATGGCTTATCGCCTGGCCGAGGACAAGAATGTCCTGCTGCCCATCAATGTCTGCTTCGACGGCTTCTACCTGTCCCATATGTCCGAGCGCGTGGAGATTCCCGACCAGGACAAGGTGGACCAGTTCCTGCCCAAGTATGTGCCCGAGCATATCATTTTGGATCCGCAGCGGCCCATGGCCGTTGACCCCCTGACCAACGGCAACCTGCTCACCGAATACCGTCTCAAGCACATGATGGCCCAGCAGAACGCGCTGAAGCTCATCGAGGAGCTGGACAAAGTCTACGGTGAGAAGTTCGGCAGAAGCTACGGCGGCGCCGTTGAGGAATACCGCTGCGACGATGCCGATTATGTCATCGTGACCTTGGGATCTATGACCGGCGTTGCCAAGGACTGCGTGGATAAGGCTCGTGCAGAGGGCAAGAAGGTGGGCCTGCTGAAGATGCGCATGGTCCGTCCCTTCCCCTCCGAGCGTGTGGCCAAGGTCCTCGCAGGCAAGCGTGTCTACGGCGTGGTGGACCGCAATGTCTCCTTCGGCTGGAATACCGGCATCATCTACGAGGAGATCAGCGCCTCCATGAACCGGGCCGGTGCCTATGTGCCCAATATCCCCTTCATCGCCGGTCTGGGCGGCGAGGATATCACGGCCGAGCATATTAACTATGCCATCGACAGGATCATTGCCCAGGACGGCAAGGCCGAGAAGCACGACACGGTTTGGCTGAATCGCGAAGTGAAGAGAAAGTAAGGAGGGCACTGAGATGAATGTTATTGAAAAACTCGCAACCTATGAAGATCAGATCTCTCCGGGCGTCTCTGCCTGTGTGGGCTGCAATGTTGAGCTGACCCTGCGCACCTGCATGAAGGTCATGGGCCCCAACACCATTTTCGCAGTGCCTCCCGGATGCATGGGCGGTGTCGGCGTTGTGGGCTGGGACAAGAAGTCCGGCGCCAAGTGCCCCGTGTTCTTCCCCCTGCTGGATAATGTCGCCTCCATGCTGGCCGGCATCAAGCTGCACTATGAGCGCATCGGCCGCAAGGTCAATGTGGTGGCCTTTGCAGGCGACGGCGCCTCCGTGGACGCCGGTATGCAGTGCTTGTCCGGCGCTGCCGAGCGCGGCGACAAGATTATTTACATCTGCTATGATAACGAGGGCTATATGAATACCGGTTATCAGCGCAGCGGCTCCACCACGAAGGGGTCCTGGACCTCCATCACCCCCGTTATCAACGGCCATGGCGGTAAAAAGCAGAGCAAAAAGGACTTCCCCATGATTATGGCCATGCACGATGTGCCCTATATGGCCACCATGAGCACGGCCTATATCCCCGATATGGTCCGCAAGCTGGAGAAGGCCCTGACCGTGGACAACGGATTGGTATATCTCCATGTGTTTAATCCCTGCGTCACCGGCTGGGGCTGCAAATCCGACGAGAGCATCGAGCTGGCCCGTATGGCCGTGGAGACCAATATCGCCCCTCTGTACGAGGTGGAAAGCGGCGAGTTCAAGATGTCTGTTGACATTAAGGATCCCAAGCCCGTGAAGGACTTCGTTACCCGCTTTAAGAAATTCAAGCATCTGACGGAGCAGGACATTCAGGAGCTGCAGGAATTTACCGACCGCCGCTTCGCCCGGCTGCAAAAGCTCTGCGAAAAATAAATTGTTTTCTCCCTTTTCCCACTTCCTATTATCCCCTTATTCCCCTGCGGAAAAAGACACGGCATACAGCCGTGTCTTTTTCCTTGTTGAGACGGGCTTTCCCTACAGCTTTTTCAATGTTGTTTGGCAGGCGGCAGCGCTGTTTGCCTTCTGCCACACAGGTCTCTGAGACGGTCAATCCCACGGTTTAGTCGCTCGATCCCATCGTTGGCGGGAACTTGTCTTTTTTCTTTGCTATTATTTTATGCAGTTTGGGTTGAACAGCCTACATTTCGACTCTATCCCAAATTATATATACAGAAATACTCCAAGGCAGTCATCGTGGATGGCTGCCTTGCCCTATATCGGGTTCGACAGGCTGTTGAGCGTTGCCGTGGAGCTGTACGGTGGTTTGGAAGCGGGGGTGCTGTGGGGAAAGAGGACGGAGGCAAGGGATGAAGGAAAGAACGAAAAATAGCAGAGGGCTTTCCAAGCGCGTCCCCTCGGCACTGCTGTTTTTCTGTTTGAAGCTGTGGCGGTTACGCTGTGGCTTACAAAGGACAGCCTGTTTTATCTGCTGCGTGTTCACTGCGACAAGAACAAATGTGTCCGCCGTGGCACATGCCTGCGGGCCTGTCCCACGAACGTGGAGATCCACCGGGAATCCCGCAAATTGAGTCATTTCCTTTTTGCATGCTTTCGCTCGGTAAGTGCTTGTTTTTTGCGGTCAGCCTTTGTCATTTGGGGTTGCCGCCGCACATATATCGGGCAAAAGTTCGTTTTTTCACGATTATAATTCTGTCTTTTTTCGGGAGTGTATGCTATACTGTTGTCACGGCGCACAAGAAATACAAAAAACGCGAGAAATGCGGAAACAGCATGCACAAAAGCGCGAAACTGCTATCGTTTTTCCTGGCATTGCTGCTTCTCGCCCAATGGATCCCCGCACAGGCTTGGGCCGCCGCTGCTGCGGACGCGCCTGCGGCCGTTTCGAAAGCGGTCAATGGCACCACCACGGAATTTTTCCTCAACGGCAGCCAGGTCCTGGCGCAAAAGACCGGGGATTCCGTCATGCGGTTCTTCTACGACAGCACCGGCAAGCGCGTGGGCTTTGCCAACGGTACCATGCTGTTCTACTACCTCTACAACCTGCAGGGGGATGTCATTGCCATCGTCCGGGCCGCCACGGGGCAGATCGTGGCTAAGTACAGCTACGACGCCTGGGGCAACTGCACCGTCACCAACGCCGCCGGCTACGCCGTGGGCGACAAGAATCCTTTCCGCTACCGGGGTTATTATTACGATACCGAAACCGGGCTGTATTACCTGAATAGCCGGTATTATAACCCGGAGTTCGGGCGGTTTATCAGTGCAGACGGATTTGTTTCCACAGGACAGGGCATTACAGGCAGCAATATGTTTGCCTATTGCGGGAATAACCCCATTAATCGGTATGACCCCAGTGGCAACTCGTTTTTAGGTATTGCGGCTGGAGCTGTACTTTTGAAGTATCTGGCTGCATTTGCTGCATCGGCTTTGCTGCTTATTGGCTTCAATAGCATCGTCAACAATCCCCCGGCTTCTCCACCGATCACTATTCCAAAGTTCGAGTTTAAATCTGAAAGTACAGAGAAAACTAAGGATCAGGAAAAGAGCGCTTCACCTGTTTTACCCAAGAAACCGAAGGATCCAATTCATCACATCGTTGCTAAAGCCGATCCTCGCGCAGCAGAGGCACGGCAAATATTGCGAGATGTGGGGATAGAACCGGTAACTGATATGCGAAATCTTGTTGCGTTGCCGGCTAAATATCACGCCTCACTGCACACGACTGCTTATCATAGTTATGTTACAGAAAGACTGCGCCCGGTTGCAGGAAATAGAGTCGGTGTGGAGTTGGTTTTAGCTTCACTTAAAGCAGAGATAGTAGCTCGATCTGCTATCGGAATTAGGTGGGATTAGACACATAATAAGATTACTATACACTCCCCGTATTGACATACCAAACGCCTGGGTGGTTTGAACTGTCTAATTGATCAAAAGGAGAAAAACATATGACCAATCTGCGAGCGTATCTTGAATCTGCATTGGGCAGCGTTATTTCCTCATGGAATGAAAAAGATATATATGCCATTTCCTTTCTGGTGTGCGCCAATGAAGCCTACGAATACGGCGGCTGTTCCAATGTGACGGAGTTCTCCGTGAGCTATAACACCGAGACGGACTGCGGTGGGGCACCCCCTTTGTCCGAGGAGCGCTGGAACTATGCCTTTTGGCGGCAGAACGAGACCTATATCATAGATGCTAACCCGACCAGTGAAGGGATGAGAATCCTTTTCGACTGGTATAGGGAAAATGGCATTGATAATATTGGCTATGAAGACCCCGCTAACTGCTATGATACGGAAATGCGCTACATTGGTAAAGGTCCTGTAGGCTGCTATGAATTAGTTCAAGAGATCGCAATAGTCGCAAAAAGCCTGCACAGCAGTGGCTTTATCCGGCGCATGTTCGGCAGACCGATTCCCATCATCATTCACGATTTGGAATACTCCTGGTACACGATTGAAGCAACCAAGGCGGCTAACGCAGGAGGTGAGGCGGCAGAATTTCTTGCAGCCATGAGAGCGTTGGGAATCGCTGAATAAAATAATTCAAGCTGCGGAGGATCATCAACGGTAGCAAAATCCTGGCCCTGAAGGTCGGGGACGGCGTTATGCGGTTCTTCTACGACAGCACCGGCAAGCGCGTGGGATTTGCCAACGGGACCATGCTGTTCTACTACCTCTACAATGTCCAGGGGGATGTTATTGCCATTGTCCGGGCTGCTACCGGACAAGTTGTGGCCAAGTACAGCTACGACGCCTGGGGCAAATGCACTGTCACCAACGCTACCGGCTACGCCGTGGGCGACAAAAACCCCTTCCGCTACCGGGGGTACTATTACGACACCGAGACCGGGCTGTACTATCTGAACAGCCGCTATTATAATCCGGAGTTCGGGCGGTTTATTAGTGCAGATGGGCAGTTGTCGGGCGGTAATATTGCAGGTGCAAATTTGTATGCATATTGCTATTGTAACCCCATAAACCTATTGGATTATAACGGCACAATGGCAGAGGCAGCATTGATTTTTACTGAGGGAATGGCTGCGCTTACCGCTGCACTCGGCGTGACTATTGTATGGGCCATAGGAATCGGGACACTCGTTATCGGAGCCGCAGAACTTTATTCTTATATCGTTCAGCCAGCAAATGACTCAAGCGTTAGCGATAAAACCCTGTCAGATGTTCGCCCTCATATTCCCGACCGTTCAAAAGTCTACCAAGTAGCCTATGTAAATGAAAAAGGTTCACTTATTAGGATTATGCTCTATTATAATTACTTTGAAGCGCTTGCTATGCTTGGCTGTCTTGGCGCATGCAATAATTTAAGGATAGCTAAAGAGTATGACCCGTCCTCCTACTGCAAAGCACACAAGGAAGTAAATGACCTTGGATATTCGACATGGGGCATTTATACGCATTATCAAATTCATGCAAAGGCATTGGCGGTCTCTATCGGGGTAACAACGCCACCAGAAGTGCATGGTTCTGGTAAATATGGACATTACAACGATAAAGCGCATTCTCTCCACATTTGGTTTGGGGGTATATTGAACTATTGAGGTGAATTTTATTTATGGACTATCTGAATCTGCATGCGTGCTATTATGCATTTCTCGCTTTAAAACCGCATTTTTTCTACCCGGAAAAATTTATAATCATAGACGAGGATGATTACCGCAATTTACCGGCAGAGGATCAGAAAACTTGTTTATCCCTGCCGCAAGTGCCTGTAAGCGGCATACACAAGAAATTCTTCGACTTTATAAATAACAGCGTATTGCGCAATAAATATCTTCGGCTGCTCCGATCTGCCAAAGATGAGGAAGCTGAATCCTGCAGTTTTTGGGCTTTACTGAACAGCGAGCACTTGACGGAGGAATACCGCCGTTTTGAAGAAAAATACTTGATTGCTTTTGCAATGGAATGGTGTCAAGAATGCGGTATTCCCTGCACGGATAAACCGATAGATTTTTGGCACCGGAGACGCGAAAAACGCCAAGACTAAAAGTATTTTGCTCTTGTGCTAAAACCGGCAATCGAATCGATTTTAAAGATAAGAGGGCATCTATAAGTAACTACAGAGTAAGGAGCATGCATTATGAGAAAATCAAGACGCAGATTCTCAAAGCAGCCAGGGTATATCAGAAAACCAAGGCGTACATATTCAAAAAAAACAGGCTACATATGGGTAAGCATCGCGCTGATTGCTGTTGCTGTCATGGAACTGGCTGCAAAAGGTGCCAGTGCATTTATGGTAGTTACTTTTTACTCAATTGTAAACGCCTGGGTGGTTTGAACTGTATAGTTGATCAAAAGGTGAATCATGGTTAAATCTTTCAAATCAATAAACGATGCCGTCATGCAGGAAATTTACGCGTATGAGGAACAGAAAAAATTGAAGTTTGAGCAGGAATTTGATGCGCTGTGTGCACATATTTCAAAAAAATACGGGTGGACATATACAATCCAATTGTACCGTTGGATTGACAATTTCTGCAGGAAAAAATCCAAACCGTTCGATGGATATACCTCAACAGTACAAATTGTTTTTATAGATGCTGCGGGTGAGCCTGTCGAAATAGATGAAAGCATTGCATACTTTTTTGAAAATATAACTCGAATTTCATATGTGACAATCATGAGAAAATATAGAGTTTTTCAAAACGATGACTTTGTGGAAATCCGAGCAGAAGTACATCGCTTTACAGATTGTCTCGAAAAGCAAGATAGTTGACATATTTTTCAACGAATTAGCGAAGAGATTTTATGTGTAGCAAAGCCGTCCCACCCGGGTGGACTGCACGGACGGCAACTGGCTGCAGTACGGGTACAACACCGTGGACCAATCCACGTTTTTGCGCTACCATTTCAATGGTGTCACTCGCACCACGTCCTATACCTTATCAGCAGATTGCTTATCTTTCCCTATCAAGTCTAGGTGACCCATTTGGAGTGATGGGCACGAAAAGCGGCTGGCAGCCAAAGACTGCCAGCCGTAAAAATATACATTTTTCGCAATCCATTTAAGCGGGTACCGCCTACAGGCCGGAGAGCTGCTCTCCAGCCCACCTATGCTTAGTCAGCGTAGCCCTTCTGGTCCTCCAGAGGGTTGATGCCGGTGTAAGGAACGGCGTTACCATCGCTGGCCGCGCCCTTACCGGTCCGGGTAATGGTGCAACCGGTATACTCCACAATGCCGCCGATAGGAACAAAAGGCTTTTTAACCGTGATGGTCACCTTCTCCACCGCATCGCTGGCCTCAAAAATCTCATCAGAGATGCGCTGCGCAATGCGCTGCACCATTTTGTGCTGTTCGGTGGTGACCACCTTCTTGGCGCAGTTATACAGCGTCAGGTAGCTCACGCCTGTGGAGTAATCATCATTCTGGCACTTGCCGGTCTCGTCAGATTCGGCGGTAATATCCACCACAAACTTGGCGCCGAATTTATTTTCCTCCGGGAAGAAGCCATGGGTGCCCCAGAACTGCATCCCCTTGGCGATTGTTATGCAATTAGCCATTGTTAAAGTCCTCTCTTTTCTTTGTATCAATCCTGATAGGGCTGGCCCTTCCAGAACTCGCGAACACACTCGGAGAAGTCCTTGCGGATGCGCTCATCATCCAAATTCACGGAGTGACCGTCCTGGCAGATGAGGTTGCCGTTGACATAAACCTTCTTGATGTCCTTGGGATCCTTTCTCCAGAACACCTCGGCTACCACATTCTTTTCCGTCAGCTGGATAGCGGCGTTGCCGGTGAGGATCTGGAAATCGGCGCTGTAGCCTTCCTTCAGGCAGCCCACATCGGTGTAGCCCAGGCCGAAGGCGCCGCCCTCGGTGGCAATCTGGAAGCCCTGCAGGGGGGTAAGGGCGTGCTTGCTGTAATTCTTGCCCATCTGCATCAGAACCAGATAGCGCATGTTCTCGTAGAAGTTGCCCTCGCCGTTGTCGGTACCCAGGCCAACCTTGATTCCGTTCTTCAGCATGTCGGCCACAGGTGCGATACCGGCGTTGCACAGGGCGTTGGAACGGGGCTGGGTGGAGATGCCCACGCCCATCTGGCCCATGATGTTCAGCTCCACAGGCTCCATGCAGCTGCACTGGTTGGCCCATGCCTTGCCGCCTTCCCAGAAGCCGATCTTCTTATACAGCTCAGCAGTGGTCATTCCGTACTTATCTACGCAGCACTTGTCCTCATCGGGGCCTTCATTCATGTGGATCTGGATGTATTCATCCATGTCACGCGCCATGCCGGCAGCCTTCATCAGGAACGGAGTGGAGCAGGAGAATGTGGTGTGAGTGCAAATCGTGCCGCGGATATCGCTGTTGCCGGTCTCGCGCATCTTCAGGATGAAGTTCTTGTTCTCCTCCAGGTTCTCATAGCCGTTCTCAGTGCTGATGCGCTCGTTGGACTCCAGAGACAGAACGGCCTTCATGCCGGCCTTGCGGATAACGGCCTCCTCGGTCAGCAGACGCTTGCCTCTCTCCGCAAAGGGGGCCTCCAAAATATCGTTGCACAGCGTCACACCGCTTGTCATGGATTCCAGCGCAGAATACTCCGTGGAAATACGGATGGTCTCCAGGGTCTGGCGGTTTTCCACCACGGGCCACCAGAAATCCTCCAGCAGGGGCTTGAGGCTCAGGTTAGGCTCCGTAGCACCATGGGCCAGGGTCTCATAAAAGTGCGTATGGGTGTTGGTGAAGGTGGGGCAAACAATGCTATCCCGTGCATCGATCACGCCCTCCTTACCCAGCAGCTTCTCATTGGGAACGATCTCCACGATCTTTCCGTTTTCAACCACAAAGCCGTAATCCTTCTTTGCCTCAGTTGCGGACATAATCAGCCAGCCCGCCATAATCCCAGTCATTTTTTCCATCGTTTAAAGATCCTTTCTTGTAAATTCTTAACACAGTTGCGTTTGTGTATACGTGGTTCACTTGGTGTAAAGGAACTTGCCACTGCCCTTTTCCGCCGTAATAACGCCATCCTTCATTACGACCTGACCGCCCTTGATGGTCAGTGTGCATTTACCGCGCAGGGGGACCCCGTCAAAAATGGAGTAGTCGGTCGCTCCTGCCACAGCCTTCATGCTGTATGTCCAGGATGGCTCCGGATCAAAGAAGGCCAGATCCGCATCACTTCCGACAGCAATCACGCCCTTTTGCGGATACAATCCATAGAACTTGGCTGCGTTGGTGGCTGTCATGCGGGCGAACGCCGGCATGGGCAAGCCACCCTTAATCACGGCCTCAGAGAAGCAATACTGCATTCTTGTCTGTACCCCATCCACACCGCAGGGAACTGTTTCGTAGTTAGTGCCCAGCTTGTAGTTTTTGGAATAAGGGCAGTGATCGGTGGAGAGAATGGATATCTCCTCTTGAATCATTGCCGCAAGCAATGCGTCCGCATCCTGCTGAGAGCGCAGGGGGGGATTCATGGTGTACAGCGCGCCCATGGGCCCCTCCATATTTTTCCGGGTAAAGTGCATATAGTGGGGGCAGGATTCCAGATAGAAGCTGTGGTTGCCCGCAGCACGCTCCCGCTCCAAAATAGCAACGGTCTCCTTGCTGCTGGTGTGCGCAATGCACAATCTGGTCCCTGTCAGCTTGGCAATAGCCAGCACGTTCTCCACGGCCAGCTGCTCGGCAATATTCGGCCGGGTAAGAGACAGAGCGGTCATATCAGAGCTTTCCGGCGGGAAGCGCTCCTTCATGCAATCGATGATGCTTTTCTCCTCCGCATGCACCAGCAGCGACCCCTTGTCGTGAATGGTCTCCATAATCGTGAGGAAATCACCCGGCAGCAAGGATGTATAGGGATAGTAGGTGTACGCCTTGAAGTTTGTAATGCCCTCTTCCATAATCTGGGGAAGCAGGGGAAGCTCGTGCCGATACCCTTCCGTAAAGGTGAAATGCAGGGCATAGTCCACCGCCGCGTCCTTTCCGGCGTCCTTCCGCCGGGCAATGCACGCCAAGGGATCCTCTCCCTCCGCCGGCTCACAGAAATCCACCACCGTGGTGGTGCCTCCTGCCAGAGCAGCCTTGGAGCCGGTATAGAAATCATCCGCAATGGGGATATCGCCGAAGCCGCCAAAATGGACATGGCCGTCTATGCCGCCGGGTACAACATACTGACCCGCTGCATCGATCACCTGGCAGCTGGGATCCAGCGGGCTTTCCGGAGACAAGATTGCCTGGATCTTGCCGTTTTCCAAAAGCAATGTCGCCTGGATGACCGAGGTCTCCGTCACGACCTTGCCGTTGATGATCGCGGTTTTCAAGCAGCAGCCCTCCTTGATCTGTTTTGAAAGTGATTGTGTCTTTTACTTGATGTAAATGGCCTTTTTATTGCACATGCCGAAGCACAGGCCGCACACGCGGCACTGATTTGCATCCACATGCATATTCCCCTGCTCGTCAAAGGAGCGGGCCCGGTATGCACAGGCGGTTACGCACCGGTTGCAGTGCACACACTTGTCAGCCTCGAACACGAAATCGGCGGGAGACTTCTCCTCCAGCGTGCCATTGCGCAGCGTCAGGCCGGAAACGGAGGGGATATCGGGATAGCCGTACTTGTCCATCAGCTTGCTGAGATTTTCCGTCAGCTGAGTGAATACGCCGGGGCCGTTCACAATAGCGGCGGTGCACACGCCCACGGCGGTAGCACCGGCCATCAGCATTTCCATGGCCGCCTCGGCATTGGTCACGCCGCCCAGGCCGATGAGATCCTTGTTGGTTTTTGCAGCGATATCATGCACATAGCGCAGGGCAATGGGCAGGATGGGCGCACCGGTCATGTAGCCATAGCCATGTCCGCCGATCAGGGGGCGGCCAGTGGTGATGTCCACCCGGTAGGTGGGGCCGATGGAATCAATGGCGGTAATTGCATCTGCACCGGCCTCGTCACAGGCCCGGGCGATGGTCTCCGTATCCTTCCAGTTACCGTTGACCTTGGTGATGATAGGCAGCTTGATCTCCTTCTTTAGGGCAGCCAGCAGCTCCACCAGATCCGCCGCCTCGGTATAACCGTTAACCAGCTCGATCATGTCGGCGCCGGCGTCCTGCACCATGTTGGCCACCTCCAGCGTCTCGTCCAGACCGCCGTAGCCGTAAACACTGGCAATCAGAGTCTTGACGCCCAGATCCTTGGCACGCTTGATTTCATAGTCTCTCCACCGGGTCATGGGCATATCGGAGCCGCCCTCGTTGTTCAGCAGGCTCATGTTCCCGTTGGATATCATGTGGCGAGTGGTGTTCACCGCACCCTTGACGGTGATGGATTTGGTCACCACTGCGCCGCAGCCAGCTTTAGCGCAGGCTGCCAGCGCTTCGGCATCCCAGCCGCAGGGGCCGGAGCCAAGCACAAAGGGAGTGTCCAGTTCTCTTCCGCAGAGCATCGTTTTCAGATCAGCCATAGTCTTTTCTCCTTGTATACAGTTTTTTAAGGAAGCTTCAAATAATCCAGCACAGCCTCTATCCGCACGATATAACCCGTGCAGCGGCAGAGATTGCCGTCCAGATAGGCTTTTACCTCGTCATAGGTGGGGTTTTTCAGCTCCCGCTTCAGCGCATAGGCCAGCACAACAAATCCCGGCGCGCAATAACCGCAGCCCTCGCCGCCATACCGTGTCAAGCATTCCACGATCTTATCCGCCTCGCTGCCCAATCCTTCTACGGTGACGATCTCTGCACCGTCGGCCCGAACCGACAGGTATTCGCAGCTAACAATGGGCTTGCCGTTAAGCAGCACCGTGCAGGTGCCGCATGCCCCGTCTCCGCAGCTGATCTTTACAGAGGGGCAGCCGTGGCTGCGCAGGGTATCCGCCAGATATTCGTTGGGCGTGACATCCCATTCCTGCTGCTTTCCGTTACATTTTACATGAATCTTCATCTGCCAGCTCCTCAATTGCCCGCCGGGCAAATACCTCGCACAGTGTACGGCGGTATTCCGCCGTACCCCGATAATTCGTACCGAAGCGATATTCTGCCGTGATCCGCCGGGCCAGCTCCGCAGCCCGTCCGCGCGTAACCGGGGTGTCACGCATCTCGCTCATGGTCTTTTCCGCCAGCTTGGCCCGTCCGGGAAACACGCCTGCGGCAATGATCCAGTTTTCCTTCACGCGGCTGGCCGCCAAGCAAAAGATGGAATAATCGTTATAGCTCAAGCGCATCATCTGCACCTTGGTTCGGCGGCCCTCCTTGGGCAGCACGATCTCCACCAGAATGTCCCTCTCCGGCACGTCCTCGTTCATATACGCCCACAGACTCTTCACGCCGCCGCGGTAGAACCGTAGGCTGGCATTCATGGCCAAAAGCGTGGGGATTATATCGGAAAAGCCAAACCGTGATGCCACATGGGCGCCGATGGTGATGACATTGCGAAGCTGTACGCCGATCAGATGCTCCAGCACCTCCCGCAGGGCGGGTCCGAAGTTTTCGAGGATGACGGCGCTGGTTTCTATATCCCGCAAGGAGGTATATGCGCCGATCATCACGGCCTCCTCCGTTTCACGGATGTAGTCAAGGCCGCAGGCACTCAGATCGATGGCCGTACCAATCTTCACATTTGTGCGCTTTAAAAATGTACATCCGCCCAAAATGCGGTTTGTTTTCCCTTTTACCAGCAGGGCATAGGCCTCATCCAGTGTGGCGGGTTTTTGATATTCACGAATCTGCATATCCGCCCTCCTTTTCCTGAATAGCCCTGAGCACATTTTCCGGCGTGATGGGCAGCGTATCAAAATGGATGCCCAGCGCGTTGAACAGCGCATCGGAAATTGCCGGTGCCGGAGAACCGGTGGCAATCTCGCCCAGCGACTTTGCGCCGAAGGGGCCGGTGGGCTCCTCACATTCCACGAACTCCACATCCATGGTGGGCATATCCATCTGACAGGGGATCTTATAGTTCTGCATATCCCGCGTCAGCACACGGTGATCCTCCGGGCCATATTTGATTTCCTCAAACATGGTCATTCCGATGGATTGGGTAATGCCTCCCATGGCCTGCACCCGTGCGTTGATGGGATTGAGTACCCGGCCGCAATCGATGGCCGAGGACATATGCACCAGACGATAGTAGCCCGTTTCCTTATCCACCTCTACCTCTGCACAGGTGGCAACATAGGGGCTGGGTGCAAAGGTGTCCGGGAAGGATGCGCTTACCACCAGCGGGTCGCCGCCGCCCCAGTAAAAGCCCCATTTATCCGCAAATTCAATCAGATCCATCAGCCGCCGGCCATTGGACAGATAGAACACCTCGTCCCGGAACTCAAGCGGCTCATCGGCAGGCAGGTTCGCCGTCTCACGCACGCATTTCCACAAAAGCGTTTTCATCTTCTCTGCGGCCAATTTGGCGGCGCCTCCGCAGCGATAGGTATTGGAGGAGGCGTAGGTGCCGGGGTCGAAGGGTGTGCAGGCGGTATCCGCCGCCACCAAATGGATATGGTCGGGCGAAACGCCCAGCACCTCGCCCACGATCTGAAGCATCACCGTATTGGACCCGGTACCGATATCCGCATGACCGGAGAATACGCAAAATGAGCCGTCCGCATTCATGGCAATATTCACATTGCCGCGGTCAACCCTGGGCACGCCGGAGGCGTGAGAGGAAATCCCGATGCCTACGCCCCGCACCACTGTGCCTTGGGGTACGGTACGGTTGCGCTTTTTGTCCCAGCCGATCAGCTCCTTGGATCTGTGGATGCACTGGGCCAAAGTAGTGCTTTGGATATAAGCGGGATCATCCTCCATCCAGCCGTTCATCACGGGATGGGAATCCCCCAGCCGGGCGATATTTTTCAAAAAGACCTCTGACAGATCCAGCTGCAGCTCATCGGCAATGTGGCGGGCTGCCACATTGAGTAAGAAGCAATTCTGCGTTGCGCCGAAGCCGCGAAAGGCACAGCCCTCCAGCTTGTTGGTAAACACGGAATACTGGCTGATCCGCAGCGCATCCACCCGGGGGAAAAGCGCATAGGAGTTTTTGATGCCCGTCTCCATCACATCCTCCGAAATCTCGGAGTAGGCGCCTGCGTTCTGGAATCCGGTCACGTCAATGGCACGCATTGTTCCGTCCCGATCCGTACCTACCGCAGCCTCCAGCATATATTCATGCCGGGAGCCGATGGTAACCATAGCCTCCTCCCGGCTGAAAATCAGGGAAGCGGGCCGCCCCGTCAGGTAGGTTACCAATGCGCACCAGCAATAGGGGCTAAAAATATTCTTGCCGCCAAAGCCGCCGCCCACCTGAGATTTGATAACCCGCAGCTTTCTGCGGTCAATGCCGAGACTTCTGGCCACATCCTCCTGCATGGCGTCCGCCGCCTGTGTGGGGGCCAAAATGGTCAGATATCCGCGGTCATCATAGTAGCTGTAGCAGCGGTGGGTTTCCAGCTGGGTGTGGATCTGCTGGGGTGTATAGACCCTGACACGGGTCACATGATCGCACCGGGCCAGCACGGCATCGGCATCTCCGTATTCCCGCACACTCCGGTGTACCTGGTTCCTCTCCGGCCGATAATTCTCCGCCAGGTTGGGCTGGATATACATCTCATCCAAGTGGTCGCCATGCACCAAAATATCGCTTTCCAGTGCATGGGTAAAGTCCATCAGCGGTTCTCTGGGCTTCCACTTGATCTTCACCAGGTTTCTGGCACGCTCGGCAGCCTCCTCTGTTTCTGCTGCCACCAGCGCCACCACATCTCCCTCATACCGGCCCACCCGGTTCAGCACATTGCGCTCAAAGGGGGTGTAATTCCAGCCGAAGTTGGTAATGATGTTCGTATCCTGCCAAGTAAACAAGCGGACAAAGCCGGGAACCTTTTCTGCGATGTGGGAATCAAGAGATTCAACCTCTGCAAAGGGATAGGGGCAGTGGATCGCCTTTACGATCAGTGTACCCGGCCGGACCTGGTCTGCCATGTATACAGGCCGCCCCAGGCCCAAAGCCTTGCCCTCGATCCGTGGGATCCTTTTTGTAATAAACTTAAAGTCACTCATGCGTCCTTACCGATTCCTGAGGTATTTGGGGGGAAGGCGTTCTTCATTTCAAAAGAGCCTTCATAATAGCGTAGTAGCTCCGGCAAACCTTTGCCAGCTGCTCGATCTCGATATATTCGTTGTCGGTGTGGGCCAAATTCTCTCTGGACGGGCCCATACCCACGGTCTTGATGCCTGCCTCACCGGCATAGTGGCTGCCATTGGTGCAGAAGCTGTACTGAGTCACCTCCGGCGTCTGGCCGATGGCGTGGAGCTCGGTGAGAATGTCCTGCACGAAAGCATCGTTCTCGTCAAACAGCCAGCCGGGGAAGAAGCGCTCACCCTGAATCGTATTGCCGGTATAGCACTTCTCCTCACCCACGGCAAAGGAAACCTTGGCCTTGATGGCGGGGTCCTTGGCCATCAGGTCGTCCAGCAATGCCTGGATAGGTGCCAGCACGCTTTCCTTCGTCTCCCCCACCAGCAGCCGCCGGTCATAGGTGGCGCGGCAGTAGGAGGGAACCACAGAGGCACCGGGATAGGGTGTAGACTTGATATCCGTCAGCTCCAGAATGCCCTTGCCCAGAACAGGATGCTCCACAGGCTTCAGGCTGCGAATGGCCTCCACCACCTTGCACATGCTGTATACCGCATTGACACCCTTTTCAGGGTTTGCAGAGTGGGCGGGCACGCCAAAGGTCTCGACCACGATTTCGGCACGGCCTCTTTGGCCGATCTTCAAATTGCACAAGGATGCCTCGCCGATAACCACATAGTCGGGCTTGACGATCTCGCTGACGCTGCGGGCGGCCACGCCCTCAAAGCACTCCTCGTGTACAACGCCGGCAATATAAATCTCGCCGGGAAAGTCCCGGGCGGTATCCTTTGCAAAGAAATTGGCGGCTGCGGTAAAGGAAGCCACTGCGCCCTTCATATCTGAGGTGCCACGGCCATAGAGCTTGCCGTCCACCACCTCGCCCTTGAACGGATCATGAACCCATGCGGCGGGGTTTGCCACGGGAACCGTGTCGATGTGCCCGTCAAATAGGACCTTCTTACCGGGACGGTTGCCCTTGATCTTGCCGATGATATTGCCGTACTTATCCACGGTCACATCATCAAAGCCGTTGGCTTTCATATATTTTTCCAGCTTGGCCGCCACGCCGCCCTCATGTCCGGAATAGCTCTGCTGGGAGATCAGCACCTTGGCAAGCTCCAGCACTTCTTCTTTTCTTGCTTCGTTTAGCATATTCATTTGCACCTTTCTGTGATTTGAATTTAGATTTTTTTACGCACGATCATGTGTTTGATCACACGATCAAGAAAATACTCCTCAGAATACAGCACTGGCTGGGAGCGCAGGTCGTAGCCCACCTCTCCGATAAACAGCAGTGCGCAGCTTAGCGGGATATTCAAAGCGTCAGCGACTTCCTGCGTTACGGGAAGCGCCCGCAGCTCCGAAAGGTTAGTCTCCACAGATACAGAACAGAACTTTTTCATAAACTCGAAAATAGGCGGCCGCAGGTCCTCAAACTGGTAGCTATTATTTTCGATCAGCTGCATGGGCAGGTAATCCACACAGAAAATCGCAGGACGGCCATCGGCACTGATCATACGCGCCACACGCAGCACCTGCTCCCCTACCGGGATATTCAGCTGCGCCGCCACGGTGGCATTGGCCGAATCTATCCGGGTGCGCACCCACTCTGTTTTAGCGTGCTTGCCGCTGAGCTCCAATGTCTGGTTCAGCTCAAAATTCAGATCCAGTCGGGTATCAACATGAACCACGCTCTTGTTGATCAGCGTACCGATGCCATGTTTTCGCACTACCCAGCCCTCACGCTCTAATCGGGCCAGGCTTTCGCGGATCACATTCCTGCTCACGTTAAATTTTTCCGCCAGCTCCACCTCGGGAGGCAATGAATCTAAGCCGTTAAAATCTCCATTCCTGATTTCATGGAGGAGTATCTGCGTAACTTTTTCAGAAAGCTGTGTTCCCTTTTCCATCCTGTGTTTTCCCCCTGACTACATTCTTTCATCAAATAGGTCCTACCTATTTGATCGTACCACCCCTGTCTTTATTTGTCAATCGACATTTGTGCCTTTTCAATGTTCCTTCGAAAAAATCTGCATCAGGGGCGATACCCTGCCGTCAGCAGGGGCGATTATCCAGCATTTTCAGCAATTCCGCCTCGTCCACGCTGCCGCCGACCCAAGTGTTGGCAGTTGCCATGTTCTGCACCCGCAGCTCGCCGCAGCGGTTCATAGCGGTCATGGCGGCCTTTACCGCCTCATCATCGGAGCTGCGCAGCCAAATCGTGTGCATAGCTCCATAGGCATATGCTGCGGCCTCTCTTGCAAGCGTAAGGGATAGGTCATCGCACAGAGGCGCCAGGAAAATAGAGCTCCATGAAAACTCTGCCGGCAGCTTCAGCTCGGTCAGCACCCGCACGCTCTCCTTGAATGCCCGGTATGTTACCGCCGCCGCACCATCGGGCCGCAGCAGGAATACCGTCGCCGCCTCCGGCACCTGAGCCGGTATGTGGTCTGTCAGAATCACAGTTCCGTATTTCCATACTTCCACCGTGCCATCTGCCGTGCCTGCCACATGGGGCAGCGTCAGCTCTGCAGGGGCGTCCAGGCGGAATTCCACAGTGGGCAGCTTATTCCGGCTTCCCAGCATACGGCAATCAAACGACAGATCCGCAGCCTCCCCGCACAGGGTGAAGATCATGTCCAGCGCTCCCTGCCAGGAGCGGCGGTTTTCAACATCCAGATCCTTGATATGCATCACAGTATTTTCCCTCCGTCTCCAAGGAAAGCCTTTTCCAGCGTCTCGTCGTTCAAACGTCCTGTGGAATAGGAGTTTCCTGTGGTAATATTAAAAAAGTTAATCTTGCATGGCGCGTCCCAATCTCTGGGGACATAGGCCCAGTTATTGCCGCATCGGTCAAAGAGGATTTGAAAGGGCGTTCCATAAACATCCGTACACTTGGAGAAGGGAATATCATCCAGCATTACGGTAATATCCTTGTCCTCGCACCGCACCGTCAGATTTGTTTCCTGTCCGTAGATCAGACAATCGTTTACCCGGCCGTAGGCAATGGCCTCATCGTCCACTACGCTGACCATGGGTGTTGTAGCGTTGCCCTCAATAATCTGCTCCATGGAGAAGCCCCTGTCCGCCACCGTGGGCATCGCCTGCTCCACGTTGCGGGCACACACCTGTACGGCACCTACCATGCATCCCGTCCGGGCAGCCATGATATAGAGCTTCTCCGGCGCAATACCGCACACCCTCCCAATGCTCTCGGCCAGCTCTTCATCGGGTAGAACCGTGGTCTGCACGCCGGCCACCGCCTTGCGGGGCGCCACGTCACGATAATCCACGGATTGGGCGAACTGATCCGATCCCAGGATGGATCGCACCGGCCCGGAAATCACCTGCAGATCGCCCCGCCAAGGCACCCTGGTGGCAGCCACATAGGAGGCCATTTCACATACGCCCGGATTTTCCGTGAACACCCGCAACCCGGGCACCGTGTAGTTCTTCAGCGGGATCATGGCAAAGCTCAATCGGCCCAGCCCGCCCATACCTACCTCGGCAAAATACTTTCCGGCCCGAAAACCGCCCTTGCAGTGGATACCCATATCCAGCACCGTGGCACCGTTTTTCAGGTGGGTCACGCCGATATTCAGCCGATCAGCCTTGGGAATGACCTCTCGCTCCAGTATGTCGGCTGCGGCCTCATTCACACTCCAATGCTTCATTCGTTGTCTCCTTATGCCTGCGGCTTTCCTGCCTTCAGGGCTTTGGCCGTCAGCGCCAGCCGCCGGCCGATGGCACGTGCATTTTCCATACCCTTTTCATCCTCGGCAGCGCCCTCGGCCATACGATCCTGGCTCCACACCGCGGCACCGGCATAAACGCCAAGGCCGCCGTTAACCACCGGCATTCCCTGTGTATGGTAAAAGCCCAGGATGGTGTTGATGGCACACTCCTGGCCCCCATTGCGGGTGCCGCCCACAGCCAATGCCGCTCCGGGCATATATAGCCGCAGATCGGGGTTGTCCCTGTGATTGAGGTATTCGGCCCGGAACCGAGATAAGAATCCGCACAGCTGCGGGGTAATACCCATTTCATAGACGGGCGTTCCGATCAGGATCCCATCGTACTTGAAAAAATCCTCGTTCCATGTACCCATGTCATCACTGTATACCACGCAGTGGGTCACGCCCTTACGCACGCAGGCGTTGCAGCCCATGCAGGGAGCGATTTTTTTGCCGTGAAGGTAGAGCACATCAACCTCTACATCCTCCACCGCTTCAGCAGCACGTTTGGCCTCTTCAATGGCATAGGCGGTGGAAGCCTTGCGTGCGCTGCCGCAGACAAACAGCAGTTTTGTCATGGTCTTATTTCTCCTTTTACCCGGTTTTACATGCTGGCCAAGAACTTTTTGGCCTCACGATCAGCCTCAGCCGCCACAGCCTTTTCCTCCAGGCCACAGGCAAACTGATTCTTATGATACACAATGCGGCCGCCCACAATGGTGGTCTCCACATTCTCTTGGCTGGAGTTATACATCAGGGTTGCAAGGGTATCGAAATTCGGCGTGGAACGCAGATAGATGGGGTCATAGATGAACATATCCGCCAGCTTCCCCACCTCAATGGAGCCCAGGTCACTGCGATGGGCCGCCTTAGCCGCGTTAACAGTGGTAAAATCAAGCATATTCTGTGCAGACATAGCCACAGAGCTTCTGGTTCCGACCTTTTGCAGCAGCAGGCCGATTTTCAAGCTCTCGATCATGTCGGAGGAGTTGTTACTGGCTGCACCGTCCGTGCCCATGGTGATGTTGACGCCCTGATGCAGCATGGAGGCCATGGGAGGAATTCCTGAGCCAAGATAGGCATTGGAGGTCGGGCAATAGCAAGCGTTGACGCCGTTGCGGACAAATGCCGCGATTTCCTCCTCCTTCAGGCAGACACAGTGGACCGCCAGCAGGCGATCGGTCAGTGCGCCAAAGCTCTCCATGGTTTCCACCACGGACTTACCGAAGTTTTTCTGGGTGAAAAGATTGTCCTCCTCCGTCTCCAGAATGTGCATTGTGTAAGGCACACCGGTGTCGTTGGAATAGGCCACCATCTCCCGGTAAAGCGCTTCTGTGGTGCCCCAAGGCACAGAGGCGCCCGCCCACACCCGAATCAGGGGATGGGTGCCGTCCTCATATTTTTTGCGCAGGGCATCGGTGCGGCGGATGCACTCCTCGGCCGGGTGAATAAACCCGGGGTTCACGCCCATCTCAAGGCCAGTGTCGTGATAGCAATCCATGTAAATGCCGCGAATACCCACCTGCTCCATGGTTTCGATGCAGGCGTGGGGCAGATCATCGTTATTCTGCACATAGTTGAAATCAGACAGGGTAGTCACGCCGCACTTGAGGCTCTCCATGGCAGCAATCTTGCAGGCAAGGCGCTGGAGACTATCCGTCATCGCCGGACCACCCCGCAGGGGCGCAGCCTTCAGCCACTCAATGAGGTTCAGATCTGCGCCAAGGCCCTTCAGCAAAGATTGGAAAATATGCACGTGTAGGTTTTGCATACCGGGGAAAAGGGCTTTGCCGGTGCCATCCAGCACCGTGGCAGCCGTCCATTCCTCCTCAGAAAGCTTGCCGATTGCAGCGATCTTGCCCTCTCGGATGGCTACATCCGTTTCAGGCAGCACCCGGCGCTGCTCATCCTGCGTGTAAACCGTGATGTTCCGAATTAAAATATCTGCATTCTGTCTCATATCAAACACTCCTTATAAAAAAATGTCAGCAGTCATTAGGAAACTGCTGACATTGGCTATCGCAGTTCTCTCGCGTCCCTGGCGATAATAGTTATTTCGATGTAATACCGTAGCGAATCTTCTGCCGTGTGAACAGGAAATTCTGACGGTGGATACCCACGCTGACCAAATCAGCATGGGGGTGATCCTTCCAGGACTTCGGGAAAGCGGCGCCCGGGGACATGGTACCGCCCACATAAAGCATGGAATAATTGATAAAGTATTCATCCAGGCAGCCATGCTGCATCAGATGTCCGCAGTAGCTGGGGGCCTCGGCACACACAACCTCCATACCCAGCTTTCGCAGCACATACAACAGCAATTCCGTGTCAGGCTCGGCACCCTGTCCGGTAACGATCACCGGCACCAGATCAAAGTCCCGGTCCATAGCGGGCAGCTGCGCTGCATCTACCTGGTCGCGGCTTGTGAAGGGGCCCACAAGGCAATGCTTGAGGTGGCTATCCCTCTGAATATTCTCCCAGCCCACCACAGAGGTGGCAATGAGCATTTTCAATCGCTCCTCTGTATCGACTCTGAACGTGATATGCTCATAGGGAATATCTGTGGCGTCCAAGCTTACCACCACCTGGCAGGGCTGGTTGGGCTTGCCCAAGACCTCCTGCCGCTGACGGAAAAGGCTGATATCCATACAGTTGTTAATGTATGTGGGCTCGTTCTGCAGTGTCCGCGCACCTACCAAAATGCCATCGGAGTTGGCCCGCAGCATATTCAGACACCAAAAATCATCTGCGCCGCCGGTAGGGTCCAGCTCATTGAGCTTGGCGATCAGGGGGCCTACCTGATTGTCCATGAAGGCCATCTTGCCGTCCGCGCTGAGTACGATAGAGGAGACAATATACGGTCGGTCGCTGCCGGGCTTGGGGAATACCACCGGCGTGGTGTAATACCGGCTTGCATCCGGCAGGGACTTACGTCCGGCTGAAAGGCTTTCCATCTCCTGCAGCAGGGCTTCGTTGCGATAAATCTCGTGAATCTTCAAGTCATCCTTGGGGGTCTCAAAATATGTCAGATGTACAGCTTCCATGTTGTTTCCTCCTGTATTCAGTTAACTGTTTCTGCGGTTTCCTTCTTGCCGGCCATCAGCAGGCCCAGACGCTCATAGTTAGCATCAGCCCGATCCATCTCACCCAGCAAAACACCCTCGTAAATTACGCCAATCCGGTCGCTCAGGCCCATGATCTCGTCCAGCTCTGTAGACACCAGCACCACCGCACAGCCCCGGTCACGTGCCGCCACGATCTGCTCGTGGATAAACTTCGTTGCGCCGATATCCACGCCGCGCGTCGGATGCACCGCAAAAAGAAGCTGCGGCTGCTTGTCAAGCTCGCGGGCAACCACAACCTTCTGCTGGTTGCCGCCGGAGAGCGAGTGAATGTCATTGTCCGCATTGGGCGTCTTCACGCCGTAGTGCTCAATCAGCATTTCGGCCTGCTCATCGATCTTCTTCCAGTTCAGGAAAACACCGTTGGTAAATTTGTCGTTATAGAAAGTATCCAGCACCAAATTGTTGCGGATGGACATATTCATCACAACACCCATGCCCTGCCGGTCCTCCGGAATGTGGGAGACTCCACGATCCAAAATCTGGCGCGGGGAGGAATTGGATACGTCCTCGCCTGCGATGCGCACGGTTCCGGTCTTTTTGCATAGACCCACAATACCGCGGATCAGCTCGCTCTGGCCATTGCCGTCCACGCCTGCAATTCCGTAGATCTCGCCGGCACGCACCTTCATATTCAGGCCGCGCACCGTCTCCACACCGGCGCTGTTCTTGGCGTGCATATCCACGACTTCCAGCATTACATCCCCCAGCTTCTGCTCGCCCTTGGGCGTTTCAAAGCTGACCTCCTTGCCCACCATCATGCTGGCAAGCTGTTTTGCGTTGGTTTCACTGGCCAAAACAGATCCAACCACCTTGCCCAGATGCAGGATGGTGATAACTTTGCTGATCTCCATGACCTCATTAAGCTTATGGCTGATGAAGATCACGGCCTTGTTCTCCGCAATCAGATTGCGGATGGCGACGAACAGCTCCCTTGTTTCCTGCGGAGTCAGCACGGCAGTAGGCTCATCCAGCACCAGCAGGTCGCACTTTTTATACAGCGCCTTGATAATCTCCACGCGCTGCTGCTGTCCCACAGTCAGTGTAGACACCTTTGCATAGGGATCCACTGCAAGGCCGTATTTCTGAGAAATCTCCTCAATGTGGGCAGCAACCCGCTTTTTGTCGATAAATGCCTGCTTCTCATCCAGACTCAGAATCACATTCTCTACCACAGACAGGGTGGGGATGAGCATGAAGTGCTGGTGCACCATGCCAATGCCGCAGGCGATGGCGGTCTTTGGGGAATCGATCTCTACCACCTTGCCGTCCACAGTGATGGAGCCGCCGTCCGGCTTGGCAAGGCCATAGAGCACATTCATCAGTGTGCTCTTGCCGGCACCATTTTCGCCCAGCAGGGTGTGGACCTCCCCACGCTCAAAGCTGACAGAGACCTTGTCGCAGGCAACTGTGCCCGGATAAATTTTGGTAATGTCTTTTAATTCAATAAAACTCATGGATTCTACGGCCTCCTTAGTGGCTTCCATCCCCCCGGGAGAGGGCCTTTTTCTGAATTGATTGTTATCTAATATCTAAAAACCAGGCCCGCTTCGGCGAGCGCCGGTCCGAGGTTTCAAATTTAAAGTGAAAAATGCAGCTCAACTTTTGTTTTGTCCTTTGAAAGGGCGGGCATATGGATGCGTGCCCTACAATAAAAAACTGCGCGAAGCGGAGACCGCTCCGCGCAGTTTTATCACTGGTTGGATTTCTTTGCAAAAATCGACTTCACGCAAAATGCGTGTGTGAAGGATTAGCCCACCAGCGTGGACAGATCCACACCGTCATAGGACTTCTGCCACAGATCCTGCAGGGTAGCCTTCTGCTCTTTGCTCAGCACATCGGCATATTTGCCGGCATAACCGGTCAGGGTGATGACGCCAACGGAAGCGCCCATGCTCACGAAGCCGGGCTTCAGCGTACCCTCAACAGCCTGCTCAATGGCCGCGGTAATGCCCAGCTGAGCATCCTGAATCACGCTGATAAAGCAGCTCTCGCCGATGGTCGTCTGGTCAGACACAGCGCCCACGTTCATCAGGCCCAGTGCATCGCACTCCTGTACGGCGCCCACGCCACAGGCGTCAGCATTCTGGGTGACAATGTCAACGCCCTTCTGATGCAGAGCATCAACAGCCTGCTTGGCCTTCAGAGCATCGTCAAAGGAACCGGTGTACACGGGGAATACTTCGCACTCGGGATCGATGTACTTGGCACCGGCGATAACGCCATTGCACCATGCAATGATGGAGTCGATCTCATTGGAGCCAACAGCGCCGATCTTCTTGGTCTTGGTAGCCATGGCGCAGGCGGCACCGTTCAGGAAGCCCAGCTGATAGGTAGCAAAGTCGATACCCGTCAGGTTCGGCTCCTGGCCGGACTGAGCGCTGGTGCAGATGAAGGTAATGTTAGGATACTCCTTAGACACCAGCTTTGCGGCATCCAGGAACTCGGCACCGTGAGAGACAATAATGGTGTAGCCGGCATCGGCATAGCCGCGCATGATGCTCTCAAAGTCGGTGGCGGAAATGGACTCGGAATAGTTGACCGTGCTGCCGGGAAAGTCCTTGGAAGCAGCCTTGGCGGCATCAGCAGCCATCTGGTTCCAGCCACCATCATTAGCGCTGCCGGCGAGCATAACGCCGATCTTCACATTGCTGTAATCTTTGCCATCTTTCTTTTTGTCGCTGTCACTCTGCTTGTTGCCGCAGCCAGCCAGCAGGCCCAGAACCATCACAAGAGACAGCATAAGAGCTATAACTTTTTTCATTTTTGATCCTCCCTAATTGATTTTAATATTTCCAATTACCGCAAGCCCATTTGGATAGGCTCCACCTGCACTGCGGGAAAGGACGGTAAATAACTTCCGAGCTTTAGTGACTCTTGTAATAGGGGACACCCAGCGCAGCGGGATCCTTGGCATTACGAGAGAATACGCACAGCGCAAGCACAGTCAGCACATACGGCAGCATCAGCGCAAACTCATAGGGGAAGGCACCGCCACCGGCCTGCAGACGGTAGGACAGCGTTTCACCGATACCGAATACGATCACGCCGCCCAGTGTGCCGAAGGGAGTGTACTTGCCGAAGGTAACGGCAGCCAGTGCGATAAATCCGCGGCCATCCGTCATGTTTTCCGTGAATTGGCTCAAAATGCCGGTAGAGAGGACGGCACCGCCAAGGCCCACCAGCATGCCGCCTGCCACGCAGGCCATATAGCGCAGGCGCTTTACGCTGATGCCCACGCTTTCCACAACCACGGGATTCTCGCCCACGGAGCGCATCTGCACGCCGATCTTCATCTTATACAGTGCGACCCAGCAGAGAATTACCAGCAGCACGGCGATATAGGTGGGAATGGGGAAGGCCCCTATCTGTCCAAAGGTGTCGCCGGCGCTCATGCCGTCAAAGAAGGCTCGGTTCAGCGTTGTAGTTAGTCCCGCTCCCACCAGGTTAAAGGCAACGCCCAAAACCACCTGATTGATCTGGAACTCCAGCACCAGCAGGGCAAACAGCAGGCCAAAGATCCCGGCCACAAGCATGGCCACAAGCGCTCCCAACCAGACGTTGCCCAGCCAAGCTGTTGCAACCACGCCGGCCAGACATCCGATGATCATCATACCCTCGGCGCCCATATTTACAACGCCTGCGATCTCCATAATCATCACGCCCAGTGACACAAACAACAGCGGTGTCGAGTAGCGGATCATTGCCGAGAGAAACGAAATGATGGCATCAAACATTGGCGGACACCCCCTTCTTTTCCTTCTTGTGCTGTTTTACCTTCTCTGTCACGCGATACAGCACATTGACCAGCACGAACACGATCACCAGTGCGCGGATCAGATCCACCACAGAAGAGGGGACAGGCGTGAACATCTGAATGGCATTGCCGCCGCTCTTCATGGCACCCAGCAAAATACCCGCAAAGAACATACCAACCGGGTTGCTGGCTCCCAGCAGGGCCACAGCCACACCGTCAAAGCCGAAGTTACTGGCCATGCCCTTGAGCAGACGGTGCTGCACACCCAGAACCTCAATCGCGCCGGCAAGCCCGGCAAAGCCGCCCGCCATAAACATGGCCAGCAGTGTATTCTTCTGCACATTGATGCCGGCATAAGCCGCTGCCCGATTGTTCTGCCCTACGATCTGCATTTCAAGCCCGGGGGAAGTCTTCCACAGGAACACGCCAAAGAAAACAAGGCACAGGACCATCAAAATAACGCCCGTGTGAAGCTTTGTGCCGGGGACAATATTGTGCATCCAGTAGGCAGAGTCGAACATAATGGTCTGAGCGGCATTGCTGTCGGGATCCTGAATGGGTCCGCAGACAGCCCACTGAACCAGATACATGGCCACATAGTTGAGCATCACCGTGGTGATGACCTCGTTGGCGCCGAAGCGCACCTTCAGCCAGCCCACCAGCAGGCCCCACACTGCGCCGCCGAGGAACCCGGCAATCAGCGCCACGATAACCACCAGCACGCCCGGGCCGGGCATAAACAGCACAACCAGCGTTGCCATCAGGGCGCCGATGTACATCTGCCCCTCCGCACCAATATTGATTAGGCCGCACCGGTAAGCAAACGCATAGCTCAGGCCTGCCAACGTCAGCGTGGTAGTCTTTACCAAAGTGTTGCTGATGTTGACCGCCGATCCGAAGGCGCCGGAAAACATCATTTTGAAGATCTCAAATGGCTGTTCACCAATCAGTATAATGACGAGAGAGCCCGTCAAAAATGCAAGCAGAATTGATACGATTGGTTCTAACACTTTACTTGGGTTTTTGATCATAAGTATATACCCCTTTATTGGCTCTGTGGACCTTACATATTGTCCATATCCCATTAAATAGGTTGGCCCTATGACGAGATATACGTTTATTATACATTTTCATACAATTTTGTCAATCTGCAAATATGAAAAAATTTTGTTATTGGACAACATGACTAATTTGTAGGCAAAAAAAAGGTGATTTTGCCGAAAAGCAGGAGTTTTCTGAGGGGAACGCCCGATTGCGAATTGTTATATTTCGGCTCCTGTCGGTTTTATATGCGCAATAACGGTCTTTTTCGTCACTTGTCAGCCTGTTTTATCCTCGCATTTGCACGCATATAAGGTTGGGCGTATTCCTCTCAAACCGGGGCCCGCTTTCACGGGCATATCTCCTCGCCCATTTTTTTGATTCTCCAATTGACAACCCGCATCGACCATGTTACCATCGTAATAGGTCATACCTAATAATAATGATTCTATACTCTATCACGCATCCACGGACCGCGAATCACACTACGGAAAGGAAGTACAGAGATATGAGCGAACTTATCCTTGGCATCGACATTGGCACCACCTCCCTAAAGGCGGCAGTCTTTGACCACGCTGGCGCGCAGAAGGCAGCGGCCGTTGTGGAATACTCCCTGCTGACGCCGCAGACCAATATTGTAGAGGCCCCCTGCAACATTTACATGGAGTCCATTCAGAAATGCATGCAGGTCATTGCCTCCAAGGGAACCATCAGCACCCGGGATATCACCGTGGTGGGATTTTCCGTGCAGGGTGAAACGCTCTGCCTGCTGGACGGCGATTGCCAGCCGCTGAAAAATGCCATCGTGTGGATGGATAACCGGGCAGGCGAGCAGGCAGAGGAATTGCGGAGCAAGTTCGGCGATGAGCTGTGCTATCAGGTCACCGGCCAGGTGAGCTTTGAAGCCTGCTGGCCTGCGGCAAAGCTGCTGTGGGTCAAGCAGCACGAGCCCGAGCTATTTGCCAGGGTGCGCCATATCCTTCTGCTGGAGGATTATGTGATTTATCAGCTCACCGGCAAGTTCGTAGCCGAGGGTTCCCTGCTGACCTCCACGGAATACTGGGATATCCGCACCAAGAAGTACTGGCCCGAAATGCTGGCCTATCTCGGCATTGACGAGAGCTTCCTGCCCGAGATCCGTGAATCCGGCGAGCTGGTGGGAACTGTCCTGCCCGAGATGGCCGATCTGCTGGGCATCTCCCCGCAGGCCAAGATCACCACCGGCTGTCTGGATCAGGCCGCCGGCGCTATCGGCGTAGGCAATATTCGCCCCGGCATCTTTTCCGAAAACATCGGCGCCGCTCTGGCCATCTGTGTGCCCACCTCAAAGCTGACCTACGATCCCAACCGCCAGATGCCTGTGCACTATTTCGCCACCCCTGACACATATATGATGCACACCTTCACCACCGGCGGCATGTGCCTGCGCTGGTTCCGGGACGGGTTCTGCCAGCCGGAGCTGGACATCCAAAACCTTACCGGTGTGGATGCATACGACCTGATGGGCAAGGAGGCCGATCGTGTGGCACCCGGCTCCGACGGGCTCATTATGCTGCCCCATCTTCAGGGCTCTATGGCTCCCGATGTAAACCTCAACGCAAAGGGTGTTTTTTACGGTGCGACGCTGCAGCATAACAAGGCGCATTTCGTCCGCAGCATCATGGAGAGCCTGGGTTATTTGATCTGCCGCAATTTGGAGGCCATTGACGCTATGGGGCTGGAGGTCAAGCAGATCCGCACGATGGGCGGCGGCTCCAAGTCGGATGTGTGGAACCAGATCAAGGCCGACATCACCGGCAAGACCCTCCATGTGACCTATTCCTCGCAGGATACTGCCTGCCTCGGCGCAGCTATTCTGGCCGGCAAGGCCGCAGGCGTATTCGAGAGCATCGAGTCTGCCGTGGACTCCATGGTGAAAATCAAAAAGACCTTTGAGCCGAACCCTGCCAACCGTGCCGTCTATGATAAGCAGTACAAGAAGTTTAAGCTTCTGTTCAATTCCCTGTCCACGCTTTTTGACGAGGACGCCAAGGGCTGATTTCTTACCGGCCGCGCAGAATTGCGCGGCCGGTTTTTGTGCCTGAACCATGGCAGAGCAGCGCCTTCCGGCCAGAGAAGGCCCAATGTTCTGTCTATCTTGTCAGACGAATCGCCCCCATTTTGATGCAAATCGATGAATTTGGCGCAAATTGCGTCAAATTAGTTCTTTTTGCCTTGACTTGCCGCAAGCAGAACGATATAATACCGGTATAAAAACAGAAACGGAGGATGCGCATATGGAAAAACTGGGAAAGATCATTCACCCCAAGGATGCCAAGGTCTTCATGGATGAGCAGGAGCTGGTTCGTGAATACCTGCACACGGATAAGATCACTTTCGGAGTCTCCCGCCTCAAGCCCGGTGCGGTGGGTGGTCTGGACACCGGTCACGCAGTGGCTGATGAGGTCTTTTTCTGCATGCAAGGTCATGTACTCTGCTATTTCCCCGAGGATGACACCTATTACGAGCTGGAGCAGGGCGATGCGCTGCTGATCCCCCCCGCCACAGGCCACAAGCTTTTTAACATTGGTGACGAGGATGCCCTTATCAGTTGGAGCTGCGCCCCTCATCCCTAACAGCTATAGTCAGAACACAAATTGCGCTTCGCGCCCTCAGGGCAAAAATCAACCTGTTATTTTTTGAAAGGAAGTATATTAAAATGAGCAAACATCCCGAACTAATTGTCATGCTGACCCACAATGACCGCACCGTCGAGAACGCCTACGAGATCTTTGACACCTGCAAGGACACCAAGGCCAAATATTGGGGCTTCAAGGAAGTCGGTATTCCTCTGGATGAGATGAAGAAGCTGTGCTCCTACATGAAGGCCTGCGGCAAGACCACCTTCCTGGAGGTCGTGGCCTATACCGAGGAGGAGTGCCTCGCCGGCGCCAAGATGGCCGTGGAGTGCGGCTTCGATTGCCTGATGGGCACAATCTTCTTTGACTCTATTCTGGATTACTGCAAGCAGCACGATCTGCGCTACATGCCCTTCGTTGGCAAGATCACCGGTCGTCCCTCCGTGCTGGAAGGCACCATTGACGGCATGATCGAGGAGGCCAACAGCCTGCTGGCCAAGGGCGTGTACGGCATTGACCTGCTGGGTTACCGCTACACCGGTGACGCTGTGGAGCTGAACAAGCGCTTCGTGGCTGGCGTCAAGGCTCCTGTGTGTCTGGCCGGCTCCGTTTCCAGCTACCAGCGCCTTGATGAGGTAAAGGACGCTGATTCCTGGGCCTTCACCATTGGTGGCGCTTTCTTTGAGAACAAGTTTGACGGCACCTTTGCAGAGCAGATCGATAAGGTTGTCGATTACATGGCGAAGTAATTTTCGTATTTTTGACCGGGCGGAGGAGCTTTTCCTCCGCCCGACTTTGAAAGGGAGGAGCATTTTATGGACTTGATGACGATCGGTCAGGCGCAGAAGCTGACATCCCCTAACCCCTTCGCGCTGCTAAGTGTTCGCAAGAACGACGGCACGACCAATGTGATGGCCGTTTCCTGGTGGAACTACGCCTCCAACCATCCCGCCACCGTCACTGTCTGCCTGAGCAGCAAGGGATATTCCGGCCAGTGCATCCGTGAAAGCGGCGCTTTCGGCCTGAATATCGTGGGCGAACCGCTCAAGGAGGCAGCGATAAAAGCCGGTTGCTGCTCCGGCCGAGACATGGACAAGGCCGCCGCTATCGGTATTCCCCTAACCGCTCAGGAGGGCTTTTCTCAGGAAATGGTGGACGGCAGCCGCCTGTGGATTTCCTGCCGTCTGAAGGATACGCTGACTATCGGTGACCATGTGCTGTATGTGGGTGAGGTGGAAACTATCATGGGAGATCCCTCTGTGAAGGGGCTCTACGCATGGGAAGGCTATGGTCGGCTTGACACCGTTTCCGGTGTATAACGCTGCCCAAAGCAAGGTGACGTCTTGATACGAGAGCAACGCATCAGCTATATTTGCAGCGAATTGCAGCAAAAGGGTATCGTCTCTATTGCCGAGCTGACCCATGCCATGCAGACCTCCCGCTCCACCATCCGCCGCGATCTAAGCGATCTGGAAGCACAGGGCCTACTCAAGTGTATCTGGGGCGGCGCGGTCAGCCTTTCCAAGCAAATGGCCTATGAGCCGCCCTTCAATACCCGGCGGGATCTATGCGTAGATGAAAAACGCCGCATTGCCTCCCGTGCCATGGAGCTGGTCGTAGACAATGCCACCATCCTGCTGGATTCCGGCACCACATCCTACGAGCTTGCCAAGCAGCTCGCCGGATCAAAGCACATCAATGTTGCCACCAATGACCTCAACAGTGCTATGGCGCTGGCTGCCAACGCCGATATATCCCTGTTCATTCTCGGCGGCACCCTGCGTCCCAACCATTACTCCGTCAACGGTCTGTTTACCGAGGAGATGATTCGTCAGCTTCATGCCGACATGGCTTTTCTCAGTGTGGACGCCATTGACCTTTCCTCGGGCCTGATGAGCTTTTCCATGGAGGAAATGCCCACCAAGCGCATGATGATCCAATCTGCGCGAAGGATTGTTGTCCTTTGCGACCATTCCAAATTTGAAAGCTTAGCGTTTGTCAATATCTGCCCCTTGAGCAGCGTTGACATTGTAATTACAGGTAAAGAAACGCCCCCTGCCATTCTGGAGCAGCTGAAGGAGCAGGGCATCACCGTTTTGACCGCCTGACCTATTTTGTTAAAAATCTTTATTTTAGGAGGAACCATATGATCGATCTGACCATTAACAAGGCCGGCCTGGAGCACAATATCCAGAAGGCCAAGGAAAACAACATCATCATCCCCACCATCGCCCAGATGCAGAACCCCGACCTGATCCCCGAGAAGATCAAGGCCAAGCTCTCCAACACCGGGCTGTGGGATGTGGATCCCGTAAACCTGTTCCGTATCTCCTGGCACAATGAGGCCAAGGAGAAGGGCGGCCTGTTCCAGGCTGTGCCCAACTATGTGGAGATCCCCAGCAAGCTCTCCGGCGTGCCCTGCCGCATCATTGCCATGTCCGGCAAGTGGTTCCCCACCGGCTGCCACAAGGTGGGCGCCTCCTTCGGCTGCCTGGCACCCCGCCTGGTCACCGGTCAGTTTGACGCCACCTATCATCACGCTGTTTGGCCCTCCACCGGTAACTACTGCCGCGGCGGCGCCTTCAACTCCAAGCTCCTGGCCTGCGAGTCCGTGGCCATCCTGCCCCAGGATATGTCCAAGGAGCGCTTTGACTGGCTCAAGAGCATCGCCGGCCAGATCATCGCCACCCCCGGCTGCGAGTCCAACGTCAAGGAGATCTTCGACAAGACCTGGGAGCTGAAGCAGGATCCCACCATGATGATCTTCAACCAGTTTGCCGAGATGGGCAATCCCCTGTGGCACTACAATGTCACCGGCTACGCCCTGGCCGACCTGTTTGAGGCCGTGAAGAAGCCCGGCCAGAACTTTGCCGGCGCCTGCTTCACCTCCGGCTCCGCCGGCACCATGTCTGCCGGTGACCTGCTGAAGGAGCGGTATCCCCACCTGAAGCTGGCTGTGGGCGAGGCGCTGCAGTGCCCCACCATTCTGAATAACGGCTTCGGCGGCCACCGCATCGAGGGCATCGGCGACAAGCACATCCCCTGGATCCACAACGTGAAGAACACCGA
>ENA-UEYI01000194-UEYI01000194.1-human-gut-metagenome-genome-assembly--contig:-NODE-194-length-61680-cov-41.529763_pt1 | contig 61680 bp, 120 predicted proteins | sample MGYA00242900_ERZ507916 | MGnify/ENA primary metagenome ERZ507916 (study PRJEB26167, sample SAMN06115521) | human gut metagenome | host: Homo sapiens | place: China:Chongqing | collected 2015-09-02...
TAATAAAAAGTCAATATATCTATGTGGTTTAAGATTTTTTATCTTTACCCCCTTGACTTTTTATAGTTAGTCTTTGTAGCAATTTCCGGTTTTTCTACCACCGTCAAAATTCTGTAATTTTCATGACGATAGCAAGCCCTGAAGCATTTACATGCTTCAGTTTCATTTTTCTCAGTAAACGTATCAAGTTTTACCTTGCCAGTTTCCAAGTTTTGAAAAACAACTACCCAGTCTTTACATTTATACATCTCTTCATCACTCCTTTACGCTTCTAAAAAGTAATCAACGCTTACGCCGAAGTATTCGGCAAGTTTTTGCAACGCTTCAACATTAGGTTTGTTTCTGCCATTTTTCCAAGTTGAAAAAGCTGAATTGCTAAGTCCTGTTGCCTTCGCAACCTGATAAGCAGTAACATTGTTTTTCTGCATTAATTCAGCAATTTTTCTATACATTTCAGCACTCCTTTCTTGACGTTCAATTTTGAACGTGATATACTTTAATTGACAAATGTAAAATACTTAAAATTATTTTACGGCTTTAAAGTATTTTTGTTTTACATCTTAGTAATATTATAACATAATGTGTTAGAGTTGTAAAGTAGTTTTGTTTTGCTTTTGTAAAATATTTTTTTCGAGGTATCGAATGTACGAAAAATTTGAAGCTCTTCTAAAAGAACACAATACAACAGCATACCAAGTTGCTAAAGCAACTGGTATCAGCAACTCAACATTTTCTTTATGGAAAAGTGGTCGTTCTGAGCCAAAAGTAGCGACCATACAAGCTATTGCTAATTACTTTGGCATTCCTGCTGGTTACTTTTATGAAGATAAAGACTATGCTCTCGGTGTAACGGAACAACAAGCAAAGTCCCTCGGCATAGACACCGAAGCGGTAAAGCAGCAGCTCAACGCCCAGCTTCTCGACGAACAGGCTATTGAGATTGCAAAACAGATTCAGAAGCTCGATGACACCCAAAAGATGGCTATCGAGCAAATTATAAAAGGGCTGTTGCAAGGCAAAGGCAAGGCCTGACTTCCCCTTCGCCAGCATGGCATAATACCTTGCAATCTAAAGGAAGGAGGTTAAAACGAAGTCGATGTCATACCACTAACGAGTATGCACAGCTGATTCGACAATTACCAACAGAGCATGTGTATTTCCTGCTACTCTGCATAGAAATTGCCAACCAACTGGTTGCAAAGAAAACAAGCTGAAACTGTAAAACACGGATTTAATGATTCAACTTGATGTTAGGGGGATTCCTTTAGGGAGCCATTTTGTAGAAGAACTACAGCGATAAGAGGGCGCATATGTCCGTCCTCTTTTTCGTATATATAGAAGGGAGTCGGTATTAATGTTCGGGTGGTTTTCACGCAAAGCATCAAAAGAAGATATTCAAGAATATATAAAAATGCTAACCATGGTAGCTATGGAAGATAAGTACGAAGACAAAGCACAGCTTACCAATATGTATAACTTTATAAAAGAAAAACATATTACGGATGAACAACTTACTGAAGCTCAATCTATGGCTTGTAATAACATCTGGTCTGATATAATGCAGGACGGAATAGTAACAGAAGATGAAGCGCAGAAATTTAGCAAGTATTTGCTTATATGCGAACATCTCACTCCCAAAGAAGTAAAATACTGGAATGGAAAAATAGAGCTAAACAGAACCCTATATGACATCACAGTTAACGATAAATTACCAATCTATGATAAAAATGATGTTCAGATCATATATAAGGACGGCGAGATACTTCATTATTCAGCATACGCAGATATGATGAAAATGAAAACTGTTACCAAAAAAATTAATTATTCTGGACCGTCTGCATCTATACGCATCTGTAAAGGCGTTCGCTATCATGTAGGCTCTATGAGTGTATCAAGAAAAACTTCCTCTTTTTGGACTTCTGATTCATGGGGCATCTTTTGGATAAGCAATATGCGTATAGGATTTTTAGGCAGCTCAAAAGCTTTTGCTTTCCCAATCTCCAAGCTGTTCTCTATTTCTGACGGTGACGGTGGATTACACATATTTAAAGAAGGACGAGCAACGCCGTACATTATACGCCTATCGGAATGCGAGGAACCATGTGCTATAATATCGAATTTGCTTAACAAACAATAAAGGAAGTCAGCATCAATGAAAAGAATAATCATAGCACTAATAACTATTTTTTGCATCGGAACATTCACGCTGTCGGCAGAAGCTTATGTAGCTAATCGCAACACTGGCAAGATACACACAAACACTTGCAGATTCGTACAAAAAATGAGCAGTGGCAGTAAACTTTACATAGGTTCATTAGCTGAAGCCAAAGCATCAGGCTATACACCTTGCCAGCGTTGCCGTCCGTTTTAGGAGGCTATAAAAATGAGAAAAATATTTCTTATTCTTACTACGATTTTTGTGTTTGCTGGCTTGCCATTTTGTGAAGCATCGAAAGCAACAGACGCAAAGTACATCAATGACAATTATTTTGTAACAGCGGAATCCATCTTAAAAGATGACTTTTTCACTAAATTTGAAAATGTCATGAAAACATATCCGGAAAATGCAAAAGATATTGCAGGAGCAGATTTAGCAATATACACCAAACCTAAATTGCAAGAGCTAAAAGAAAAACTGCAAAATGATTCCAAGGCAAAAGATTCTTATATTGCAACATTGACAGATACATACATTTCTTGCGTAATAAACTTTTTGGATGTAACGGCACGAGTAAAAGACAAGCCATCACTAGACAAAAACACCTGGCTTGCAGATTGGAAAAATTCGGCTGCTAAAGTCAAGGAAGCAAACGACAAATTCAAGCAAGCATATAGCAGTACGCAGTCGATAAAATAAATCAGCAGACCAGAAATGGTCTGCTTTTGTGCTTTTTGAAATAAAAAAGGCTTAAAAAACAGTCTGAACATAAAATTCCAGGTTGCTTTTCAAGCCAGTGTTTTTATACAGTTTATATCACTATTTTTATAAATTAAAAATCTTATCAGAGCTTCATATTTAGCTTATATGAGCATTTAATTTTTACTAATATAAATATAAGTAGAAGCCTTGAAAAGTCGCTTATAAGCTAAATACTAAAGAGAATTTTTTGCATTTTTTGGCAAAAATTATAAGAAGGGAGCTGCAGAACATGACAGTAATAAAAAATCCGAAAACAGGAAAATGGGACTGCGCTTTTTGGTATAAAGATTGGCAAGGCGTAAGAAAACATACAACCAAAAGAGGTTTTGATAAAAAGCGTGATGCTGAAAAATACGAAAGCGACATGAGAAACAAAACTCATACACATGATCCGAAATTTAGCGAAGTTATTGCAGCATACCAGCAAGAGCTAGACAGCAAATTGAAGCTAGGAGAATTAAAGCAGTCGACTGTCGACAAGAAAAACCAGGCATTAAAATATTATGTCCTCCCTTTCTTTGAGAATATGAACGTCGACAAGGTTACTCCGCTTCAAGTTATGCGCTGGCTTGCCATTCAAAATGAGAAATCAAAAAAAGAACGGCTCTCAAGCAGACTGCTAAATCAGATACGTTCAGAATTAAGCCAGGTCTTTGAATTCTCTAAAAGAAATTGCGGGACAAAAAATAACCCTGTTACTCTTACTGACAGGGTAAAGCCATATTCAAATGATACACGTGCGAAACTATGGACAGTAGAACAGTATAAGATTTTCTATGACGATATTAAGATAGCTTCACATAGAGTACTGTTCAATATCATCTTTTGGGCAGGCTTGCGCATAGGTGAAGTTATGGCTCTAAAAATCGAGGATATATCGCCCTATAAAATTCATGTTAATAAATCACTAATGAGGATACACAATAAAGATGAATTTGTCATTAGCACACCAAAAACAAGAAGCTCCGTGCGTGATGTTGAAATACCGAAATACCTCTATAATCAAATCATAGACTACATAGGCACGCTTTATAAGGCTAAACCAGAAGATTATATCTTTGATGGCATAAAACCGTCGGCTATCAGAACATATATGCAATATCACTGTACTAAGTTAGGCTTGCCAAGAATTAGTCCTCACATTCTCCGGCACAGCTATGCTTCAATGCTTTACGCAGCTACCGGAGATATTCTAGCAGTCGCTAAACAGATTGGTCACGCAGATAAAAACACAACCTTTGAATTTTACGCTCACATGATGCCAGAAGCTAATAGGAAAGCTGTAGACAAATTAGAGAGTTTAACCGTTGATGAGTCAACTAAAAATAGTGAATTTTAATTTTCGGAACTCATTTTGAACTCATCTAGTAAAAAAAAGAACCGCTAAATCCCATTAATACTAGGGTTTAGCGGTTTTTATTTACAATGCTCTATATTGATTCTACTAAATCGACTACTTTTTTACAAGCGGTTTTCTATTGCGCTGTGAATATCTTTACGCTTATTTTTTTCTTTTTTTTAGTTGCTTTTATTTTGGAACTCAATTAGAACTCATAAGCAAAAAAGCAGGCTGACTAAACCTGCTTTTTTGTAGCCGTGTGTAAATGAGATACCGAAATGGAAACAAATTCAAACCATATATATTATAGCATATACTTACAGCGTGTGCAAATGATATATTATTGTCTTTCCTTTGCTCTCATTTGGGCTACCCATAAATCAAGAACTTTTCCGCTAGGAGCATCAGGGTCGCACATATAAGCTTTAGCAATCTTGACAAGTGTTCCTGTATCGCCGCTGAACGCTGCACCATAATCACTGTACACCATGTTCAGCACATAATACCAGTCAGCTTTATGCTTAATATTATGTTGCTCTGCGAGCTGAGTAGTCTGCTCATAAGTCCAATGCTCACCATTAGTGCCATCGGTGTTCTGCATCTTGCTGACAGCAAGCTTTGCAAGTGCTTCATCAAAATGCGGACCATAAGCAACGCAGTGCAGGTCATATAACGTGCGATAAAAAAGGTCTGGGCAGTGCATTTTAAGCTTTTCGAGGGCACTGCAAACAATTTCTTCCATTGCTCTCTCTTTTGTATCGTCACCTATAATCTTATTCCAATAATCTTTGTAGGAGTGCATAACCACACCCCCTTACGCTAATTTAACAACGCTGATAGCTGCTCTGTTGATAGTTGCGGCTGCTGTTGCCTGTACCTGCAAGCTAGTTGCATTATTCACAGCGCAGCAGGACGGACGAACACGAACAAGCGTAGTAAAAGAAATATTCACGGCCGTGTCAGCGGCACCAGTAACAATACTTTCTGCTCCATTAATAACAGAAGATGTGCTTTCCGTGGTATTCAGAAGCTGCAAGCCAACATTGCCAGCAGCAGCAGGAACAACATCAGCATTTACACTGACAAGGTATAAACCACGAATAAGGCTAACACTAGAGCTTCCAGCAGGATGCTTAATAGCAACGCCAGTCAAAAGATTATTTATAGGAAAGCTAACAAAAGCATTAGCTGCAACAGACTGAGCAGCAACAGCCGCAGCGTTCAAAGAAGATTTTTCGTAGCAAATCATTTATTTTCACCTCTTTACGCAATCAAGGTATTTTCTTGATACCTTTAAATTTTATCGTTTTTTAAAGCAATAGGGACGGCGTGCACCGTCCCTAATACAGTGCAGTTAATGCACATAACTTATTTTTAGCCTACATTATAAGCGCAGCCGCAAGCACCAGCTACGTTAGCAGCAATGCTCTGATATGGGCTATTCGTAAGATAAGCAGGCTGCGGATAAGGTCTAAGTGTACCGATAAGGGTTGCACTCTGTGCCTGTTGAGATAAATGGAAATTAGCTGTCTGCAAATCCCTATCTCTATCGGCAAGCTTATCTCTCAAATCTTGAATCTGGTTAGCTACCATAATTGCCCTGGTCTTTTCTCCGTCCTCTTTGACGGCGTTTACGATAGCACAAGTATTTTGTGCGTTTTCGTAACGTACTGCGTCAATATTTCGGTTAGTTTCGTAACCAAGAGAAGCAATAGCTTGTTTTTGCTCGCAGCAGCATTGCTGAGCGGCGAAACGATTTTGTGCAATCTCGCTGCCAAGCTGATAGCCAGTCTGCATAATGTCACGCTGTACTCCGTTAAAACCATTCAGCATAGTGCTGTTCTGAGCGTAGAAACCATCACACAAGCCATTCTGAACGCCACGGATACCGTCTTTTATATCTTGCATAGAAAATTGGTCTGCAATCTGATCACGTGTCATGCTGCCATTAGCAAAAATTTCAGCACCCATGTTACCACGGTTATTCCAATTACCGCCCCAGCCACCCATAAGAGCAAACAGGACAATAATCCACATAAACCACATACCGCCGCCCCAGCAGTCACCATAGTTGTTGTTTCGATTCATATCCATTACCGGAACAATGTTTGTACCTTCCATAATTTTTTCACCTCCGAAAAATATATGCAAAGCTTCATTGCGCGCCTATTGAAGCTTTAAGCCAAATTGATTTAAAAACTGATTAAGCTGTTCATCATTCATGCCTTTTTGTTTGGCAAGATTCCTTACAATATTTTGAATCTGTTCAGGTGACTTGCCTTGCCCCATCTGCATTGCTCTACTCATTAGCGGATTTTGTCCTGCGAACTGCTGCATTAGTCCCATTGGGTTTCCTGCTTGCTGTACCATCTGCATCATCTGGAATATGTTCATCATTTGTCATTCCTCCAATCTGCTCTTCGAGCTTTTCAATGCGTCTTTGCAATGCTAGCACTGTGTTATTGTCAGCGTAGGCAGGAGCTTGCATACCACCGTCCTGCTGAATCTGATAAACTCTAAAAATCGGCAAGCCGTCCATGCCTATAAGCTTTTCATAAATTTTTCCTTCGGCAGGAGCAGGAAAATATGTACTCGTTCCGTCAAGGTCAACTTGCGCTGCTCGTGCTTCTTCAATGCTTGTAACAGGTCTGCCTTTAATTTGCTGTACAGGCGGATAAGCATTCGGCTGCGCAGGTGGCATCATTGTCGGCATTGGTTGCTGATACATTTGTTGTTGTTGCTGTTGCAGATTAGCTAACCTCTGTTGCATCTGCTGTGTAGCTCCATAAGGATTGTAATAATTTCCGTACATCTTTATCACCTCACCTATATTTTAAGTGGTAGCAATAAAAACAATCCCTAAAGCTAAAGACATATTCTCCTATGCATTCGGACATGATTTAGACACGATTCAGACAGCAAAAATGAGCAAAAAAAATAATCCCCATTAAGAAAAGCTTTTACACTTCTCTTAATGGGGATTACTTCATTTAGAAAGCACTCGATTAATAGCCTTATACGCAGTGCTTATTTCTCTGTCAACAGTTTTAGTGGAGATGTTCAGCTCCATTGCGATTTGATAATTCATTTTGCCGTCAACAAATTTCATCTCACAGATTTTCATTTGCCGTGGCGTTATCTTCGCTTCTTGAAGCACTGCATAAAATGAGCGGCGCGAGCTTTCGGTCATCCATATCCTCGCGCTTTTTAGCAGTTCTCTCATTAAATCACCTTTTTAAAACATAAGCAAGTAGTGCAATCAGACCAATGTTAGCGAACAACATTCCAGCCATGATATAAAACTGCTTATCAATAATTCTTTTGTTTTCAGCAAACAACATTGTTACCATGCCAGCAGGCAAAACTTCCTGCTTAACATTTTCGTTATCATTCATCCTATCACCTCATATAATATATCTTTTTGATATATTATATCACATCAACAAACAGTCAGTCACTAAATAATTTAAGCAAAATAAAAGCGTCCTGCTTTATACAGAACGCTTTAATGGATATCGAATGAAATCCACCAATCAACAGTTTTAAACATGAAGGTTTTATTGACGATATAATTATAACACAAGGGAATTTTTTTTGCAACAAAATAAGGAAAGACAAACTTTGCCTTAATTCTTCATTGCAGCATAAAGCGCACATCCTGCTATAACGTAGGCTATGTTGCGCTGTTTTTTAATGCGCTTCTGTTTTAGCTTGTACTCTTTTTCTAGCTCCGCTAAGGATTGATTGACACTCGTCAATAAGCTCTCCTGCTCTTTGACTTTGATTTTCAGCGTCAGACAAAGACTGTTCAGCTCGTCCGACTTCTTCTCTAGCTCCGCTAACTTCTTGTCGGATGTTCCCAACTGTCCCTTCGATTGCATCAGCAGTTTTTTGTAATTTTCGTTGATTGTCTTTAGCTCCGTCAAGTTGTTGCTTAACTTCTGATATTGACTTTCCGTCAGAATATATTCTGTCACATCGTCCGAATACCGGGGTGACCCAGCCGAAGCGTTGAGCGGCATAAATACCGCAAGCAACACACACACCAGCGACAAAAGCAACGACAATTTTAGTTTTGCTTGTTTTTTCATTCTCCATTATAACCTCTTAGCAATACTGATATTTGTAAAATATAATAAACCTCGTCAGACGCACAAATTTCGCCTACAAGCGATTTTAGATTCCGACACGATAAATCATGAGCGGCACTATTTTTAAAACGCTTATAGGCGATGTAATTTGTGTGTGATTTTTGCCCAAAACCGTTAAATTATAGCCTACTTGTAAGATAGATATTCAGAATGATTTTAGAGTGCAAAATAATGATGCAACGCACCCAGTACAAAGCCTGCAACTAAACCAACAACAAATTTCTTGTCAATAACAAATGCTTTAAGTTCTTCCATTGTATCACCTCCAATCATTATAAATGTGTCACCGACTATTACGCAAAAAAAATACAGAAAATGCTACACGTATAGGAGAGGGAATAACTAAACCTCTTGTCGGTGACTGTATCTAAAGCATGAGCTTTAAATCATCTTCTTTCCAAAAGCTGCTTCCAATGACTTCATGGATAAAAACATTCCAACAATTTGGCACGTCTGTTCATTCAAGTATGTCTGCGGAATAGTCATTGGAGTCTTAACATATACAGTTTCAAAAACATCTTTCGGAGACCAACTAACATAGCCGTCTGGATAAACAACCTTATAGCCATCTTCCCCAACTTTGTGGCTGCCCATTTCTTTCCATGCTTTACACGGTTCAGCTTCTACACATTTACAGCCAATATACTTTTCCATTTTGCATTCCTCCCTATCTTCCGTTGCCAGCATATCCATAAGCAGGAACGCCGTATGGTGTTGTTAAGTCAATGCCAGCAACATACTGATACGTAGCTTCCGCTCTATTGGCGTAACCTGCTCTATACATCTCACCAACATCGGCAGCAATCCAATAGTAATTCTTAAACAGCTTGTAAAGTGCCTCCAGACTACGCAGGTTGACGCGCTCAAAACGATTCTCCAGGAAACGCTTTACAACATAAGTGCTAGTCGGACACCACATGCCAGCATAAATAAGGCAGCGTGTATCATCCAACGTCGGCACCTGCTGAAGCACCTCGACATATTGCAGGCAGTCACGTGACAACTGTTCTAACTGCGCCTGCTGTCCTGCGTCGCTTCTCAAAAGCTCTTTCAGCATCGGCAATTCGCCACTTGCCTTAATATCAATGTAGGTTCTGCCGACAAATTCTTCACCGCCGGGAATAGCTCTCAAAAGCTCATCAGCTCTGTTGCCCTCCCATTGGCTGACACCGATTGACGGATAAGCGTAGGCGGTAGACTTTGCTACGCTGTCAAAGCCACCCTCAATTCCTGTATTAATTAAGCCTTTTGCAATTTCTGTTGCTAATGCTTTATTCCAATCCATAACTATCACCTCACTCACTTTTTAAGCAGCGGTTAGAAGCTTTTTTGTATACGTCCTCATACATTTCTTGCTTGTCGCCGTTGTATGTATACTCAGCATAAATACCGTCACCGCTAACGGTCGTTGATAACAACGCCTTGTAATTCTGCAACGTCTTGCACGCCCAAACCACATAGACATTCTCCAGCGTAATAGGCTGAACGTCGTTCGTGCCATGGTTAATGTTGTCGGATTGGTTATGCCACTCCACTAATTTGTTTTTGCACACGGATTCAAAGTGCGCCATACCGGTAATAATCATAACTATTACTCCTTTAATTTCACTTCTTAATTTCACATTTTAGTTGTTTGTTAAGTTGTTGCCTATCTTCTAAAATGTGTGTTAATATGTGTCACTTGACTTTTTGCAACAACATCATTACACCTTAAAACACTTGCTGCATCTAGCTTTCAGCGTTTTTAGCGAAAATTAGTCAAGTGCATTTTTGTAAAAAAGTCAAGTGGCGTTACTCAAAATTTACTCGTCATTCTTCACTTTCATGACTTTTGTCTCTACATACTTGTTCCCAAGCTGAGCAAGCATAAAAGATACACAAGCCATAGCAAAGGCTTCATAATTGCCCCACGTTTTTACAAAAAACGCAAGGTAAAGAGAAATTACGCAGAACAATACGAACGCCAGCACAGCGCACAGTCTGCCGATGCTAAGCGTGTTCTCGTCTTTCTTTAGCATGTTTAATAACTTACGCATTATGCACCTCTCATTTTTTATCTCTCGGCGGATAGTTCTGCAATTCGTTAATCTGCTCCATCAAATTATCAATTACGCCATTATCACCTAAAGCTTCATAACTTTTGTAGCAGGCATCAATGCTTTCTTTTGCGTAAATCGGTATCCACCCCTTATCCTGGACGTAGTGATTATACGCCTGTATAATCCGGTCACGCAGAAGAGCTTGCAGTCCAGCCTTTAGAGCATCATTTTCTTTCTTCTTCTGCCGATACATAGTGATAAGCAGCGTTATTACGCCACCGGATATAACGTTAATCACAGAGTTCAACACCGTATCTAAAGACTGTTCTATCATGTTGTTACACCCCTATTGTTATACTTCCATTGTCACAGCTTCTACTTCTGCCGCCGTAGTCGCTGCCTCAACTTTTTCTTTTGCTACACGATATGCAGTATGCAGTTTGTTTGAGCGTACTGCAACGGCAGCAATGATCATCTTTAAATCGTTAGCCGTCACTGGCGTATCGGCATTATCTGCCGTGGTCCACTCTATTGTAGCTCCTTCGCCTTGCAGTTCCAACGCAATAATTGCAGCACTGATTCTGTCCCTTGCTTTCTCATCGTAGTCAAAAGAGTAACCTTTGTACTCAATTGACTCAACCTCTGCATTATCACGCTGACGCTTCAACTCCATGATTTTGCGTTGCTTTACGTTTTCAATCGGTTCTTCTTCATACGTAACGGTTACGCCTAACTGTTGTAAATCACCGTCAGAAATCGAAAGAGGAATAAACACACCGTCTTTGCCTAACGCCTCGGAAAGCTCGTATAAGCTAGAGTAGGTCTGTTCTTTATATGTATAAGTTGTATTCATTAAATCACCGCCTTAGTTAAATACTATTTCGACTTTAAATTTCTTGCCTACATTTGCGGCAGTAAACATACTTGATATATTTAATGGCACATGTTGCACATAGGTGTAGAAGCCTGTTGCAGCACTTTGATACGAAATTTTGCCTACTGTCAAATTAGCAGTTACACCTGTTTCAAGTGGAGTGATATTAAGACTGATGTTACGGCTTCCACTTGTTATACCCTCTTCCTTAAAAGCAACATCTAACCATCCAGCATAATAATTCAGCATAACAAGAGTAACGGTTCTACCGTCATGTGTAACATTGCCTGTAACTTCACCATAGTAACCATTGTTGGCGTTATATCCATATTGACCACTTTTAGTTCCCATAGTCATGATGAATACATTCTCATCAACTGCACCACTTTCAACATGTTTTACCATAAATAGACGATTAAGTCCCATATTACATCACCTCTATGATAACTTAGATGCTTGTACGATGCTTGTTTTGTTACCGCTATTATCTAATGTTATAAAGATATTAAGTAATAAACCTGCACTCGTAATCGCTAAATCAGATGAGTTACCAGTGTATTTTAGTGTGCCACCATTAGTTATAGTTAGAGGATAATCAGCATTAGCTTTAATGTATGCAGTAAAGACTAATGATTGTCCTCTGCTTAATAGATGTGAGAAGTTTGTTAAATCTAAAGTAAAGCTACCTGTTGCATTGTAAACAGCCGTAACACTAGAAGGGTTTACAGAATTTCCATTAGTGTAAGCAGTTGTATATTTTTCTACACCCAACAAGGCTAAATCAAATGACTGCTGAGCAGTCCACACATTCTGCGTAGACGTGCTTACTCCACCACCACCGCTAACAGTAATGGTTACATTACCATTTGAATCGGGTTTAGTGTTGTTTACGCTTTTAACATACCCAACAAGTGATTGATGTTGCGTCAGATAACCTGCGTCATTAGTAAAGGATGATACGTTTGTAGGGATAGCTGAATGTACAAAAGCCGTTGTTGCTATCTGAGTGGTGTTCGTTCCAACTGCCGCAGTGGGTGCGGTAGGTGTACCGCTTAAACGTGCTCCACCATTCCAGCCGTTTCCGTTGATGTTGCCGATTAAAACCGCCCCGGACTTTGTACCTGTTGTGCATTTATAAAAGTTCCAGCTCGGGTCGTATTCATAAAAATCCACGCTATCATGACCAGAATAGCCAAAATCTATAGCATGGTAATAGGTGTTAGCATCGCCCTCGCCGCGGAATTTGCGGCATTGGAAGTAGTTGTTTGCGCCTGCACCTGTCTGGAAATTAGTCGCTGTAATGCCGCCAGTGACTGTGCCACCTGTTAACGGCAGGTAATCGCCCGAACCGCCGCCCATATTGGCTATTGCCTTGGCGATCACCTTGTTTTGAACAGGATTTGTGCTGGTGGTAGACAGCTCAGCATCAATGGTAACCTTTTGCATCAGGCCTACAATAGGGTTGCCATCTGCCCCTGTTGCTTTTACTCCGTCTGCCAAATCGGCAGCGGTGACGGTATCCCCAGTAAGGTCTACCAAGGTGTTACCGCCGTATATAACTTTATTCACTGCCATTTTTTCACTCCTTAGCCTATGGTAACGGTCTTGCCGCCCTGCGGATTGTCGCTCTCATTGTAGGGTATCGGCTCTACGGTAACTTGCGACAAATAGTTAAATCCCTGTGCGCTGTCGGGCAAAATAGTCTGCGCTGTTGTCTTAGGGGTAACTGTTTTAGATTGCGCTTTAACATCCTCAGCACCGCTCATGTTGCCTGTTACCCCTAAGATGCTTACACCTGCTCTGATGTTTGTTGCAATGATTTTAGCCTGCTCTGTTGCGCTGATTTTAACCTTGCCTGCGCCGTCATGATAGCCGATGGGCACAGTGTATTCGTCAGCTTTTTTGCTGATTTCACCGCTGACAGCGCCGTTATTTTTCATCTCACCTGTAATTTTTACACCGTTCACGTAGGCGGTTTTTCCGCTGAGGATTTCCGCACCTGCCGCCGTTGCGTCGGAGGTATCGGCGTTGTATGTGCATGTGCCTGTAATGACAGCGCCGCTCTTATCATGGGCGGTTGCGCCTTCTAAAATTTTGTCAGCGGTAACCGTATCGGCGGTCAGATCAATTAATGTCTTACCGCCGTAAACGATTTTAGATACATTTTTTTCAGCCATAATTTACTTCAACCTCTCTTTCACTTCCAATATAAATTGTAATCCCGTCGGATAAATTGCTTGTTTCGTAGTATGGTATTTTTTCGACAGTAATATTTTTAACTAGATGTTTGTTTGCCGTTGGCAATATCTGTACCTCATGCGCTTCAGAATGTACGGTGTATTTGCCGTCATAAATATCAGCTCCGATGCTCCGTGCTGATAAGATTCCATGCAGGTTGCTTTTAGTTGGTGACAAATTGCCATGCAGCTCACCTTTGGCAACTGTCAGCGTACCATGTAACCTCATTAGTAGGTCACCTCCTCCATTAAGAGGAACTCATGCGGCGGAATAACTGTATCAACGTAGCCATCAGCACGACGAAGCTCAATGTCATATACATAAGCTCCAAACGCCAACCCTTCAGTATCTGCTGGCTTAATATCAAGCTCACCATTAACAATAACTTTTTGCAGAACGATAGTCGAATTACGTGCTGTGCGTCGGAGCGTAAAGGTTAATACATCGCTGTCAGTCAGTTCAACATTCCTTCCATTAATATCGGTAATACTAATGTTAAAAACACCGCTATCACCTCTAATCATTCTGATGTTGTTGTCATCAACTTTAAACACCGCTATCACCTCTTACAATTCTATATTGTTGAGTTCAAAAACAGTTTTGCAAGCTTCTACTTCAGCCTGTTTTTTCCAGCCTGCTTGTTTACAGGTGCCGATATGCATCGACAAATCCGCCATCCACTGCATAACCTGTGACGGCTTCAGCCAAAACACTTCCTTGCTGTCCTTGCCCTCAGCTACGCCACGTACGGGACAGCCGTCGGGATATTTTTCCGCAAACAGTGGTGTACCGACGTTTAGGGCGATACCCTGCATGGTAAGCTGGGTATCTACATCACTGTCATAACGCACAGGCTCGCCGCTGGCGCTGCTGACAAAACCGCCCGTGATGTTGTCTGCTGTCCATTGGCTGATTTCAGCGAGTTTTGCTTGCTTAGCTGCAGGCAGCAGCTCTGCGTCTGTAGGAGCTGGCTTAGGATATACAACGCCGTCATCAGCAATGAGGTATTCGCCGTCGCCGTTGCCAATCAGCTTATTAAAATCATCCTGGTCAACAATGACATAGCCTTGTTTGAGCAGCTCAGTGATTTGTTCCTCGCTGTACTCGACAGCTAATTTGGTATCTTTTCTCTGCCCTTGCTCGGGCAGGATAAGATATTGATTTACACGTTTATCGTTCATAATTTTCCTTTCTACGCCCCTTGGAGCGATTTTTTTAATTTTGCAGTGGTTATGCAGATTTAATTGGTGTGCTTTTGGCAAAGCCTAAGCTTTGCCAATAGACATCCACCAAAAACCGGCGTAACCGTTATAGGCATCCCTAGAGCCTGCCTGAAAGCTTGTTGGGGTAACATAGGACACATACTGGCAGTTTTGAGAACCGCTGCATCCATAGCTGTTCTCGGTTCTAACTACTGCAACCACTGCATATGTCACGGATGTAGCTATAGGTAGCGTTATGGTAACATTGGCTGTTCCTGTTGTATAAACTCCCCACTGCAAAACTAATCCATTTGAAAATTTAATATAGCCGTTCTGTGCAAGGTTGGCTGCGACGATGTACGCGCCGTCATCTTTAAGCAGTGCCAAATCGTTGGCTGCTATGATGTCTTTAAATTGATTGTATAGTGATTCACTGGGGAAAACATGGATTTTTCCCAGATTTGTTGTTGATTGTGCCATTTTTTACCTCCTACTACATAATTTGTGCTGTAATCGTTGTTGTCGGGTCACTGCTGCTGTGCTGCAAAGACGTTAAATTACTTGTGCCGCCGGAGCTGATCTTATATGTCAGCGTTGCTACGCCGCCAAACTCGCCCAAGATAAGCTCCTGCTTCTTGGCGTTTGGTAACGGGATGCTGAACGACCCCTCTTTGGATGCGCTGTTGGTCGTGATTGTATACGTCCACGTGCCTGTTGCGCAGTCGGAAACGTCAATATACGCATACGTATCGGCAGGAGTAACCTCAGCCGAGAAGCTCCGGCGTTTTGTGCTGGACGTAAAGCTGACGTTGTATGTCCCGCCGTCAAAAGTGACAGATACATTATTGGTGACACCGTTATACGTCACGGACAGCACTTTGCTCGCGCCTGCCTCGCCGCGTATAGCGACGGTAACGCCGTAGGTAACTGTATATACGGCACCGTCAACCGTGATCTGCTCGCCTGTAGCCATCAGGTTGTTATCGTAGTAGACTGCCAGATAAGCATATCCAGACTTAGAGATATCTGGCAAATAGCTGCCGTTGGCGTATCGCGCTTTATACGCAGCGCCGTTGACCATTATCTTATATCTCATCTTAACCTCATCCCTTAGCTATAAACTCTATCATCATCTGTAAGCTCAACAGGGTTACCATTTGTGTCGGTGATACTAACGTTAAAAACACCGCTATCACCCCTAATTAAGTGTAAATAACCAATTTTACGCCTATACTATCAATGCCAAGATTTCGTCTTGCAGCTTCGGCAGTTGTAGCCCCTGTGCCGCCGTTAGCAATAGGTAAGGGTCCATTTGTATTGCCCAAGCCTAAAACATTGCGAACGCCAGCAATGGTTGTTTGCCCGGTACCGCCACCAGCAATAGGAAGAACTTTATATGTAGCATCTCCGCATAACGCCATATCCTGCTTTCCTGCTACTGGAATTGGCGCAAGTCCAGCTCTACCAGAACTGTTATATGTCGCTCCTGCCATGTTGGCGATATTAACATTACCGCTAGAATCAGGCTTTATGTTATTTACGGAACGAACAAATTTGACTTTAATTTGCCCTAAAAAATAGTTTAATCCGTCAAGATCAATTAATTCTTGTAAGTTAGCCATTATCCCAGCTCCTTTGTAATCAGATTCTGAATTTCAGCTTCGGTTGCCGTCTTTAATTTGTACGCCCTCGGAATAACCTCCCATGTCACTGAGCCATCAGTATAAGTTGCTCCGAGCACAGCTTCTCGAAAATCCGGCTCACTCACAGCAGTGTCACCGCCAACAGTACATGCTAGGACAAGACTTTTGGGCAAGTTAGGTGACAATACAATGTCACCATTAACATAAGATGTATTGTTCTTGCGAATGTTTAAGCTATTAAAAAGGTACTGACTTTTTAAATCGCTCACATTCTGTAATTTGTTAAAGTATTCAAGCGGCGGTGCTTCTCCTTTGTCAAGATAACCCCAACCACGCAGGTAATCAAGCTCAGGCCAAGAATCAATCATCTCACCAATGCTTGCGCTACTACCAAAAATCAAATCAAAAGTAGGCTGTTTCATTACCATTATTCAACAAGTCCCCCTTTCACCTTTATAATCCTTGCGAATGTTCCTTGGTTAAAACCTTTAAACCTATAGGGATTTTCTCCGCTTCTACTAAAACCGAACGTATTTACAGCATCAAAAGAATATACATAAATCACGCCGATACCTGCGCCACGGATAATAAGGTTCAGTGCATCAATTAAACGGCTTTCTTGGTTTGTTACTACACGTCCTATTCCTATACGCATTTTTGCATTTCCGGCATTTACAGCGGAAATACGTTGAACGTTAAAAACATTCTTTATGCTATGGATAGTGCTGACACGGGAGCAGTCTGTTGTATTTTTCTCAATCTTCGAGATAACAGCAAGACGATAATGACGGTCGTTTAAGTTGCTGGATGTTAAATAGTTATCATACATCCTACGGAACGGAGCTTGTCCGAATCCCATGTTGCCATGATCAGGGAAACCAAAAAAATCCATTGCAATAGCATTTTCAACACGGCGAGAAATATCAGCGACTTCACCGCACATATCAAGCTGCTTACCAACTGCCGTATCTGGCCATATCTGTGTCCTTATCTGCTCCCTTACTTTATCTATGCTGTCGAGTTCATTTCCAACGGCATTAAGAAAAGCTTTAATGTTAGGCTTGTTTCGAAACTGACTTAACAAATGGTTATACATTCTTTCGCTTGTAGTCATGGTTACAACTCCAAAGCTACAGTAACATTAGCAAGCTTTGTTACTGCTAGCTCACTACGGTCAATCGAAATGTTTTCCTGTTTATACGTTTGACTATCTTTAGACACGCTGCACTCAATATAGCTAATGCCGTCAACGCCGCTGTAAATAGGACCAAGAAAACGCTGATAAATAACATCATTACCCATCGACAGTTTGCCAATCTGTTCGACAACGATATTTTTAATTTTGTCGATTGCATCACCAGGTAAAATTTCTTCGTTATATTCTTTAATGACAACTTTGACATAAATCTGTACCTCGTGCGGACGGCTAAAGCATACATCTTGCTCTGCACCCTCGCTGTCCTCAATGCGAACGCAAATATCGCCGTTTGTATCAATGCCTAAAGGTGCAACATTTAAGATAGTGCGAGCAATAGCTTCTTCATCACCACCGAAAACAATAGCCTGGAAAGAATGAGGTTTTAAACCATCAACTGTTTCATCAGTGCGGTTTTCATAAATAGTTACGCTGGTAACATCCTGCAATTCAAGCAACGCAGCCTTAATGCTTTCTTTCATTCCTATGCTGTTTCTGAATACAGCAGACGCATAACGCTGACGGACTTCTGATGCTGTTTCATAGTCGCGGCCTACATATGTTTCAGATTCGTTGCTAACAGAAAACCAGCCGTCATAATTTGTGTTAATATAATTTACGCTGTTTAACAAAGGTTCAATTTCTCCGTATTCCTCACAATCAAAACGAATAGGACTGCCGACCTGCGTAACCACAAATGATTCGTTAGGCACAACGACAGCTCCATATCGCCTGTCTGTGCGTTCAAAAACCAATTTGCCTTCAACAATACTGCCTTGCCATTTAGGAACACTCTGAGAAGCCAAGGCAACAGCGACAATCAACGCAGTATCATTTTCCTGTGCTGCGTATTTTATAACTGCATCATTATCAAACTGCACACTGTAAACCTTCCCTTTAGTTGGCGTTTCAACTTCTAGCGTTACATGTACACAGTCATTAAGAGTGATTGTACTTTCTTCAATGATATTCCATTTGTAGCCGGAAACATCTTTAATCTGGCAGTTAGCAGGAAGAACCATTCCGCTGCGTCCATAACATACAGCATAGAGATAGCTTGCCTGAGCTTTCTTGCGCTGCACATTGGTGTAAGCAAGCGTATTATCTAAGCTGCCTTCGCTGGCACTAATCGGCGAGCGGTCATAATAATCACGCTCTAAAAGTTGCCACATTCGGTCAAGTTCAGCAGCATACACGCCAACGAGAACGCCTATCATGCTGTTAGGTTGACGGCTAACTGTTGAGCCTAAATTTTGCTCCAAGCTTTTAAAAATATCCTCACGAATCTCCGGCAAACGCTTTCTGACAAAACCGTTAACTGTTACTCCGTACTCCATAGCCTAAAACCTCCTTCCTTACAATCATGCCGTATTCAGTTTCTGCTTCATAGCTTAATAACATTTTTCGTGTAGCAGATTCAAAATCAATATCAATGCTAACTAAATTGCTTACTCCGTCAACTTTTAAAATTTGCTCACGGAAAAGCTCTCTAATTAGCGTAAAATTAGGATTTTTAACAAGCACATAATCGAGATAAGGCACGCCGTGCGTAACATCTAAAAACCATTCACCTAAAAAAGTAAGCAACTGTATTTTTATCTGTTGCGCTACACGCTCAACATTGTCAATAAACATTACATCTCCATTAAGTGCAAGGTCATGTGTCTTTGCGTTTAAAGCAAGGTCAAGCATTGCCAACACCTCCTAAATAACTAGGAACATATATATCCAAGCCGTTCTCTTGAATCTGCGTCAGTAAGCCACAATCAAGATAAAGCTTTTTAACAATCGCTTTCTTATCGGGTGTTTTTACAACATTACCTCTATCCTCTACAAGGCAAATAAAATCCATCTTGCTGTTACCTTGCCAAAACGATTCCGCATAATCATTAATCTGCGCAGCTTCAGTAACCCTAGCTGTCGAAATATCCTTGATAACAAAATCAAGCTCCGGCTGTTCAGCATCAACAATCTTTTCGCCAGCACTGCCTTCTGCCTGTGCCGATACTTCAGATGTAGTATATTTGATTTTATCGGCAAGATTTTCTTTTAGCCATTCCCACGCATACCAATACGGCGTTAAATCAATACTGCCTACATCAGAATTGTATTTAATGCCATACTTTTCATCATCTTTGCACTTCAATGCCGCTTTTGTCTGTGATACATAAGCACCACGAATAACAGCACGAACAGAATCAGACACACTATCAACATTGCTAAAATAGCTATCAATAGCTTTTTCAAGTTGGACAAAATACGTCCACGAGCTTGTCAGCGTAGGGAACGCCACAATGCAAGCCGCTTTTTGTTCCTCATAGGCTCTCAAAACATCTTCTTTCTTCATAGCGTCCCTCCTTTACTGTGACGAACTCGTAGTTCCATGATGATAGGAATGAGTGTGGCCGATAAGACTAATACCGCCACCTTGTACATCTCCTGTGCAAGTAATTGTCCCTTGCACGTTAATATTTCCGACAACATTAATCGTATTGTCAGGCGTAAGGCTAATTTTTGTGCCACCATTAATAACTTCAACGTTATCAGCAGATATTGACTGTAACGGCATCATGCCGACAAAACAGAAGCCGTCAGTCAAATCATATTGTCGAGGGTCATGGTTATCATCACTTCCAACACCAAGCCATTCATCGATACTGCGTTCAGAAAAAACTATTAAGCAGCTATCGCCAGGCTTTACCGGATAGGTAATCTGTGCCGCTCCAGCATGGGGCATAAAAACAGGAACACCGTCGATAACAGGATATTCAAGCACCCTATCATCAGCGGTGTATTTCTTTAGCGTTGACTTCACACTGGCAAGGCAGGTTGCAGCATCGAAAGACAAAATTGTACCTGGCAAGCAGGTGTGAATGTTGCCTATTTTCTGCTTCATAAGATTTTCTAATCCTTCCAGCGTGTCCGCTGTTGCATCAAGGCTCATATATAATCACTCCTTCGGTACAATTTCATACACTTCAAGCTCCGTATACCAATTCTGTCCGCTATACGAGCCGTTATGCTTTAAGCTTTCAATTTTGAACCAGCCTTTTACTTCCTGCGAATCAATGTAGACCAAATCTCCCGGGTTTAATACAGGCTGTAAAAGGCACTTAACATTCCAGCCTGCTTTTTTATCCCTTTTAGGTTGGGTAGTCTTTTTGCTTGTTGTTTGTTTTGCTGCTTTTGTCGGACCTTTAAGAAGTTTTTCAACAAAACCAATTAATCCGCTTTCGGGAGTAAGCTTAATAGCTTGCACGTTGGTATTACCGCCTTGCTTAATAATCTGCAAAGTGTTGTTTTGAATACTCCATTCCAACTCAGTGCCAGCGCACACTTTATCAAGGCACTCACGTCCTGCACCGACAAAAGAAAAGCCATTGGCAAACGTCGCAAATTCGCAATCATCAGCATACGTTACTACAAGTCCCATATCTGCTGCAACATCGTCAATAGCTTTCTTCCTGCTAACATCTTTAGCATAAGACAAAGACACGATGCTATCACGAATAGCAACGTGTCCATCATAAAGCTTCATCTCCGTAACCTTGTCAGAACCGCTCATGTAGGAATAACAGTCAGTTACCCAGCCGATAAAAATTCTTTTCAATCCAGCGTCCTCGCTGTATCCTACTTCAAGGATGCAGATTGTATCTGCTCTTTCCAATTTGTCAGCAGTCGCTTTCGACAGGTTGTAAATTTTCAGCGAGCAGGAATTACTTTGCTTGGCAAGACTTTTTGCAATGTCAAATTCAATTTCTAACCCCTGTTCTTTCGCCTTCGCTTCAATAACCACGCCGTCAGAACCTTGTACGCCTAGAGTAATTTTATAAATGCGGTCAAACTGTGCCATAGCTAACCTCCATAAAATTCATCTTCCGTGCAGTACACGAGCGTAGCTGCTCCGCTTTGAAAATCATCTCTGCCGACACTTTCTTTGTCTGTCAAGACAAGCAATTCCCCTCTAGGAGCATTACTTTTATGGTGATTCATCAGCAAGGGAAACTTCGGTACAACGCAAGCGTTAGCAAGGATTACATTGTTGTTAGCGTCCCAAAGGTGTAATGCCCAGAATTGCCCTTCATGGTTCCAGCACATTCTTACTTTATATTTCTTGCCGTCAAAAGGAACGCTGAAAACAACATCGTTACCATCGGCAAAATTAATCGTAAACATGGTATCCTCCTAAAACAACAAGCCTAGTCCGCTTTTAACGCTGTCTACTCCGCCAGCAAGCCAGCTTTTATTTGTTGCGGTTTCGCTTCCTAGAGAATCACTAATGCCACCAAAACCGTCACTGCCAGGAATATCAGCAGAACCTCCGCCAATGTCAACAGAAGATGTTTTTCCTGCGCCTGCGTTTGCCGCAGTTTCTCCCGCGTTTTCTTCCTGCGACGCTGTTACAACGTTTTCGGGAATTGCCGTTGTCTGCGTAGTTACTTTAACAATCTGCTGAAAAGCTAAGTCAGCATAAATAATGCTTTTCGACGAATCCGGTTTGCTTATTCGGCAAGAAGTCATAACCATGTTGTCATACTTCTTCTCGGGACGAATGATAGTCACAGGCTCCTTCTTATCTCTGATTTCCTCTAAAAGCTGCAAACCGTTAGCAAATTTCTTTTCTCCCCACCCGTTTTTATAGAACCACGTTACAGGGGTAGACGAAATGCCGACGGTCATTGTCAGCTTCAAAGGCTTGTTGACAATATGGTCAGCAATTTCAAAACCTGTTTCTACCGGGTGTCCTGTTACATCCTGATCATAGGTGTATTCAAAAGATTTTACTATATCAACCTTTAAAGAACCAACCTGCGTAGGATTTTTAATGTTGTATCCTAAAATATCTGCAAGCATATTACTATACCTCGCTTAAAGGAAAGTAGTTAGCAACTGGCAAGCCGTTATTGCGACTAACAACATTGCCTACCGCAGCTGCTGTTGCTTCCGGGGAAGTGCTAGCAGTTGTAACCTGGATATAATTCGTCGTGTTACCACTATTGGAAATACTAGATGAAGTGTTTGTAGTAGTCGGATTGCCTAACAAGCGGTTTACGGCAGTGCTGCCAAAATTAGAAATAGGGTCAATAATATTGCTGTTCACAAAATCTTTCACGCCTTGCATGATGTTCAACTTGCTGATTAAGTTATCAACCCACTTAATAGCATCCTTAACCCACTTAATCATGTTGTCAAAAAAGCCAGTTATTAGCTGCCATCCAGAATTTATGGTATCGGCAAAGAATGTGGCCAAAGCTGTCAAACTGTCTTGTATAAACTTAAAAGCGTTAACAAACAGCATAATAACTCCGGCTATAACATAGCCTATTGCAGCAAGTCCGGAAACAAAAGCATTGCCTATTCCTTCCCACAGCCAAGAAGTTAAACTCCAAATGCCTTCAAACGCCAATTTAAATAACTCATAGATAAGCTTAGGCACAAAAGCGATAGCTGTTCCAATATCGCTAAACCATTGAATAACACTGTCTTTAAAGTCTATGAATTTATTTTTTATAGGTTCAAAATCTCCAAACCAGCGTTTCATCATGGTGTCTGCCTTCGGGTCAGTTACCCACTTATAAAAATCCTGTATAAGCAAAACAACTAGAGCAATCGCAGCTGCAATCAGAAGGAATTTACCCATTAACAGCATCTGCATAGCCGCTCCCCTTCGTGTTTGGCTATTGAATGCTATTTGCGCCCCGGTTGCCAAGAATAAAGCATCTCGTATAGCAACAATCCACTTCACAGCAGTTCCGAGCATCATTACAAAACTGCTCCATTTTGCCATGCCGAAAAGAATGCCTGCATAAATCGCTGCAATTTGCAGACCAGAAATAAAGTTATCAAGATTAATATTCTCGATGTAGTCTGCAAATTTTGCCATGCGTTTCGCTATGCCATCAACTATGCCCGTCTTATCCTCAAATTCTTTGAAAAACTTTCCAAGCGCATTTTGCATCTTGTTTGTTGCCTGGCCAACTGTCCAAGGCATTTTACCTAACTCCATTTTTAAGCGGTCAGATTGTCCGCGAATAGCATTAAAAACATCCTGTGCAGTTAATTTGCCTTCACTGCCCATCTGCCTTAACTGTCCGATTGTAGTGCCCATGCCTTCGGCAATAGCTTTGGCAAGTCTAGGTGCTTGCTCCATAATGGAGTTCAATTCATCACCACGTAATGTGCCAGAACCCAACGCCTGTCCTAACTGTACAAGCGCAGCTTCCTGGGATGCAGCAGAACCGCCACCGAGCAGCATTGCGTTTGAAACATCCTCGGTAAACAGCAGGATGTCTTTTGTGCTTTTCTTTAACTCCTGCGCATTACGTGCAACAGAAGTAAAAAGCTCGGCGGTAGAACCGTATTGCTGACGAGTACGGCTGGCAATGTTGTAAATTTCTTTCTGAACAGCTTTTGATTCCTGCTGGCTTTTGGTTACGTTATTTACCTGACCTTCAATAACCTTCCATTCGTCAATCGTTTTAACGATACTTCCAAGAGTTAGCGAAACGCCAGCGAACATAGCTAGACCGCTCAACTTCGAAAACAAACTGTCTACTTTATTGCCAGCTTTATCAGCAGAATCGCCAACACGTTCAAGGCCTGTTTTAACTTTTTTGGTTGTCTGCTCTACTTGCTTAACATTTGAGTTATTTACTTTGAAGCCAATCGCAATAGCTAAACTTCTTACGTCCACGGCGCATCAGCTCCTTTCTTTTTAGGGTGGTCAAGATAATATCTTTGTACATCACTCTGCATGTCAAGCAGAGCGTTTATTTTACATAAATCGCTTAATGTAACAGTACCTTCTTTTATCTCCGTAACAGTAACTACCTTAGCCAACACTGGCCGCCAAATAAAAGATTCAGCGGTTAGCGTTGGTGATAAGGTGCCGGGAATTTCTACTTGCTCACCAACATCTCGCGGACTCCAGAGAGGTTGGGAATTAAAGCGAAAAAATCTCCAAAATTTACCTCAATAATAAATTTTTCAAGTTTAAGCAATTCAACAAGCTTGCCAGTAAAAAGCTCATTGATAACATCTTCTGTAAGCATAATAGCTTCTTCTTCACCCTTAATCTTAACGCTGACATATTCAGCATCAAGCAGACGTTCAGAGAACTGTGCCAGCACTTCACCATTAAAGCTTTCACCTAACTGCGCAAGGATAGCACCGATATTGATTTGAGCACCTAACAATACTTCTTTCATATCTTCCGTTTCGCCGTTAGATGTTAAGCCGCCTTTTAAAGCGGCAGTAATAGCTTTCTGTAAGTCACCATACAGTTTCAAGCCTTGCAACGGCGGAAGAGCACGAACATAAAAGGTGTTCGCACCGATTTTTCTGTTCTTTACTTCAAACTTTGCTTGTCTCATTTTTTACCTCTTAGCTGTGACCGCCAACTAAAAATGCTTCATCGGGAACAACAGCCATAAATACCCATTCACATTTTCCGTCAGAAGCAGATTTACCACGTTGGAAATTAGGTTTCTTGACAATCCATGCCTGATCACTAACCATAACGCTGTCACCGCTCAAATCTTTAATAGTTAACGGCAGCAAGCCAGCGCCGTTTTGATTGTCTGCATCTTGAATCAAGCTTAATGCTGCATTGCTGGAGCTGGACTGCAACAGAGTAACAGTAATTTGCTTTAAAACAGAGGACGGGTCAATACTGCGAACAATTTCCTGGTCACAGCCGACAATAGCGGAAATTCCGTCACCTTGCGTTTCGATATTAATAAAAGTACCTTCGTCAACGCCTGTTAAGATAAGAGAGCCGAACAGTACCTTAACTTTCTTCGGGTCGTATGTTTTTACTCTTGCCATTTGTTACCCTCCTTTAAGCTTTCTGAATAAGATTCTCATATGTCAAAGAACCTTTAATGTTAACAGCATGGATAGCACCTGCAAGACGAGCGGTAAACTTCACATCGTCCAGAACTCTTTGTGCTTTCTTATTCGCACTAATATTAGCAGCTTTAGGAACTGTAATGGTATAGCCGAGATTTCTGTTGCCATCATCATATTCAGTCGGAGCGATACCGCCACGGTCTTGACCAAGCTTTAACACTTTGTTTAACACACCTTCGACAAGCGCAATGCCAGCATCAGTGTACGGCAATTTCTCGCGATTAATAAGCATTGCAAATTCTTCGGTTTTAATAGTTTCGACAAGCCAGTCACGGAAACGGATAACGTCAATCCATTCACCAGCACAAGTCTTGCCGTTTTGAGTAATGCTAACATTCTCCGAGAAGTTTTCAAAGGTATTGTAGTTTTTGGCAGTCAACGCAAGATATTCTGTTTCGGTTAAATCATCGTTTGTAATGCCGGAAAGCTTTTTATTTGCCCATGTTTCACCACCGGGATATACAGTAAAGCATCTGGACATTACAGCGGCTTCAGGAAATTCCTTTTCTGCTTCCTTATGATAAAAAATAAAAGTGCGATAATAATTTTTCGCTTTCAGTTTGCTGCCTGTATCTGTTGCAACGCCAGCTTGCAATGCATCAGCTTCGGCAACAGATGTGCCATACAGTTTCGTATGAGCTTCAACCCATTCTGCCATTTCCATGATTTTTGCAGATGTGCGTTCAACATAGCACAAGCCATACCAATCATTGTCAACAGCGCAAATTTTATTCATATTATCAGCAGCAGAGCTATCAGTGTTCATCCTGCCAATCTTAACTTTCTCATAGTGCGGAATCTGGCTAAAAGCCTGTAATGCAGCTTTATAAACAGCATCCTCAGCGTTCCAACCTAAATCTAAAAGCTGGTCAGCGTCCGTAATGGTCAATACATACGCCGGGGCAGCGTGCTCATGTGCAGATACAATCATCAGTGTATTAAAGCCATTGGATGAAATACCTGTAGTATTCAAAGCAATCTGCACATTGACTAATCTGTCGATATTTGCCATATTTTCATCTCCTTAATTTTCTAAATCTCCCATGATTTCAACTTTTACAATCGTATCGCCGTCAGCAGGATGTTCGTTGTTATCCTTGCCGTTATTCGTAGTGCCGTTTATTTCTAATTTGTTGAACCATTCTGCACCCTGACTAAGCAGCTCACGGCAGTACGAAACAGTCAAATCAACCGACGCTCGTTCCTGCCACGTCCTGCCATCCAATGAAGTTGTAATGTCTTGCACTTGCTCAACACTGTTTATAGCCACATTTGCAGAATCATACAAGTTAATTATATCCGGCATTTCGAGATAAAGTTTAAGCTTCGACAGAAGTTCAACAGCACCATCGCCGATAGCTTGTATGTTTAACGTCGCTTCAATGATACCAGCATTGCTGTACTGTGCTGTTTCAGATAAAAAAACAACCTCGTTCCCTATACTGCGTTCAGCCAGAAGATCAACGACGATGTTTAATTCATTTACAGCCGGAGGTTTCATTTTTGCTCTGCGAATCGGAATCGGATAATATATTTTTTGTAATACCGAAATAAAAAAATTCAGTACGTCAGTACGAGTATTAGCTTCTTTCAAAATTCGCTCACCTCTACTGCATATGCACGGTAATGGTTAATAACATCACTTTGAAAAATATCGCTGGCAACCACTTCAAAAAGCTTTCCACGCCATTTAAAGCGGTCAGCCATTGTATTTGTTCGTTGGTCATCAACATAAAGTTCCTTGTCGGTATATACTTTTACCGCTCTAGCAGTCCTGCTACCTTCAGGAAGTAACATCATTTCATTAGCTTTAAGCGGCTGCACACTGGCTAACACTTTAAATTCTTGTGGTGTAGGATACATATAGGTTCCGTTGGCAAGCAGTTCAGGACTGCCATTGTAACGCAGGACAGTTATCAGTTTGCGAAAACTACTCATGATTACCACCTTTTCTTTCAATGACATAGCGAATTGATTGTCGCAGATGCCCGGTATCAATTAATGGTTTGGAGCTTTTTTTGCGCTTTATTGTAGCAGGAGAGTTCGGAACAAATGGTCCGTCGACAATTTTTCTTTGAACCATACCTTGCACAACATTGCCCAACTGATTAAGAGCAGCGTTTGTTCCTAGTCCAAATACAGCGCCATTGGCAACACGTTGAATCATTTTGTCAATCATAGGCAGATTTTCATCATACGCAGAACGCAGGAAAGAGCGTTGTGGCATATCGCCCAGTCCAAATTCATGTATTGCTGCAATAACAGCCAACGGCTGGTCTGTGTTACGAATGCTTCCACCTTTTCCTCGCCTTACAGCTTTATCTTTAGCTTGCACGCCAACCTTAACCACAACGCCGTCAAGGTCTTTGTTTAGCGTTCGTATGATACGGTTGAAACCTAAATCTTTATCCTCTACCCTACTCATAACGCATTATCCAATCTTGTCACTATTGGAACAACGCACATAGAGCGCAGACGTTTAAATTCAATGCCGTAGTATGTCTTGTCCAGCATATCGAAAGAAGCCGACCTGTCGCCATATGAACGCTGCAAGTCGCCTTCTTTTTCCGATGTCACAGAGCCTGTAATACCAACATCAGCCGAGCCATTTTCTCCATACTGCGCAATAAGCTGACGCAGGACAACGTGATGAGCCATAAGATAAACAAATGCTGTGATATACATGTTGCCAAAAACACTTTCCGACAGCATAGGCGAAACAAGATTAATGTAGACTTCTATTTCTTCATCAGTAAGAAGAAGTTCGGGGCAGATAACAGAAAAAGCTTGCTTTATTTTATCTTTAGTTTCCGTTAACATTTTTCTTTGCCATGTTTACGAAAGCAAAAATAACGGAATAAATATCTTCGGCGGTTTCTGCACCCTCTACATTAATATTGTATTTCTTAGCGAAAGCAGTCAAAGAACGCTTGCTGGATTCAGCGGAAAGTCCTGCAAGGTCTGCTGTCATATCATCAACATTTGCTTCTTTGGCATTGCCTTTCTCGACAGTAATCATTTGTTCTTTGATGTAAGCTTTTACAATAAGATTTTCGCCCCATTCATCACCAACGATGCCACACTGATCAGGCATAATATATTTGCCGTCGATATTAATTACAGCTTTAGAGATATTTTTAACTTTCATTCACTTTCCTCCTAAAAAAGAAAATGCCCTCTCATGCGAAAGGGCAGTATATGGTCAGATTAGATGCCAGAAGCTTTGTTCATGGACAGCGGATAGTAAATCAACACGCCAGCGGTACGAACCTCGCAGGGAACTTCAAATTCCAAGCCTTTTTGCTGAATAGTGTGCTGAGTGAACGGCAGCGGAACTTCCAAGGTTTGATGGTCTGCGTCCTTAACGTATGCAATCATCATATCCAAGCCGCCTACACCTGCGCCAGCCAGCTCATTGGCTTTCAATACAGTTACATCCGGGTTATTGCGTTTAAACACAGACAGAATAGAATCTGCGACTACATCAGAATAAGGTGTGGAAGCAATGTAGTTGTATTGATCCGGCGGCAGTACCAAGGTATTAGGATTTTCTACGTCATTAGTCTGCTTGCTAACAGAATTAATAATGCCGTTCATATCACGCAGAATCTGAACAGCGGTTTTATCTTTGAATTTAGTAGAAGAACCGGAGCCGTCACCGGGAACGGTATAGTTACCAATGTTCGGATTGTCCAGGATACCAACAACACCATATTTAGCATCACCATGAAAAGCAATGCGGTTAATATATTCGTCGAGAGCACGGCGAACAGCAATAGCCTTGCGAGCGGTCAGCGGTTTTCTTGCCATAGCAGCACGGCGCAAGTCCTGCATAGTGTAGCCATATGCTGCACCGCCAGCAATAACTTTAGCAATGTGTTCTTCAGCCAGTACATCTACACGAGTAAAGTCGGTTGCATAGTTGGCGATAGTCTTCGCCATGCCGACAGAACCCAAGGACTGATAGCTGATAGTGTCAGCGCCGGGGTCAACGTCAGAGGACATATCAAACAGTTTCAGCGCATTCAGATTAGCGAATTTCTGGTCATAGGTCTTTGCCTTTACAGCTTCGAGTTCTTTTGCAACGAAAATAGTATCGCCTGCGTCTTTACGCAAGCCGTCGCAACGCTCAATAACATTCAGGTCTAATTCATCATAGTGCATTTGAGTCATTACTATTTCACCTCTTCTTTTCTAATTAACCAATTTCGATAACTGCCAAGCCTGCCTTGTCGCAGGAAGTGATAAATTTAGCACCGCAGCCAAGAGCTTCGATAGTGCCAGCAGCAACAGTATCTTTAACAAAAGTGCCGTCAGCAAGTTTCAGATGAGCTTCATCACCTGCGTTAACCGCACCTCCGGTGGTTACCCATACGCGACCTTTAGTTACAACAGGAACAGTGTAGTTCTGCGGATAATACTTCTTGCCAGCTTCAGGCGGCTCAATATGAGTATGCAGAGTTACGCCGATAACTTTCGCACCGTCGCCGGATGCGGACGGAGATTTCACTTGATGTTCTGCGTCAGTGCCACGGATAACAGCGCAAGCAACACCAATACCGTCAGCTTCTTCAACAGCATAGGAATCCACGGTATGAGAGGACAAGTCATACAGCGCACCAGCAAAAGATTTTTCCATGGTTAATGCATAATTAGTAATTGCCATTGTATTCACCTCTTTCTTTATTCTTCGCCACGCATACGTGCAATCATGCGGCTACGTGCATCGTTAGCAGAATCATTCTTAGTTTCTTGCTTTTCAGCACCGCCTTTAGCTTTTAAGGCTTGATTTTTTGCGTTATCATTGCGAAGCATCTCTTTCGCAGCAGAATATGCACCGTCAAGATAAGCATCAGATGCACCGTCAAGTTTAAATTTTTCGCCGAAAGCAGCTTTAACAATGCCAGCTTTCAACTCAGCGTTGGTTAAGCCATCGGTTTTTTCAACCTTAGCAATTTTTGCGGTTTCTTCAAGCTCCGCACGTTCCTGCATATCAGCCTTTACAGCTTCAACAGCTTCTTTTACAGCTTTCTCTTTTTCAGCGTCAGCAGCATCAACTTTAGCTTTCAAAGCATCACGCTCTGCGGTCATTGCATCAGCTTTAGCTTTCAAAGCGTCAGCATCAGCTTTAAGAGTGGTATTTTGTTCTTTTACAGTTTTAAGCTCAGTGTTAGCAGTATCAAGCTTTACACGAGCGTTTTCTTCTTTGCTTTGCAAAGAGTTGACGTAGTTGGCAATTTTCTCGTCAACTTCAAAATCAACAGAATCAATTTTAATTTTCATTTTTATTTCTACTCCTTCGATAATTTCGTCACCGTCAAGATTAAGCCGTGCTTTTGCTCCGGCACGTGCCCTATCAACAACGGCTAAATGATTGATACGGATGTTGCGTTGGATAGCATCATATTGCTGTCCGTCAGGTGTGGTGCCTGGAGTTTCTTCAACATCCACTCTGTAACCTAAAGACAAGCCACGCTTTTCACCGATGGCAGAGGGATTATGAATAACAATGTCACAGGCAATATTTGTTTCATCCTTCGGATAACCGCTGGACAAAATCGTGCCAATGGCTAAATCTTGTGCGGTATCACTGTTTACAATGCCGCTGGCAGGATGTCCTACCACAATAGGCTTGCCGACAAAACTTGCTTCACTGTCAGTGTCAAATACTTCCTCCGGCGGTCTGTACTCTCGTCTAATAGTCCCGTCTGGCTGTTGGTAGATATAGATGCCAGTACGTGCCACAATCGGAGAATCACGCAAGAAGCCGTCCGCGTCAGTAACTGCACCGCTAACAAACATCCATGAATCAATGCGCTCATATCGTTGTACACTTCCCAAAAAATTCACCTCCTTATTTTGGGGTATATAAAAAGCATATGCAATCTCTCGCATATGCCTTCTAGCTTAATTCTTTACTTTTCTTTACATCTACCCTACCCATCGGAACTGCTGTTGTCATGTTCCATTGCTCCAGGTCAATAACAGGTAATGCTACGCAACGGCAGTTATAATCCATACACGGATGATATTTTGGAGAAGGATAAACCTTTATGCCGTTAATCTCACCCACCTTGTCGCTTTTCCAATAGAAGTATTTTCCATCCATTTCAGCATGAGAAGGTCTAACACGTTCATCATGTGACGATGACCATTGATACACCCCTATGCCACAATCAACCTGTCTACGCATTGTTATAATGCCGTTTAGATTGCCTACCTCGTTCCTTGCGATAAATTTCGCCCGCTTGTCGGTAGTGTTAAGCAGTACCTTGATTTCTTCTTTAACTTCACTCATAGCAGTGCCACGCTGAACAGCATTGCTAACAATAATTTGCAGTTTTTCGATGTAGGTATTTACTATGCTGTCCACAAGCCTGTTCTGCTGCGCTTTCCATTCCGCTTTTACTGTATCAAGTAAGGCTGAATCATTTAGAAACACATCAACGCTGACTGCTTCTGCAAAAGCACTAATAACATTAGCATCGACAACGCTGGACACGCCAGCAAGAATAAGCTCTAATTCGCTTATAGCATCCTCGATAGTCATGCTCTTTAAAAGCTCGACAAGTATCGCCTGAACGAAAGCATCTGTAACGGTGCTGTCATCGTCCTGACGCAACGAATATGCCAGCATAGGTATATTGTTATTCGTGGCACTTTTTAAACGTCTTACAACGGCTCTGAGGACGCGATAATAATCACGCTCAAAATTCTTTGGATATTTCGGACGCTTCTTTACTTTAATGTAGCGTATCGATTTCTTCTGTTTCTTCATCATCTAAATCCAGCTCACTTTCTGTAACTGGAATATCGCCACGCTCTTTGAGGTACTGGCGTGCTTGCGTTGCATCTAACAGTTGATTATCAACCAGGTCAAAAACAAGCTTAACAACGGCAGCCCTTACTTCCGCTTGCGTCTTGTCAACATTAGCTTGTTCCAGATCATTTAGCGGTTCGATTGCCTTAAATTTAATGCTCCACTTTTCAAGCTCTTTGCCGTTGGTAGGTCCTTCCTTTGCAAGCTGGATAAGTCTTACAAGATACTCTAACGCAGGACGAATTTTCCTGCGTTGAATACGTCTGACTGTATCGTAGTAAATCTGCAAGTCACTCTTGCCTGTGCTGTTCATGCCAGCTGGAGAACGCCCAAACAATACAGTAAACGGATACCCGGTAACAGCGCATAAAGCCTGCTCAAACTCTTGAATAATATCCGTCAAGCCTGTGAGCGGAATGTTGAAAATGCCGTATTCATCTTCCTTGTCAACGGCTACACTGCCATTAATTCTGCGTGAGTAGTCTATCAGCTCTAAACGCCGAATAACAGCTTGCGTGCCGTCCTCTCTTGCCAGCAAATTGCTTAAACCTTCAAGCTTTAACAGCGACGTGCTAACCTTGTCCATTATGTCGATTGTTTTATTCATTGCAGTTTTTACACGGTTTAGCGCAGCCGGAACACCATCCATACACGATAAGCCAGCACCATTATTAGCAACACGCTCTATCTTCGGCAGCATTTCGCCGTCAAAAATAAGCAGTCTGCTTCTGTGTACCTTAAACTGATTTCCGTTTGGTGGCGAAATCATGTAAAACTCCGGCTTGCCAAAGTTCGCATCTCGAATATCTGTATCAAGATAAATTGAGGTTGTGTCCGGGTAAATATCTCGCTTGTCAAAAATTTCTAATCCGTTAATCCTGCGTAAACGGTTGATATTAATAGGCTCGCTTAATTCCTGCCCATCGTCAGCAAGGATAAGAGCACAAGACATACCGAACAGTCTGTCCCAATATAAAGCTTCTGTAAGCTTTTCCTGAACAAACAGCGTTTCAAGTTCCTGCAAGATACAATCGTCAGAATCGCCTTCAATTTCTATAAAATTCTTCATAGCATCATCGGCAGCCATTGTAACAATTCTACGCACAAGAGCATTTCTGTACATTGTAGCCAAAGCCTGGTCTGTGAGTTTTCGCTCATTTAACAGACCTTCATAATTGCGAACTTTACGTGCAATAAAAGCATCTTTAAATCCGCTGTCTGCACGAATTGAATTATCTTTTCTTTTTACCATTATTCCTCCTAGCTCGTTAAGCCGCCCCAGTTGCGTGAATTCATGAGCTTGTTAAACGCATCACTTGACGCATCCACCATATCATCATGCTTGCTTTCCGGGAACGATTCAAGTTCTGACAGATACATATCATTCCATTCACCTTTAAGGATAAGGACGTTTCCTGCCTGCACCTGTGAAGCAAACGGAGTAGCACGAACCTCTTTGCTGCCTGTCGGCGATACAATCTCCACCGAGTAACCTGCAAGCATCGATACAAGACTTTGAGCTTGCGCCTTGCCTGCCTGCCCTGGGTCTTGCGGTATGGTGATTTGTACGAATTTATATTTACCATGGTCAATCGCTGCCATGTTACGCAGAAGATTCCTAGCGTCATTAGCCTTTATCTGCTTGCGCTTTACATCAAGGACAATTACTCTGCCATCGTCAAGCAGTCCCATCAACACACCTGCTGTTGCGTCGGGGTCTGGATTGAGCGGCGTAGGTTCTGTTGCTGCCAAGTCCCAGGAACGTGCATAAGCAACGATATTTTTCGGCACAGCATCAACAAAGGTGAAGTTTTCTGTTTTGAAGTACATACCAGCAGCAGGACGGATTTTCCAGTTGCCATATAAAAGACGTTCTTTGTCAATTTCTGCCAACGCTTTAAGGTTAGCCATGTATGACGGGTCTTTAGCCATTAACACCTTGTTGTCTGTCAGTTTAGACGCTATAAACGTAACCGACTTGCATTCTTCAACATTTACGCCGTGTTCCTTTGCGAGTTCATGCGGATTACTTCCCCAATAAATCGTATCATTCAGGACGCACATATAACGCACAACACCGCTGCGCTCGTAGATTGGATAGCCTGTATCTTGATTTATCCACCAAGAAATAAAATCAGCTACCCAACTATCGCTGTCCGGGTTGCACGTCGCTCTTACATAAGGACGGATACCGCACGTTGAACGGTTACGAGAAAGCATATACAAAAATTGGTGTCGGCTAAAATGCGTCAGCTCGTCAAATGCTAGATAGCAGATTTCTGAGCCTTGCCAGCCTTGCAAATCTTCGTCACGCTCCAAATGCGCAAAATGAATTCTTGCTCCGCTGGGACTAAAAAACCAATGTAGTTTTGGAGTTTTCTTAGGTTTTGCGCCTTGCACTTGTCCATATATTTTGTTAGCAGCATCCCACAAACCGCCTGAAGCTGTGATTTGAGTATAATTTTTTCGAAACACAACGCCGCTAAATCCTGCTATATCTTTATGCCTTAATCCTTCCAGGAGAAGCGCAAAGGTTTTTCCACCGCCAGCCGCTCCACCATAAATTACAATATCAGCAGAAGAACACATGAAAGCTGTTTGCGGTCCCGGTTGCGGAGTTAGATACAGAGGCTCAAATGTATCTCTGCCGTTATTTGGAATGTAGATAGATTGGTAAGCGTCTATTGTTTCAACGCTTGCATCTTCCGCTAGCGACAATATACCTCCGTCAGCTCCTGCCAATGTAGCAAGAGTGCGAATTGCATTAACATCACTTTCTTTTAAAGCTTTGTTAAGCAACTTTGCTATCATTAAGGCTTGATAGTTTTGATCTTGCTCGTCTAAGCCGAAAGCGTGTAAAAAACTTTTTGCTTTATCGTCGTGGACTTGTGATTCAAGTATCGTCTTTGCTATCTGCTGTAAGTTTTTTTTCGCCCGTCTTATTTCACCGGATTTTTTGCCGCCAACAGTTCCTCTTTTCCTTGCTTCATCCTTGCTTCGGACAGGCCTTAAATTGCTAACATTTCCTCGTGCTGGCACATTAAAACACCTGTCCTTTCTTTAGATTTTATTTGCTGTCTACAAGGTAAAATTCTTTTCGCAGCTCTGCGTTTACCAAGAATTGTCCACCACAAGAAGCAGTCTTTGTTTTTACTCCTGGCTTTTTAATTCCTCTAGCAGTCATACAAGAGTGTTCGCCCTGAATAACTACAATAACGTCCTCTGTCCCTAAAATTTTTGTAAGAATGTCGCGAATTTCCTTGCCGATACGCTCTTGAATTTGTAGACGTTTTGTTACTGCGTCAGCAATACGTGCAATCTTGCTAATGCCGATAACTTTACCGTTAGGGATATAGCCTACATCAACAGTCATGTTATACATGAGTGCGATATGATGCTCGCAATAAGAAAAGCAGTTGATGCCTTTTAGCACTACCATATCATCATTATCGCAGGAAAAGCATTTGTTGAATTTCTTTGCGATTTCATCGTTGCTGACACTTGCGTACTCTAATTGCTCCATTAGCATTTTTGCGAACCGTTTAGGAGTTTCAAGAAGTCCCTCTCGGTTCGGGTTTTCGCCGATGCCCTCAATAATAAGCCTTGCGGCTTGTTCTAGCTTTTTAGCGTCCATGTTACACGCCCCTTTTATCTTTATCCCAAATAATTTTATGAAGCTGCACTTGTACGCAGATGTTATACAGCGAATTTTTTGCGTACTCTACAAGCTCCGCAGGTTCGATTGCGCCCCACACTGGCGAGATGTAAACTTTTGCCTGGCATTTGATTTTTTTGCAATAGTCAAGCACCTGGTCTACGTCGTTAAAATCTTCTTTGCTGCCAACTACAAATTTTATAACGTCCTTTGCGTTAAGGTGCTTGTAATTATCCATTAGCATTTTATTAGATTCGCCAGACGTGCCGCACTTGTAATCAATGGTATAAAAAATACCGCTTAACCTTTTTTTGTAAAGCGGTACAGCACCATTTGTTTCGATATTTACCTCATATTTGGCTTTGTGTAGCAGCTCAATGAGTGGCTGTAAGTCGTGTAGGAGCGGTTCGCCGCCGGTAATCGTTACACGCTTGCAGTTATACTCGCTTATCTCATCCATAAGCTCCTGCTCATTAAAACTGCTGGCAGCATCTGCGAATCGTTGAGCATAGATTGTATCGCAATAACTACAACGCAGGTTGCAGCCAGCCAAACGAACAAATACAGAAGGATAGCCGGTTCGCTTTCCTTCTCCTTCGATACTTTTAAATATTTCCACCACATTATATTTCATACACAGCAACATTCCCTTCGCTTTCCTGTACCGACACCTTAACGCAATGCGGAACTTTTTCGCAAATCCAACGAGCAATGTTTTCTGCCGTCGGATTGCATCGTAACACGTCGTTTAAGTATTGATGATCAAGTACATCAGAAACAATGTTTTTGATATGCTTAAAATCTACTACCATGCCGTTAGCGTCTAAGGTTTCGCTTTGGCATGTTACGTAGATAATCCAATTATGGCCATGTAAATTTTTACACTTGCTTTCATAATTTAAAGAAAGTTGGTGTGCTGCCGAAATTTCTAATCGTTTTGTTACTGTATACATATTAATCCTCCAACGCAGGGTCTTTCACGCCGTTAGCTTCAAATGCCATCGCACGGTCAATACACGTTCCGCAAGTTCCGCAAGGCTTTTCTCCGCCCTCGTAGCAGCTCCATGTAAACTGATATGGTGCGTTAAGCTCTAATCCAAGCTTAACAACGCCTGCTTTATTTAGATTGATAAGCGGTGCTTCAAGATGTGTGGTTCGTCCACTGCCCTCGAAAATTGCCTTATTCATATAGTCAGCGAATTCGGGCGTACAATCTGGATAAGCTCTCCCTGCTGCATCGTCAGCATGAGCGCCATAATAAATAGTTTCTGCTTCTACGCTTACAGCAACAGCCGCCGCATAAGAAAGTAATAAACCGTTTCTGAATGGTACATAAGTATCAACAGTACCTTCACCGCCAAGCTCTTTAAGTTGTTCTGCATAGGATTCATGTTTAATATCATGCTTGCTTTTAGCCAGCAATGGGCAATCGCTCATAGAGAACGCCAGCGACAAATCAGTTTCTTTATGCTCTACACCATAAAAAGCAGCGACTTTTCTTGCGCTTTCAATTTCTCTTTTATGCCTTTGTCCATAAAAAGCAGATAAGGCCAAAACTTTTTCTGTACCATATTTTTTGACTGCAATAGCTAAACAAGTAGTGCTATCTACACCGCCGCTTAATAAAACAACTGCTTTTTTCATTTGTTATTACCTCTTTTCAAAAATGAGTCTTTGCATACTCTTGGAATTTTACCCATTCTACAAAATTATTAATAGCTACTTCTTTATTTTTTACTCGCATACCAGTAGGCTTATTATATTTAACCATCGTTTTTCCATCGAACTTATATACTGCCCCGAATCTATTTCCAGATACCCACGCAGTAGAATCTACACTGTCAAAATGAAAGCGCGGCAAATATTTTAATTGAGTAAATCCCAAACCGTGAATTTTAGCTCCATGCGAGTGTGCTTCTTTGATAAGCAAAGGAAATTTTTCAACTTCACCTTTTGTAAATTCGCCGCTAACATAACCGCCTATTGCAACATACTTATACCGCTTGCACATTTCAATAAAATCTTTCATGCCACGGCTTTTATGCCATACAGGAATCGGTGACCTTCCAACTTTTTCAGCAATGTATTTTCTGATTTTCAAAACTTCTTCGTAGCCTGCAATAGGGTCAATGTCAAGCTCAAAAAATTTCTGCACATTGTATTTTTGGATATACGCAATATAAGAATCTACATAAGTTTTTAAATCAACTTTTTTCGCATTGCCCATCAACATGCTGAATGCTCCAGAATCGAGCATATAATCACTATACAGCGGCAAGTATTGTACTGATTTCGGCGTTGTCATAAGGAAAGATTCAAGGATATACGGTCGAAGAACTTTTGATTCTTCAGCCAAAATTTCGGCTCTGCTTTCTCCCCCTGCAAGATGAATTTTCATTTTAGGGATGCTCTCCTTTGTTTTTATGTTCTCTTGATCTGGCCAAAATGCTCTTTGGAACCAGTTCCATCCCCCCCGGCTGCCGCTAAGAATATTTTCATTATGTTCACCATTCCAATTTTTTAACGTAGGAGCAACATATTTATTCCATTGTCCACCGCCTATTGCAAGATACAAATCCATTATTGCCCCCCCAAATAGTAACTCACGGTAGCCCATACCGCCAGCCAAATACAGTTTCATATTTCAAATTCTTCACCGCAATGCGGACAGGTAACAGTTTTAGGCTTATGCTCATTCCCGTTGGATGCAGGAGCATTCTCAAAAAAATCCCCTATTTCGCCGCCTAAATCATGTGATTCAAACCCAAACTCACCCATATCTAAACTTTCGATTTGTTCCAGCTCTAACGCCAGCTTTTCAAAATCCCAGCCAGCAAGTTCGCCTGTTTTGTTATCTGCCAGGCGATAAGCTCTTGCCTGCTCATCTGATAAGTTTCCGGCAACAATTACCGGAGCTTCAGTTAAACCTAACTCCTGAGCAGCAAGATAGCGTGTATGACCAACGATGATAACATTATCCTTGTCAACTACGATAGGCTGATTAAAGCCAAACTCCTTAATGGAGTTAGCAACCTTTTCAACAGCTTCTTCGTTGTTTCTTGGGTTGTTTTCATACGGCGTAATGTCTGATAACGCCATTAATGTAATTTTGTTTCTTAAATCCATGATGTACCTCCATCTTTTTACAATAAAAAGGACAGTGCTTTTTTTACACTGTCCAATAAAACTATAATAATTTTAGCAGCTCTTCCGCACGCTGGCGGTCAGTTTTGACAATTTTTGCGAATTGCTTTATAAGCTCCCATTCATCGTCGAACGCTCTAATATTGCGTCCCTTGCGTTCGCCAGCAGCAGTCTTTCCTTTTGGTCTGCCTGCTCCCTCACGTTTGCCGCCCCATTGTTTATCTTTCATCTGCAACTTGCTTTCTCTTGCCTTTTTTGTTATAATTTTAAATGAAAGGAACGGTGGCAAGTACCGCTCCATTCACTTTTGCTGTGAGTCTTGCTTATTTATTGAGCAAGGCTCTTACTTTTTTCTCTGCATCATCAAGGTCTTTGCTTTCCTTAATGATTTCGAGGATTTTACGGATCAGATTGTCTTCTGTCATAGCGATTAACGCTTCCGTGTTATTCATATTCGACATCGTTATCTCCTTTCTGCACTTGCCGCTTATTTGTGGCACTTCCTTACCACACTTATATTATACTACACTTTTGTTTATTTGTAAAGTATTTTTTCAAAAATAATTATAAAATGGCGGTACTTTTTTGTACCGCCTTGCTTTTTATTTTACTCTAAACTGTAACGCAGGAACTTTTAAGCTATCTCCATAAGCATCGGTATATCTGCTGTTGATTTCAACAAATCCTTCAAGAACGCAACCTTCTTGCTGGAACAGCCAAGCAGTTCTAATTGCTTCAGTGTAGGTACCTGAAAAGGTAAAACTTGCAATTCCGTTCGCTTTCATGCAAGCCACTATTTCAGGTACTTGATGGTCCCAAACAATTTCGGAAAGATCAAGGTTGAGGTTGCCATGTTCTCTAGAGTTTTCATATTCGCGCCAAATGTGAACAGCAAATTCTCCAAGGCTACCTATCTGTCCAAAGGTTTCATTATGAAGCTCTCTGGCTTTTTCTTTTTCTTCGTCATTTTTTGCTGCATCAAACGCAGCTATTGCTTGGAGTTCCTTTTGATAAGCTTCTTCAAAAATATTTTTCATGTTAACCGACTTCCTTCACTCTTTATTTTGTAGGTTTTCTTATCTCCCTTACATTTATATTATACTACATTTCGCTATTTTCGTAAAGAGTTTTCTTTATAAAACATCAGTTATATTTTACACGCCTAAAAAGCCGTCTACATTTGTAGGCGGCTTTTTGAGTACACAACATATTTTTAGGAGAAGGGTTTATCATCCAACTGTTGCATCTTAATTATATCATTCCTTTAATTGCCTTGTAAATGACACCTTACTGACATGATTTTAAAAGGTGCTCTATTTGTATCCTGGCAAACTCTGCATCTTCGGCTGTGTAGGCTTTTTCACAGTAGCCATTACAGGCAGGCTTTGTTTGGTCTTTCTTGTAGCTAAAAATAACATCCTGGTATACAGCAAGCTGGCGCATCTGTTCATAAGCTCCTATGCTTATAACATACTCCCAAAACGCTCTTAGGTTATCTTCACCTTTGCTATAAGCTGCTATATACTCATTTAGCAAATCATGTAAAGGTTTATCCATTTTTAGCTCTGCACTTTCTTATTTTAAGAGCATTGCTGGAAGGATTTTCGCCAAGATACACGCCTTTGGTGTATGGCAGATATGCTGAAACAGTGCTCTTGCTTACACGCAACTTTTCGGCTATGTTCTCTACGCTGTAACCTTGCTCATGCAAATCATTGACCTGTATGGACATATCACTTTCATATGCTCCGGCATCAATGAGAACCTTTCTGACTTTCTGCTCTGAAACGCGAAACAGTGCAGCTACTTTTTTAATGCTGCCTTCGGCATTGTAAGACTTGATAATATCTTCCGGCTTCAAATGATCACGCCCTTTCGGTTTGCTTATCTATATTGTTGTTGCATATACGCCTGTAATTCTTTGGCAAAGTCTGCGTGTTCCTTGATATAGGCTTTGACTATCTCATAGCACTCTGCGTAATGCTTTCCTTCCTTGTTTTTGTTATTGGTAGCAATCTTAATAGCTACATTAAACAGTGTAGCACCGCCCTCATTTTTAGCATCTATAAAATCTGCCAACGCTTCCGGAACTAACACCGTAATAGTTTTTTCCTGCTTATCGTAAGAATCGTTTAAAACGTCGCAGAAACTATAATCAGTTTTATATGTCCTGTAGAACATTGTTACATGTTTGCAGCCAATTTCTGCTTCTATAGCACGGCGCTCTTTGTAACACTCGGAGCATACGCCATATTCTTCAAAATAACGAATCTTACGTTCACGCTCATCACCTTTACCGTACAGCTGTACCGTTCCGGTGTGACCGCATGAAAAAGTTACTTCGTACTTCATTTGCTCGCCCTCTTTCCGTAGCAGTACAAATTCCACGCTTGGTCATCTTGTTTCCACAAGTCTACCAACGCTTGACGTTCCGCGCGAATTTCTGCGTCGATTTTACGCTCATATTCGATTGGATTAACGCCCTCAGGAATGTACTGTAAAGCTTCACTGAAGGAAAACTCTTTAATATTGCCAACACCTTCACGATGTATGTCAGCAGCTTTCTGAGCACAGTCACCGCACAGGAAGTTGTGCGAGTTTACACCGAAGTAATGCTTACCGCAATGCTGGCAAACCTTTTGGGTACCAGCTGCTTCTGCAATTAAGGAGCGAATTTTCGCAAACAGCTCCTTACGAGTCGTTTTCTTATTGAAGCGGAAAACTCTTTGTTCACCGCCGATTTTTACAACACACGCCTGACGATGTGCACGCCAGGTGAACTCGACTTGACCTATCTTCATGATTTCCTCCCTCCTTAATTCATGCGGCTGAGAATTTCCGCCTTAATTGCTTCTTCATACTGACCAGATTTACCCAAGCAAGCTTCCAGGTGTTGAGTATTGTACATTACCATTTTTTCATACTCTTTCACTAATTCCTCTTTACTCATATTCTTTAAAGCAGCGATTTTCTTTTCTAACATCTTAACCGACTTCCTTTCTTGTAGGCTTTCTATCTTCCCTACAATTATATTATACTGTATTTCTCTGCTTTTGTAAAGAGTTTTCTTTATGAAATGTTAGTTTTCTTCTAAATCTTCTCTAGTTACCTCATACTCAATACTGCCGTCACGCTTGCGCAGAACTACCTCAAAGTCACAGGCAGTTGCAAGTTCCAGCAGAAGCTTAAGTGATTTGCATTTTTTAACCTTGTAGTTCAGGGACATTGGCGTAATGCCCATTTCCCTAGCTAATGTAGCCTGGTTTTTTCCTGTTGAAGCGATTAATACCTTGATTTTATTTTCTATTGACATAGTAGCACCACCTTAATTATTATATCTCTTATCATTATACAGCGTTCTCTTTATGTAATCAATATAATCTTTTATAAAAATATTGCCTGCGAGATTTCCCGCAGGCTTTTTGTTAAGATACTTCAATCATCGTTTTTAACCACGAATCGCTTGACACATCAATGAGCTATTTCTTATTATAGCCGTTATAATGCCTGATCAAGTAAAGCTTTGTCTTGTTGCCTTCGTCATTGTACAGAGAGAAGTTAGGAAATTTCTTGCCTTCGGATTGCTCCAACTTATAGAAGTGCTCGTAAATTTCTTCTGCTCTCCTAACAACTTCCCACTCTGGCGTAAACTCATCAGCATAGTTGTATCGCTTTTTTCTGTCATCCGAATGTACTCTGTATCCAGCTAGATTTGGAAGCACACATATATTATCAAATGACGCTCCTAAGCTGTTCACAAAAGCAAGAATCGAATCGAAGTCATAAGCAAAATGAGTATTACGCATATCCGGCAATTTATGCTTATTGCAGTCATCATTCGGCTCTTCATCCGTAATGTAGAATAAGAAGTCTACGAAGCCTACATACTGCAAGCCTCCATAAAGCTTCTTTCTTTCGCCAAGCATTTCACCGCAAACAATTTCAAGATAAACGCCCTTGCCGTTATCGAGGTGAAATGCTGTTCTAACACGGCAGTTGCCTATGGTGTTGATGCTGCGCTCTGCCTTTTCCCATCCAGCACCTTCAAAATACAATGTTTTCACGTTAACCACTACCTTTCTATTGCTCATCGGTAGGAACTATTTCAAATTCTCCTATGTCAAACCATGTGTTAGTTCCGTCTACCAGGAATATTCTGCCGATTTTTTCAAGTTCCTTTATGCTGCATTCCATTGCGCTTTCTTTGTTGAAAACCTTATGACCTTGTCTTTTAAACATAAACGCTATTCCGTCAACTAAATCTTCCTTTGAACTATAATAGGTTATTTCGCCCCAGCTGCAATACAAGACATATCTTTCATCGTAGAACTCACCGTTAACATCATTCGTTTGATAAAGCTCGCAGCCAGGTTCTTCGGCAGCATAGTAAAGTTTTAAGCCTTTATCTTTTGCTAGTCTTACGAAAAAGTCCATTGCCGGGGTCCATTTGGTGTCTACGGTAAACCGCAAGAAATATTCTTCTTCGTTGGCTTTGGTTACTTCTCCAACATCGTCGAACCATCCTTCATAGTTACTGCCAGGGTAAAGATCATTACCGTATCTATAAATACTGCCATCATTTTCATTTAAGTGACGTTCAATATCATCTTGCAGCCTTTGCAGTATTGCCTTATCTCCAACCATTGTAATGTCATTGAAGCAGATATTAGCCATTTTATACCTCCGTGTTAACTTTGCAAATCGAACTAAGCTTGCCAGCTCTAGGATTATTCTTTTTAGGACATTCATCAATGCGAGCTATCGGAGTGTACCAGTTTGGCAAGCAGTTACAAATTCCGTATTGGTCAGTGAAAAACCTGTCGAAGCTCTCAAATGTTGAATGAGCGTACTGACAATTTCTACAACCAAATCTTTCAATTTTAGGTTTTTCTTCTATTGTCCAAAGATTAACCAGCGCAGCAGTTTCCTTAAATTTATCAAAAGGTGTCATATTAGCATACCCCCTTTCTGATAATCATGTGCCGGAGTACTTCTCCGGTAATCTCCATTTTTTTGTGAAGCTTAAGCACACATTTCTTGCTTGCATGAAACGTAACTAGGACATAAATACCGTTCTCGTAGTCCTGAATCACGTAAGGCATCCTTCTTTCTCCCCAGCGTTCTGTCTTTTCAACTACGCCACCATTAGAAGCGATTAAGTTATTGAACTTCAAGATAACATCCTCGACTATTTCCTGCTCCGGGCGCATAACGTACATAATTTCATAAGCGTTCATTTTTCTTTCCTCCTTACATTTGTTCATCTTCCTGGAAACTGTAATAACTGCCGTCACCTATAATGATATGATCATAGCAAGGTATTCCCATTATTGCCCCGGCTTTAACAATATCCCTGGTTAACTTTTTATCGTCAGCACTAGGTGTTGCAAGACCTGAAGGATGATTATGTGCTACAAAAATTGCGGCAGCATTTTTCATGATGGCATACTTGAAAATCTCTCTAGGATGAACATAACAGTTAGTTAGCGTTCCTTTCAGTATAGCTCTTGCCTCAATTATTCTGTTCTTGCTGTCTGCTGCAATTACCCAGAATTCTTCATGATTTAAATACCGCAGCTTCGGCATCATATATTCAGCTAAGTCTTGCGGAGCACAGCAGTATCTTTTTTCCTCAGCTTTGGTTTCGGTGAAAGCTCTTTTGCCTAACTCTACACCACACAGGAACGCTTCTGCTTTCTGTTTGTCTAATCCATATGCTTTCAGCTCGTCGGTATCTTCCAGTCGATACAATTTCTGTGCCGTTAGTTCAGAAACCTTATAAGCTTCTTTTCCGAGCAACGCTTCGCATAACTCTTTGTAACTTTTATCTGCTACTTTACACATGACTTTCACTCCAATCTTTTTTCCAGCGCACACCTTTCGGTGTACGCTGGTTCTTTCTTTTATTTATGGCTGTTTGTAGGGGTAGTAGCTTCTCGGCATCAGAAGCTTTTCACGCAGTACATTAATTCTCTTTTCGCGGCGTTTAGTATTTTCCATGAGTTCATGGAATTCATCTTCGGCAAGAGGGAGCGTTTCCAGCATCAGCACATACTTTATAAGTTGTCTTGTTCTCACATCAATCACATCCAATCTTCGCAATTCTTAAGATATTCTTTCTTGGCTTCAAGTAAAGCTTTTTTCATAACCGGGTCAGAGTTAACTTGCTCATAAGTCAAAAGCAGAGCATCTAGCGTATCGTCAAGCTCATAAGTTATACAAAACTCATGGTTAGCAAGTTCGTAACGGAAGGCTGATTTCAAGAAGTCGAAATCTTTCATGTGCTCCTTCTTTTCGATGTTCAGGCGTTTTACTAAATCATTATGAGCCTTAGCCTGGGCACGAAGGATATATCCTCCGAAGCCGATTTGATAAACCTTGTCGGTATCATTAGGAGCTAACCCAAATCTTTTCATGCCTTCGTTGAACTGTTCTTCAGTAAAAGCAAAGAACATTTTATCTTTGGTAAAGCTTTCGTATTCCTTTTGCTGTTCGTTGACCAAGGTTGAGTAATCTTTGTATTTCAACATTATGTATCCCTCCTAAAAAGTCATAAATTTCATCATTGGTTTTTGGACCTTAAATTCCATATCTCCAATATGCTTGTTGATTCTTGTTAAGCACTTTACAACAATGTTTGCTTCACTCTCACTGAACGGCATGCATTCGCCTTCTTCGTTGGTGTAGCACAACAGCACGTTACCGCACAAGCACTGATCATGTAACCTACCGTAACCATAAATAACACTTGCCAGCTCATTGGCTACTGGGTTTTCGTTTTTCAGAAAAAATTCTTCATCAAACACCAGGGTAACCGCCGGAATAACTCCAAGCTCGCCGTCAAATCCTACTAACTGAAGCGGCATATCCTTAATATCGACAAGCTCGCATTCGCAAAGCTTGTACATAGATTCCAGGGAAATAGTTGGGAACGCCTCCATCATTGGTACTTTCTCCACAGAATTGGTTTTGCCATTGGCATCAACCACAGTTTTGATTAAAATTGCATAGTTCATAAAATCGACTTCCTTTCTAAAGCTATTGGCAAGGACTTTGAACCTTCTGCCTGGTAGCTTTACAGGAGCTTACGCTCCTGTCATCAGCTTTTAAAGCTCTACCTTTTAAATTGTTTGGGTTTTTAACGCTTGTAACAATTCACATGCAGCTTGCTTACGCTCTTTTTCAACGAGCAAATATTTTTCGTCAATCTCCCAGTCATCATGCCCTAGTGATGTCCAAAGCTTACGTCCTTCATCGTAAGTTTTCTTTTTTTGGCAATAATCGCGCTCTGCCAACTCCAGTAACTTATTCCATTGGTTAATAGTTAATTTCATGTTGTTCGACTCCTTTCTATTGTTCAATCATGGTAACATCGTAGCGGCAATATTTATATTCCACAGTGTCTTTACCCCAGGAACAGGTTCTTCTGAGCTGAAATTCTCTTCCGTTATAACCGATGCTGAACAGAAGATAATCAACTGTATATCCATTGCTTGCACTTTCAAGCAGAACAATCTGTTTCATCGCCGGAGCAAAGCCGAAGTATTTTTCCAGACATTTACAGGCAAGCTTTTTCATTTCTTGTTTTTCTTGATAATTCATTTTTAAGTCCTCCTTAAAGTTTAAGCTTTAGGCACAGGGTTTGAACTGTCTGCCTGCCAGCTTTACAAGGGCTATCGCCCTTGTCATCAGCTTTTATTTAGCTTCTGTGATTTCTTTGAGCATCTTTTCAAGCTCTTGAACTTCATTCAATTTTCGTTGTGCTTTATTTCTAGCAACGCTACTTTTAGGAAATTTTTCTGCAATTTTTTTAAGGTCGCACCAAACTAGCACTGCTTCCCTTAATGCTAATTTTAATTCTTCTTGTGTCATTTTTACGACTTCCTTTCTTGTAGGTTACTCTATCTTCCCTACACTTATATTATACTATAAAACTTACCTTTTGTAAAGAGTTTTCTTTATAAAAGGTAAGTTTTTCTTATTATTTTTCGATATTCTTTTCTTCGGCAAGGCGAGCTGCCCTTCTGCGCTTTTTATCTTCCAGCAGGTTTACGCCATCTACGCCAAACAGTAAAGCGGTTAGCTGCTCAACGGCATCGTTTGTGTCACGCCATATCTGCCTTTCGCTTACTGACCATTTTTGCGCAAGACTTGCTACTATATCGGTAACATACGCTTCCGGCGGACAAGGTTTAAGGAACAGCACGTCAAGTACATCTGCCCGGCGCAAATCTTCCTGCTTGCCGCTGTTATACCTGGTCTGCTTGTAAAGAGCTATCATATCATCCATATAGTTTATCAACACTTTGGTTCGCATGGTTGAGCTTATAATGCTTTCAAGCTTTAGCTCATTTGCTCCCATGCTTTTCAGATTTTGGAACGAATCAAGAATCTCGATAGCAGAAATCTGCTCATCGTCGATATTGACAATCTCGCTAGTCTTTAACGCAGCGTGTTCCTGAAGGCTTCTGTAATTCTTTAGCAGCAAGCGCACATTATACAGCCGCTTATCGAAATCCCTTCGCTGTGCTTCTTTGCTGTACAAATCATCACACAGCTTTTTAGAGGTTTTCTTGGCGGTCTGCTCTGCCACACGTTCGATAAGTTCTTCGAAATACGCCAGCGGAACGGTTATTGTGCTTTGATTTTCATTTACAGTCATGTCTTCCATGCGCTTACTCCCTTCTGTTATTTAAGTTCTTCAATAAGGCGGTCAAGATACCACCTTGCTTTTAGGCAGTCTTCTGCGCCGTTCTTTTCTTCGTAACGCCATAAATATTTGATAATGTTGGCAACGCAGACAGCTTCAATTCCTGTTTTGCCCACGGTAGCAGCCTTTAGAGCATCTATACACTCAATACCGCCTTTGGTGTAGTGTTTTGGATGATTTACGTTATTCTCAGGGAGCGGCATTGTAAAGCTATCTTTTGAATTCTTCGGTGCTTCTTTGACAATAACGTATTTATCATCTTTTAATCCGATAAAACTAAATGGAGATTTAAACACATTCATTATTTATGCTCCTTTATCCATTTTTCGTGTCTGGCAACTGCTCCAGCTGTAGGTGAAAGCGTTTCAAGATACATGGCTTTCAGTATTTTACACTGCTGGATTTTCCATTCGCTAAAAGCATTACAAGTAGCGTGGCAGCCTATTTTTCTTTCTGTGCATCCTCTGCATGGTGTTTTCATGTAGCACCTCTAAAATAATTCTTGTTGGTTGCTTATATCATTCGGTGTTTTAGTGGTAATGTCTGGATATGATCCTGCAAACTTTTTTATCCGGTAATCGTAATACTTTCCGTTGACAGCCATATAGTTTGCATCAACTTCATCAGGAGTCGGTATATAATATTGCGCTGGCAAAGGAATATCAGTGCACAGCTCTTCAAGTCTGCTCTTTCCGTAAATTATATGATTCCTTACTAAATTCATGTTTTCGCCGTCAGGATAAAAAGGGTCTTGGCATCCATAGGTCCTGATATGTTCCCACCGCAAAAAACTGTCTATAAGCATTGCTGTTTCTTCCTTGATTTGTTCTTCAATGCTTTTTTCTTTTTTTGGCATTTTATACGCTCCTTACATTTCTTCTGCTTCTGGGTAATAAAAATCTAAAAACTCTTCTCCGCATCCTTCGCTCGCAATGCTCACTGCTTCTTCAGGGGAAGTAGCCAACACCTTGTCGCAGAAATCAGCCTCGCCAGAAAGTAAGCTATACCAGCTAACAATATACAGTTTAGCGTCCTGTTGAGCCATAACCGCCCCCACGAACAGCGCTTGCTTCATCGTCCGATGTTACGTAGTAACGAACGAAGATTCCCTGTGCACAGCGTTCGCCTTCTCTTATAATGATATTTTCGCAGCCGTTGTTTCTGAACTTAACGCCTATATTGCCGTCATTGTCCTGGTTGTTAGCATAATCGCTATCAATAATGCCTACGCTGTTAACTAGCGATAAATTGAACTTAACCGCCATACTGCTGCGGATGAACAGCATCAGTACCATATCGCCAGGCATAATAGCTTTGATGTTTAGCGGAATAAGTACGCTTTCGCCGCCAGCAGGAACCAAAATATCTGTCGGTGCGTAAAAGTCATAGCCAGCAGAAAACTGTGTGCTACGTTGCGGAAGCTTCGTGTTCGCTGGTGCGTCAATCGTCGGTAAAAATTTAATCATCTTAAAAACCTCCTAAAATATCTCTCCAGATTATAACCAGGATTCCAATAGTACCCATAATAGCAAGAATTTCCATACAAATACTTGCAATAAGATGTAAATATTTCAAATTACCACTCCCTGTTTAACATCCATAAAGCTACACACATAACAGCTACGTCAAGCAGTGTGCAACTGACAATATCAATTAAGCATATTTCCATTGGTTGCACCTCTGGCAATCTCTGCTAACTTTGCTCTTTGTGCTTTTACTGCATCAAGCAGCGGCTTTTGAAAGCAGCAATCATCGTCTAAAGCGATTCTTCCAGTTTCCTCTAGTTTGTATTGCATATACTCAAAATTGCCTTCAAGAGAAATTTGCATTTGCTGTAACATCCAATCCGGGAATTTTTCCATATTGGCGATAAGCTCGTTCTCAATGTCTACTAACGCCTGTGTACCTAAACGATGTACTGCATATCTGAATGCAAACAGCAGGACAATTAATTTTTCACGTTTCATTTTTTTACTCCTTATTGTAATGAACTAATTTCGCCGCTTCTGTCATCATGCTCATTAATTCTTGCATAGCCATTTCTTCACCATATTTGCCACGCACACCTAATGCTGCCTGCGCCATCGTACCAATGATCAAGCTTTTAAGGATAATATAATTACCTGATGCACAAACAACATCATCGTTATTGCTGTCATTATAGGCAATTATAAAAGATGCTCCACATTCTTGTAGCAGTTCTTTCGCCTGTTCGGCTTTCTTGTAATTAATCATTATTTTTCCGCCTTTCTTATCCAAACGCCATTAGCTAACTTTTCCAAATCTATTTTCTCCCGGCAATGCGGACAAATCGGCATCATATCATTCTTTCGTCCCATATGTTCCTGTAGCATCTTTAGCACACGTTTATATGGTCGAAACTTCGTGCCGATCTCATAGCATCTTAACGTCTGCTTCCTTGCTCTGTCATAGTCCTTTGCTATTTCTTCCCAATCATTACACATCAGCTCCAGCACAACGATAGGTTCAACCATATTACCGCAGTGATTACAGAAGCAGATTTTTGTATCCGGGTCGACTGTAAAACTAATAGGCTTTTTGCTACCACAATAGATGTTAGTTTCTTTGTAGCAATGGCAAGTAGTTCTGCCCTGCTCACGCTTAATTGGTGAGAATTTTAATATCTTCATTGTTTTTGCTCCAATTTACATATCTCCACGTATTTTAGCATTAAACATAGCTCTTAAACGTGCCTCTGGGTCGCTAATAGCCTTTGCAACAGCTTCTGCAGCTTTCTTTAATTCGTTGTTAATCTCCATATACTCAGGCTGTTGCCGTACATGATTTTTAGCAGCATCTACTGCGTGACTATCATATTGCATCTGTACAAGCGACTCCAACGCTTTTAAGTCCGCCTGTAGTTCAACAATCTCGACAACAAGTAACATTAGCCGTGCTGATGTCTTAATGTCTGCAATATCCAACATACGTCTGATTCCCTCTTTGCTAATCACTGTAACACCTCCTAAATGTCAAAAGCATCAAAATCTTCATCGCCTATATACTCTGCATATGAGCTGCACACATTACATTCCCATGTGTCTGCTTCCTCGCAGTCATAGCACGGATAATATTCATCATTATCAATCATCGATGCCACTCTCAACATTCCACCTATCAGGCCAATTTGTCAATTCGCATAGGGGAGCGGTATCGTCAACATTGCGAAAGATACATCCTCTGCAGTGCTTCCGCTTGCTGCACATTTCTTTTATGATTCGCGCAGCTTCTTTGAGTTTTTGTTGTTCACTCATATCTTCACCTCAAATGTTTATAAAAAGCGGCGGCATGGGGATTCTCGGCAACGCTTACTGCCATTCGGCAACCCAGCCGCCGCACCCTAGGGCTTAGTTTAAATCAATATAGCACCAGCGAATAACGGCATCTTCAAAAAAGCATACGAATTCGTAGCAACTATTTTCTCTAACGATTTCGTCGCATTGCCTGTAGCCAATTAGTATTTCTGACGATTCTCCGACTTTTATTTCAAAAATGCAGAGTTTATCTCCGTTCGGCATAACATCATTCCCATGCCATTCACCGCATATAGGTTTGTTGTTCATTTTTTCATCTCCTCAACTTTTTCAAGGGAGTTTGAGCTGTTGCGTTTTTTTCAACATCTACAAGAGATTTTGCAATCTGTTGCGGTTTTTTATTCCACTTTCTACCCACTCATTAAAACATTTCTTGCAGCAGTACCCCTTACTGTTGATATGAAAGTCTGCTATATCTTCTATCTCTGCGCCGCAGGTATCACAATTAAAATGCCAACCGTGATTTAACAGTTCCTCGGCAGGAATACTGTCAGCGTCCCCATATTTGTCAGCCCAAGGCAAACGCTGCACTCTGATGTCCTTGAAATGGATTCCATTTTCTATGCTAAAATCTTGTTTTGCTTTTCCCGCTGTTTCAGCGAATGTTATTTCCTCTGATATATCTTCAATATCGTAGTCTGAAACGTTGGAGAAGCAATACGCTTTAGATTTCATGCTATCACTACCTCTCAATGCCCACACCTTACAAGAGATTTTTGCAACCTGTTGCAGTTTTCTCTTTTAAAGCTTATACTCCACGCCAATTTCCTTTGCCACAGCAGGGAGTGCAGTTTCCGCTTCTTCGCGAGTGCGGTATACCCAGCCTACTTTAAACGTAGCTACGTCATCTGGGTTGCCTTGCCAGCGGTAAGACGTGACGCTCCATTGCAGTTGTATCGAACAGAACGTCCAATATTCCTCATACATTTTCGGCTCCCACAACAGTTTAACAACTTCGTCCTTGCCCGTCACCAAGGCAACAAAGGCTGAGTTAGTAGATATGTAGGGTATTTCAATACCGTCACCATAGGTTACTTGTAATCCGTCGCTACTGAATCTATAGGTCATCAATTCGTCTTCGCCTTTAATTTTAAATTTTTCTCCCAGCTCCACGCCGAGCATCTTAGCTATTTCGGGGATTAGATTTTTGCTCATCTTCTTTCCTCCATTTCTTTTCGCAGTGTTTGTCGTAAACCTCAAAACCTATATATACTAAAAACACCATAAACATCGTAAGACCAATGATAGCGAAGAATTCTTCATCACTTCCAGCAGTCAATAATAATTCTGCCATTTTATCACTCCTTTATAGCCTTACTTGCCTTTGAAATTTTCTCAATCAGCTTATCTACAGCCTTATCTGCGAATTCGCCTGTAGCTTTAATGTTGGCAGGTGTTATACACCTTGCTACATACATTGCAATCGCTTCGTCCTTAGTTGGTATAAACGAGGCAAGTGCATCAAAAATTAGAGCTACGCAGACCAGCTTCTTTAGGGAACTCCAAAATCGTTTGTTTGCGGTATCGCTGTAATAATCGTTGTCTGCAAATTTTATTATTCCAACAAAAAAGGCGATAGCCGTTAGGAAGAATCCCGCTATGCAGCAAAAGCCCTGTATCATGTCCAGGCGCCCAACCCAGTAAATCAGCCACGGGCTGACAATCGGCTCATTCATTTTTATCACCTCCGTGCTTTTCCATAAACCTCGGATTGCCTGTGCCGTCAAGAATCAACTTAAAGCCGTTGATTTCAATTTCTGCCTTGCCATTAAACGGCTTTTTAGCGACGGCAAGCCAACTCAATTTATCCATGACAGCTACAACAGCGTCCTCTGTTAAGTCAATTTTTTGTCCTGTAATAATGCCTTTGTCATTGACATTGGCATAGTAGATTTTTCCAAATGCTGAACAGCATAAATGTTTAGCCATGTTATTCATCTTCTCTCTTTTTAAAGTATTCACAGAGCTTTGTATTAAAAGCGTTTTCGCAAGAATTTTTACAAGATGTCTTTAAATTGCAATATTGGCAGCAGAACCATGTACGGCACGCCTCCGAACATCCGCAATTTACATTTTTAATTTTAGCCATGTTACCACTCCTTTAATTTCTCTCAATAACTGCCACGATTGATAATTCTTCTATAAAAATTAGTCATCTGCTTAACCAGACAGCTATTTTATTAAAATCTTCCAGCTTATCTTTTTCAACTAGAAGAATATTTTCACTATCGGATACAATAAATTTATACTTTTCTAGGATAGCTTCATAAACGTCAAGTTCGGTCATAGTAGCAATCTGCTCTACAGGTACAGTATTCATTTTGACTAGCAAATTTCTAGCGGCTCGTTCTTGACCCATATAATGAATTTTACCTGCCAAATCTCTAGCATCATATAAATTAGCCATTTACTTTTCCTCCTTAATTTTTTCTGCCATTTCTTCAGCTAATGCTTTCAATGCGCTTTTGGAAAACAGCATTGTTACTTCTTTTGCATCGTATTCAAAGTCAGAAAAATAAAAGTCCTGTGGACGATAAGCACCATCATCATCAATATAGCCATAGCGAAACGGCAGATTCTCAAAGCCGTTAACCTTAGCATATTCGTAAAGCTCTTTGATTGTCATTATTCTTCCTCCTCATCCTTTTGCCAGCCTACAAAATCATGCGCATCACCAATATCTCTAATCGTGTGACCCAGGATTTTGCACGTGTTTTTCAGCCACTTAACGCTATGCCCTTCAAGCACCTTTTCCATTTCTTCGTCGGACAAGTCGCTAAAGCAGATGCTTTCCCAATGCTTACCGCGTTTAACGCGGAAATATACGTTGTCTAAATCTCTTTTTGTTGTCATTTTTCATCCTCCCTGCCAAAACTTCACACTTTCTTAACTCGCTACGCATCAACTCACGGGCTTTGCGCAAGCAGTAACGATAATATTTCAGCTTCTGCTGTCTACGCTTTACCACATCCATATTAACCACCCAATCGCAGCACCTAGCAGAGCACCAAGCATAGCAGGTATGCCGATGATTAGTATAACCGTGATCATGTCGATAATTCCGTTTAGTAATTTACTCATTTGCATTACCTCTATTTGGATTCTGCTTCCAGCCACCTACAGGACGATACAGATGCAAAACATCGTATATCCCGCCTACGCCGTGTAAATACTCGCTTTCTTTTGGGTGAATCTGATGAACTTCTTCTTCCGGTAGCCAGAACACATCTTTAACCTGGCACATAACCTCCCATGACGGCGTTTTATTCGTTGTGCCGCAAAATTTCACGCTCACATGCTCCCATTGGTTGCCGTCCTGATCAGGCTCAACGCCTACAACACACTGTAAGCTCTTTTTGATTCCCGGCAGATGCAGGAAGCCTGTCAATACTAAGCCTTCAAAAGCAAAATCATTTTTCTTGTTGGCTTGAAACTTTTCGTTTGCTAAAATCTCCTTGATACTTCTCATCTCAATCTCCTTGCTCCGCATAGCTGCGGATTGTTACTGCATTGCTTACATTCCTTATCGCACTCCCAACAGCATACGTTGCAAACCTCACTTCTAACACAGCCAGGAAACGGAAAAGGGCAGACATATTTGTTTTTCAGTTTTTTTGTGATTATCGGCTCTTCATCTTTTAAAAATTTCTCGGCAGGCTTCTGAGCTTTAGCCTTGCTTTTATTGGTTTCCTGCCTTCTTATTTGCGCAAGGCTCATGATTTTGTGCTTGCACTCCTTGCCACCGCAGCTCATTCCTTGCCGCCGGGCTAGGTTAGATACATCTCTGTAACATTCAGTGCCACATTCGCAAAGGCATTTTGCAACCGAAACCTTCTTTTTAGGTCTGATGCCGATAACGCCTGGAGGATAAATTTCAAGCACTGTCAGCATACCTATTTTCTGCCCTAGCAGATAGCTCCAATCCTTATTCTGCATTAAACCGACTTCCTTTCGCTTTACTTTAACCAAACTGTTCCATAGCACGATGAGCATCTAAACGCCCATTTTACAACACCTTTTCTGTCTACAATCTTTGCGCAGTAGACAAGCTTTATTTTCTCCTGTTTGCAATGAGGGCAGCACTGCTTGCCTTCGGCTGTTGTTCCAAGTAGATATTTCACTGTTGCTCCTCCGTTACAGCCAGAAATTTTAACACTCTGCCTGTATTACTGATTCTGTATTCTTCCAGATCGTCACGCTTCAGGTACTGCCTTCCGTATAGCGACTTCATATTTTCCCATACAAGGAACGGCACATTATAAAAATCTGTCAGATTAAACGATACCAGGACAAAGCACCTTGCTCCTAAAAAGTGATGAACCTTAAGGTATTCAAGCTGGTGCGGTTCAAGTCTGCTTCGCAGCATCTTGTCGCTGTCGGTGTGCTTCGCTTCAAAGCACACCGCTAAACCACCCCTCAGCGTTCCCTTATAGTCAACGCCGCTTTTCTTTGCATAGTTGGCAATGAACTGTCCATGCGCTCCATAGGGGCGGATATAATGTACAGGCTCACTCTGTTTCTCAATTTTCGCAATGCCATGTTCCTCGTAATACTGGCAGCCTGCGTCAATCATCTTTTCAAAGAACGAACCGCTTGCCTTGCTACGCTTGCCCACGAGGATACTTTTAAGCTGATTCATGTTTCTTGTACCCCTTAAATTTCATTCTGCTGAAAGCATATCTAAGATAAGCTAAGTCCTGAAGCACATCAATATATTCAAGCTTATCAACATACACCTTGCTTCTTCCCCACGTGCTAATCAGCTTCATGCTAGGATTGTAGGTCTGGTGATATATCGTTTTGTATAAAAAGCAATATTCGCTGCAAATCTTCTTGAAATCATCTTTCTTTAATTCGATTTCAGTGAACGCCAGCTTACGCAAGCGGTTAACTTCGTCTTTAATCTTCATGCTGCACCTCGCTTAAAACGGAATTTCCTCATTAAAAGGTACTGTGCTGCCAAAACCTTGGAAGTCCTGGCTTTCTTCTCCCGGTGTCTGTTGGGATTCGCCGCCTTGCTCTCTACGCTCAATGAATTCAAAGTGCTCCGCAATGACCTCGGTTACATATTTCTTTTGACCGTCTTTAGCTTCATAATTGCGAATTTGCAGTCTGCCTTCAACTAACACACGCTGTCCCTTGCTAAGGTAGTTGCCACAGATTTCAGCTTGTTTACCCCAAATAACAACAGGGATAAAATCCGCTTCACGCTGCTTGTCTTTCGAATAAGGTCTGTCCACAGCAAGCGTGAACTGAGCAACAACCTTGCTTGTAGAAGTGTATCTTACCTCCGGGTCTTTTGTCAGTCTGCCTAATAAAACGATTTTGTTCATGCTTTTTGTTCCTTTCTCTTTAACGGATTGTCCTGGCAGAAAATTTCGCCGCCTTCTTTTTTGATTTTTGCTTTGATTTCGGCAATAGCTTTATGCAGATAATAAACCTCACCGCTGTCATGATACATATTGATATAGAAATTTACTATTGTCGTAAAATATCTCTTATCTTTATCACGATTTGCACTTTCAGTGATTCTCGTAAGCTCTTTAGCGTCCATAATTCCCTCCTATAATCCTAATAACTTGTTGGTAGCAGCAAAGCCTTCTGCAACCTTCTTCCTGCGTCTGCTTGCGTGTGTAACCTCTACCGGGTGGCACATCTGCAAAATGCGGTCATAGATTCTTGTTTCCGTTATCGTCTGCGGCTTTTTGATTGTTTCAATCGGCAAATTTGTTGTGATGATTGTAGGCAATCCGCTTCGGCAACGGCTGTCGATAATCTGGAACACTAGCTCCTGAGCAAACTCCGTGCGCCGTTCTGCTCCTAAATCATCAAGCACTAACAGCTCAAATTGATTAAAGCCGTCAAGATATGCTTGCTTTTGCTCTGTCCCCCACAATGTATTGAACACTCTGCCAAAATTAGTCATTAAGCAAGCTACACCTTTATCAATTAGCGCATTGACAACACACGCAGCGGCGAACGTCTTTCCGCTTCCGGAATTTCCATAAAGCAGTAATCCTTTATGCATCCTGCGAAAATCATCGTAGTGCTCAACGAAATTCTTCATTGCTCGCATCGTCCGCTCGTCTGCGCCGTCATCATGGCTAAAAGTCTGTGACTGAAGCTCACGCTCAGGGAATCCAGCTTTTCTAAGCTCCTGCACCCTAGCAAGTCGCTTTTCATGCTCCTCACGTTCACGCTCTGCCTGAAGCTCTTCCGCTCTGCACTTACAGATACAAGCTACAGTTCGTTCAACACCAAACAAGAAACCTCTGCATTGCTTCGGTGTATGGCATTTACCACACATAAGCAATCCGTTTTCGTAATAATCATTTGCGTTTTGCTTATTAAGCTGTGAAGCATTTTTAGCAATGTGATTTACAGCAAGCGTAATTGAATTCTGAACATCATTCGCATTCATGCTATCACCTCACTAAAAATATTTGTCCAGGTCTGTTTGGTCATCCGGCGGTTTAAACTCATCCGGCGGTTTCTTTGGCTTTTGATTGTCACCGCTCGCAAGGTTTCTTGCAACTCCCTCACAATAGGCTATTGACTTCTTGCCTTGCTGCGCTGTTATCGTAACCGCCTGCATAGCTATCAGCTCGCCGTGCTCCTTAGCAATAGCCTGTAACCGCTCTGCAATGTACGGCGTTATCGGCGTAACATTTTGATTCCAAAAGCCAACAGGATTATTATCGCTCGTAACATTTTCGTAACTGTTACACGTAACGGCAGCATTTTTATCGTAACAACCACTACTAAAGTTATTGTTGTTACTCTTATTCTCTTTCTTATTCTTACTCTTATTCTTATCCGTAACATCTGTGTTTGTTACATCGTTGTTACGTGTAACATCTTGACTTGTTACGCTTTTGTTACACGTAACATCTTCGTAACATTTCGTAACATCTGTGTTTGTTACGTCATTGTTACAGGTTTTGGATTGCTTCTCACGCTGCCTTTTAACTCTCATTGCTTCCTTGCACCGCTCACGCTCCTTGAGCTTTGAAAGCTCTTCGGCGTTCTGATACTCACCCCAGCCTACAATATAGATATAGCCGTTATCCTCTATATCAATCATGTTATACTGCCGAAATACTTCTAAAGCAGTTTCCGCAATTTTAGGCTTAAAACCACCAACAGCAGCTAAGGTTTTTGGTGTATACGCTACACCTTCGGTAGCGTATACATAACCACCATCGTTTTTTTTACGAGCTAAAGCTAACAGGAAGAACCACATTAATGCCAGGCTATCACCAATCTTCGTATCAGCACGAAGTATCTTAATTTTTTCGCTGTCGAATACATCGGCACTAACCTTGAACCAGCTCTCCATGTTGCCCTCCTACAATAACTTCTTCCATAATGGTTGCCGTCTAAGTAACCTTACATACTTCATAAGTGCTTTCTTTCTCATAAATAGCTTCTCCCTATTTTTTCTATCCACTCGTCCCGGCTATGTTTATCTTCATAGCAGGTCTGAGCAAATCGCCTTAACCGCAAGTCTGTTTCCTTGTCCAAATGAGGTCCGAGCCTGCCTTTATGATGTTCGTAGCATAGCCAGATTGTTAAACCCAGCTTGTCCGAAATCTTTCTCCCGGCTGCTTCGAATATCACATGATGACGTTCAAGGTTACGTGTAGTGCCACACATAAAGCACTCCTTGTCGCTCTGTAATATGCTTTTCTTACTCATTTTTTTCGCTTTCTGGTGTCTTGAACACCGCATTATCAGAAACAACATTAAGAGGCTTAACATTGGCAGCTTCTTCAATTTCTGCTGCGCTAAAATCTTCTTGCTGTTCTTTCATCTCGGGGATTTCTGCCTGTGCTGCTTCTATCAGCTCTAAGCGTTCCCTTATTGCGTTATGCGCTAAACTATAATTTGGAGCTTGAAGCAGTTGCTCTAGCTGATCGTATGTCAGTTCTACAATATCTGTCATACCATTACGAGTACGCACATACGCTTTTCCATATTCAAGCTTAACGAATTTATTTTCCGTGATTTCTACACCACTATCACACCATTGACGAATCTTTTTGCCGATCTGCGGAGTAATTACTTCACACCAATCAACAAATAATCCGGTTCTGTCTTTTGTAGCAGCGGCCATATGACGCTCAACACTAATGTCAAACATTACTGTAAATTCATATTCTAAGCCGTCTCGCTGAATAGGAGCTAATCCCATTTTTATCGGCATTTTTTTGCCTTTTTCATTCTCTACAATCTCATATGCCTGCTTGCTTCTCATGCAAACAATTACGTCCATTTTTGCTTGGAGAATTGCGTCAACAAGCTTATTTTGCTTCGGGGTAGCGTCCTTCCATGCAGTAAAGCTATTACCGCTTCTTGTTGTCGCCGCTTTCTTATCAACAAAATCAAGAACGCCGCCTTCACCTGCCCATGCATGAGATAAACTGTCAATAATCAACACGTTATATCCTGCTTGCTCTGCCTCATGGATGTAATCAATGTACTTTTCCGGTGTAAAGGGTGCTGACATTGGAGCTACATCGTATTCGCACAGATTACTGTACAGCTCACCGCTGCCGTTTTCCGTATCTATCATTGCAATCTTATCACCTAATCCTTGCGCCAACTGCAATGCGCTGTAGGTTTTACCGCTGCCACTAACACCGGTAATAGCAATTTTCAAAAACGCTTTTTTGCGTTCAGCCTTTTTAAACAGTCCCATAATTCACTACTCCTTATTTGCCCGGTCAATTTTGTACGCTTCTTCGTACTCTTTGATGCTATTCAGAATTCTTTCGCAGTTTGATTTCATAAGCATTGCGGCTTTGTGAAATTCCTCATCGTTTTTGCCAAGCCCGGCAAAATCAGCAAAATTAGATGTTTCAACGTCAAAGCATAAGCCGTACCTTGCATCAGCCAATGCGTTCATATAACTTCACCTTCCTTAACCAGCTCTTCAAGTTTACTATGAAGCTTAAGAGTTGTTTCAGCATCCCAGTGACAGCATTCGCGATAACTGCCAACTTTAGGATATGTTTGCATATTCACCGACAAGCTGTTAACGTTATAGCTTAACACATCACCTTCACGCACAGCCTGTTTTTCCTGGTGGTATCCGAAGTGTTGATACTTACATTTGCCATCCCTGGTACAGTGTGAGCAAGTCTTAAAGTCTTTCAACCAGCTCTCTTTCGTCTGCTTATGCTCACCATGCTTTCTTTTTCTAAAAGCTTCGAATCCTTCCATGCTAAGTCCGCTGCGAGCTAACACGGCGTTGACCTGTTCATTAGTTACCATATACATCCTCCTTTTGAATTCCGAAACCAAGTTTTAAATCAGCATAGGCTTTAACTACTCTGCCTTGTGCAGTTGTATAGCCTTTTTGCTGAAGCTCTTTGTTCCATTCCCTTATAAGCGAGTAGCCTTTTCCAACGCCTACGCCTAAAAGGTTGGCAATGTCTTTAGCTGTGTAGAATCTGCTTTCCATGTTTGACAACCTCTTTTCCGTATGCTATACTATATATGACCTATTTTTTAAACAGATTTCCTTTCGACTTTATTTATAGGTTAAAGGCTCTCTATTAGCGTGGGGGGTCTTTTCTTTTTGTTCTTCTTCAATACCAATCAACACAAGCAAAGCCTGTGCACCTTCCCGGCATTCTTTTAAAAGACTGTCGCCGAGGTGCTTTTTTTGTACTGTTTTCGCTACCATTTGCGGAAACAACTCAACCACTTCACCGACTTCTTTTTGCGCCCTTAACATATTCACCGCCAAATCATCAGCCGGAGGAATAAGTCCAAAAACGTCGCAAAACACTACATTTCTTTGCAAGTGCTGTACACGTAACCACGGTGTACGATACAACCGAGACATTTGCAATGCCGTAACATCCGGAACACCACGCACGTCGGTTTCGTAATCCTTAAGACAACTAGCAGATATAGCAAAGGCTTCCGCAGCATCCACACGGCTAATTCGTGCGTATTCTCTAGCTGCCTTATAGATGTTAGCTTTACTTTCTGCCATAATGCTCAACTCCTTTCTGTTACAATTAATGTATAGCGAGAAGGCTTTATGCCCTGCTATCATTGTTCTTTCACTGTGTAGTAATTAACAGTGACTACATCTCCAGGCTGGAGATACCGGCGGTTGGCGGTCAGGTGCTTATTATCTTCGGATACGTTGTACCAAAACTCGTCAAAACAAATTCTTGTTTTGTTGAGCAGAAAATACTTATCAGCGATTCCATACATGGTTTCGCCTTCTTGTACAATGTGCGTGACTGTATGCCTTTGCACCTGGCTGTCCGAAAATCCGCCAACTAAGCTAAGACAACACCATGCAAAGATAATGCATACGCAGATTTGCAATACCTTTTTCATCTTTTTCACTCCTCGTATAATATAGTCATAGCTTAGGTTGCTTTTAATAAAAATTTAAGCTATGCTGTTTTAGATACTGTGGATTAGTTTTCAACTCCTACCACTAGATGGCTTTGCAAAGGCTCTAACCACAGTCTCTTTG
>ENA-UEYI01000200-UEYI01000200.1-human-gut-metagenome-genome-assembly--contig:-NODE-200-length-61368-cov-5.983913_pt1 | contig 61368 bp, 49 predicted proteins | sample MGYA00242900_ERZ507916 | MGnify/ENA primary metagenome ERZ507916 (study PRJEB26167, sample SAMN06115521) | human gut metagenome | host: Homo sapiens | place: China:Chongqing | collected 2015-09-02...
CCGAAACTGGAACACCATACCCCATGTAATGTTTCATGCAGGCTGCCACATTATATTCGCCGATATGATTCGGATCATCTCCCTGAAAACCTTTGACAGAAGCCTTACCCATTTCTGCGTTTACGTAACAGTCTTCTCCGTAGTTCTCCCACATACGCGGCCAGCGCGGGTCACGTCCCAAATCGACAACCGGAGCATAGGTCCAGGGAATACAGCTAGCCTTTGTTTCGTAAGCAGATATTTCAGCTCCACGACGAACCAGACTGCGATTGAAAGTAGCTCCCATGTTGACACCTTGAGGGAATAATGTTCCATCGAGTGTATAGGTGGTTCCATGAATCTGATCCACTCCATAAATACATGGAATGCCTATTTCTTTCATCGACTTCTCCTGAATTTGCTTAATGGCAGCTGCCCACACTTCTTTTTTCTGGGCTACGCTTAAAGGAACATTCAGGATAGAACCAACTTTATACTTACCTATCACCGTATCGAGCATAGCCTCGCTCAACTTAAACCCATCTTTGCTTCCTGGAAAATCAGTAACTACATCGACTGTTATCTCACACATCTGTCCGATTTTCTCTTCGAGTGTCATTTTTTTCAGCCATTCCTGAATATGTGCCTCGATTACCGGATCAGCAGAAATCGCAGGAGCCGGCTGAGCCATTCCTGCAAGGCTTCCGGCACATACCATAGAAGCCATCGCCAAATTTCGAATATTATTCATGATATTAATCTATTATAAATTGTTGAGTTGCTTTTTTCAATCCCGTACCAGAAACTTCCAATTGGACATTTCCTTTCTTTCCTTCCTGCGAACGGATTATTACCTGTGCCTTTCCAGAAAAAGCTTTGATGCGGAAAGATGTTTCACCATTTACAGGACGTTCTATTTCCTTGAATCCCGGATCACCGTTCCCGTATCCCAATATCGTTGCAGGACCAGTCAAGGTAACAATCATTTCATTCATGGCATCGGGTACTTCACGATTTTTTTCATCTTTCAATGTCAGATCTACAATTGCAATATCCTGACCGTCCGCCTTCAAAGTTGTATTATATGGTTCTATTGAGATACGGGTAGCCTCACCTGTAGTTTCTATTTTCTCTACCATAACTTTCTTGCCAGCCTTATAGCCTTTGGCCAGTAAACTACCCGGACGATAGATTGTTTTCCATTCGATATATCCATTAATCGGCATAGACTTCCGTCCTAAGCTTTTTCCGTTGACAAACAGTTCAACTTCGTCACAATTGCTATATGCCCATACATTGATACTATCTCCTTCATGGCCAGACAAATTCCAATGCGGTGACAAATACAGAACCGGTTCGTCAGTCCACCAAGATTTCAGATAAAAGGCTTCATCTTTAGGGAATCCGCAATAATCAAATATGCCAAACTGTGAGCCTGTAGCCGGATAAAGCATCGGATTCGGTTCACCTCTATAATCAAGTCCTGTCCAATAGAAAAGTCCGGCCAGCCAAGGACGGTCATGATAGAACTGCCAGCCTCTTGCCATTGGATTAATAATATGATTATCATCTTGAGCCGTACGATTGATGGGAGCCATCCAACCACGTAATGAATCGGTATAATAAACGTTACGTGTACCACATCCTGATGTTTCCTCCGAACCAACCGGCGAATACCACTCAGGATGTTTCTGATGGAATTCATCTATCGGGTTCTGGCGGAGATAATTATATCCTTTTACATCGACTCCGAAGAGAGACACCCGTCCACCGGCCGTTCCTTGTGTCGACAGGCGAGTTGAGTCCAGCTGATGTACATATTCACTCATCGATTTAGTAATATGCAATCCACGCTCATTACCTTCGAGTGCCCACTCTTCATTTCCGATACTCCACAAAATAATACATGGATGATTCCGGTCACGCTTGATCATATGTTCCAAAAGACCGATATGCTCACGATTGATACCCATCAGACGATTTTCTTCAATAACAAGCATTCCCAAGCGGTCGCATAAATCCAGAAAGACAGGCGACATCGGATTGTGCGACGTGCGTATGGCATTACTTCCTATCGTTTTCATCTTCTTTATGCGATACTCCCACAACCGGTCGGGGATTCCAGTTCCTACTCCGGCATGATCCTGATGTAAGTTAGTTCCTTTCAATTTAACCGGACAACCATTTAGCATAAATCCTTTCTGTGGATCAAACTCAATTTTCCGGATTCCAAAATTGGTAGAATATGTATCAACCAACTTTTCGCCAATATATACATCTGTATATAAGGTATATAAATAAGGCTGTTCCAGATTCCACAAATGAATATCATTCATCTTTACCGACTGCAATAGCTTCACCTCTTCCTGTTTAGGGGCTAAAGTAATATCTGATTTCTGCGTACTGACTACTTCGCGTCCTGTAGCATCAAGGACACGATTGAGCACTGTACAATTCGCCGGTTCCAATCCCTTATTCGATAAACGAACTTCTATATTCACATCGGCAGCCTTATAAGAATCGGTTATGTGAGAAGTAACGAACGTGCCAAAAGGAGCAACATGAACTAATGACATCTTTTCCAACCACACATCGCGATAAATTCCTGCTCCTTCGTAATACCAGCCTTCTTCCGTACTGGCATCTACACGGACTGTAAGCAGATTCTCTGCGCCGTAATTCAAATATTCCGTCAAATCATAAACCTGAGTAGCATATCCGCTCGGTTCATGTCCTAAATAAAAACCGTTACAGAATACTTGTGCATTACGAAAGATTCCATCAAATCTGACAGCAATGTGTTTGCCTGAATCCTCTGCTGCAATATAAAACTTACGCCGATACCATCCAACACTCGTTTCAGGATATTTCCATCCGATGGTTTTATATCCATGACTATGACTTGCTTCTTCTGAATAAGGAAGATCAACTGCCCAATCGTGCGGTAAACTGACTGTTTGCCACAAAGAGTCATTAAACTGCTCGGAACTTGGACCTTGGTTCTGATTAAAAGACTTGGCCTTTGCGAAATAAGTAAAATATTCAGTTCCATGAGTAAAATCTTTTTTCATGTCACCAGCATGTCCATACGCAAATTTCCAACCATTATTCAGCAAAATCGCCTCTCTTATTTGTCGTGCATTGACAGACAAACAAGCCATAAACTGTATAAGCAGTAAAACAGATAATAGTTTTTTCATAATATTATTAGTAATCCGAGGTTAAGCAACAAAAAACAGCCTTCATCATTACTATTATTCGTCTAATAATGATGAAAGCTGTTCTCTATCGTTTCTCAAGAAAAACGTTCCAATATTTCCATACACATACGACCATTATGATAAGGACATTTCCAGAATCCAGCTTTATCATCTTTGGTATTAACTGTTCCGTCAGGATACAAGCTCCAATGCCATTCACCCTGCTCCGTGTCTACTAATTTTGACTTGATAAATGTCCAGCACTTCAATGCCTTTTCCAAGGCCGACTTATCACCAAAATGCTGATAAAGATTAAGATGACCGACAACATTCTCAGCTTGTACCCACCAATGCAACTCACGATCTATTTTTCCTTTGCCCACAAAGTTTTCATAAATCATGCTGCCATCTGGATTTAGTCCTTCATCAGCAGCCTCAGCTATTTTTATAATGGCAGGTTCCACCTTCTGCAACAGACCTTTATCACCTAATACCAAAGCAGCTTCATGAATCAGCCACGACGCCTCAATATCATGTCCGTATGATACAATCTGATATTTGTTGGTCCAGTCATCTTCAAAAAATAAATTCAGATGATAAGTTTCAGCATCCAATATTTTATCCAAAAACAAGTTTACCAGATTATAGATTTGCTTTCCCAGACGTTCATCCTTCCACACGCGATACAGATTGGTATAAGGTTCCAGAATATGCAAATGCGTATTCATGGTTTTCTTCTCGTTTTCATCCTTATCACTCAGACGCATATCTTCTATCGGACACCAGTCGCGGGTAAGAGCTTCCAGATAACCATTCTTTTCTGCATCAAAGCTATACTTCTCGATAACTTCAAACAAACGTTTGGCATAATCCAAAGCCTCAGCATCACCTGTAGCACGCGTATATTCACTCAAACCGTAAATAGCAAAGCCTATGGCATAAATCTGTTTTTTTGTATCGACAGGATTTCCTTTATAATCAAGTTCCCAATAAATACCTCCAAAATCACTGTCATAGAAGAAATCAATCAGATAACGCTTTGCACGTGTAGCAGTTTCAAGATATTCTTTTTTTCTCAACAAGCGATAAGCAGCAGAGAAAGTCCACAAAATACGTGCATTGAGAATTGCTCCTTTCGAAGCTGATGCCTCCAACACGTCATTGCCTGTGATACGGCCATAGAATCCACCATGCTCATGGTCAGTCATTTTTGTCATCCAAAAAGGAAGAATATTGTTTTCCAGCTCAGCCTTTACCTCAGAACAGAGCTGTGATACTATTTCGTTATACATTTTTTGATTGTCGTTTTAAGTTTAACTGTTCCATTATACCCTTCATTTTCTGTTCTCCCAATGGATAGAAGCAAACAAATACTACCGAAATAAATGCTGCAATTGCGGGAAGCAGACTTAAGAACATCTTAATACCATTAATAGTTTCTTCACTTTGCACTGCATTAGCCTGGAAACCGAAGAAAGACAACAGCCATCCGGTTACAGCTGTACCAATGGCCCAGCCAAACTTCTGACTCATTGATGACGCACTGAATATCAAACCTGTCGCACGATTACCTGTTTTCAGTTCCGAGAAATCGGCACAGTCGGCATACATTGACCAAAGCAAAGGGAAAATACTTCCGGCACATATGCTTATCAGACATTGGAATACAAAAATCAGAACCAGATCATCCTTATCGAACCAGAAGAATACCACACTTAAGGCTGAAGCTACCAGCATAGACAATGCGAAAGTTCTTTTCTTTCCAATCTTATTACTCATGGGAGCAGCCAGAATAACTCCTACAATATTGGCTATCTGACCGATAGAAAGATACAATCCACTCAACACAAACGATACGCCCATCAGCGAAATAGTACGGTACTCGTCTTCTATAATAAAATATTTGAAGTAATATACCGCAGCTCCGTCACGGATAGAGTTAAATACCAAAGTGGCTACTCCGGCACCAAACAATATCCACCACGGTTTATTATGGAAGAGATCTTTGATATCATCTTTCAGAGAAGTCTTTTTATCATTGATAGGCTTCACCCGTTCTTTTGTCCATGCAAAACAACCAAAGAACAAGACTGCACACATGATTGCAATTACAACCACAGCCATGAACCATCCGAACTGCTGGTCAGCAACTTCCTTGCTATGCCCACTAAAGGCATTGACCATAGGCATGAACAACAGAAGTGCAATAAAACTGCCCAGATAAGCAAACATCATACGATAAGTAGACAGTGTATTACGTTCTGACGGATCGGGACTCATCACTCCTAACAAGGATGCGTAAGGAACATTAATGGCCGAATAAACCATCATCATCAGCGAATAGGTTATATAGGCATAAACCAATTTACCCATATCGCCGAAAGGTGGCGTATAAAAAGTAAGTACTCCTATCAAAGCAAACGGAATAGCCAGATATAACAAGTACGGGCGGAACTTACCCCATCGGCTGGAAGTACGGTCGGCTACAACTCCAACAATCGGATCGAATACAGAATCCCATATACGAGTAACCAAGAACATTGTTCCCACCATAGCAGCAGGCAAGCCAAATACATCCGTATAGAATATCATCAAATAAGCCCCGAACAACTTCCAAAACATAGAGGAAGCCATATCTCCGAAACCATAACCTATTTTTTCCGTGAGTTTTATCATAGCAGTACTTACTTTCTTATTTTTATTATTTTATCAATTTCAGGTTCTTATCAATCAGTTTTTTCAACGTTTCTACTGATGCAGTAGTTGTCAGGCCGTCTTGCGGAGTATTCATACAGTAATCTACCAGTTTGTCGATAGTAGAAACAGCTACATGCATACGTGTGTCTGAAGAAGCATAATAAATAAATACTTTTCCATCTTCGTCGGCAATCCAACCGTTTGTAAACAACACGTTTGAAACGTCACCGATACGTTCTTCTCCTTCAGGAGCCATAAAATAGCCTCCAGGAGCAGCAATCAGCTTGCTAGGATCTTCGAGTGAAGTCATATACATATAAAGTACATAACGTAAACCAGCAGCACAACCACGTACTCCATGAGCCAGGTGCAACCATCCCTTCGGAGTCTTGATAGGATGTGGACCTTCACCGTTCTTCACTTCTTTTATTGTATGATAATAACGGCAGTCAATAATCTTTTCTTCTTTTACTTCGGCATGAGTTATATCGTCAACCAGCGCCCATCCGATACCACCGCCACTTCCGGCATCGATAAATCCATCTTGCGGACGAGTATAGAATGCATATTTTCCATCCACAAATTCCGGGTGAAGAACAACATTACGTTGCTGGCTCTTCGATTTCAAATCCGGCAAACGTTCCCATGTCTTCAGGTCTTTAGTACGAGCAATTGCTGCTGTAGCTGTTGCAGAAGACAGATCACCGGCAGGCGCATTATCATCGTGACGTTCAGCACAGAAAATACCGTAGATCCAACCATCTTCGTGAGCTGTCAGACGCATATCATAAATATTGGTAGCCGGTATTACATCGTCGGGCATGGTAATAGGATAATCCCAGAAACGGAAATTATCTACTCCATTCGGACTTTCAGCAACAGCAAAGAACGACTTGCGGTCAGCTCCTTCGACACGTACTACCAGCAAATATTTTCCGTTCCATTTAATAGCTCCGGAGTTCATTGCAGCATTCATTCCAATGCGTTCCATCAGATAAGGATTTGTCTTTTCATCCAAATCGTAACGCCAGAACACGGGAGTATGTGCAGCCGTTACGACTGGATACTTATAACGGGTATATACTCCGTTGGTTGTTTCAACAGGCTCATTCTTACGAGTAATCAACTCTTCATGCTGAGCAAACAATCTTTTTACTTTGTCTTCAAATGTAGTATTCATTATAATAAGTTTTATGTCAATTTACTTTATTGTTTTCATATCTCCGGCAAACAATGTCCGTGGATCATTATAGAAGTTCACAAAATCAGCAGCCGACGGATGTCCTGGATAAGGAGCATAGTAGTGATTTTCTTTTTCACGAGCATTTCTCCATACCAGCACATAACTGATCGGATATTTTTCAATTACAGGCATCAATGTTTGTGTCCACCAAAGCGAATCTGGTATTGTTTCATAACCTGTTTCGGTTACAGCCATCAATTTTTTATGTGCCTTGCTTACCTGTGACATAATGGTAAGTGCATTATCCAGACTCTTCACATAAGCATCTTTATCAAACTGATATGCATCTACTCCTATCAGGTCAACAATATCATCTCCCGGATAGCGTTCCAGATATTCGGTAGAGTCTTTGGGTTCCGTACCCGGAGAATATGCATACAGCAACTGAGTAGCCCCTTTTTCTTGCAAACGGTCATAAGTCATTCTCCAAAGCGCTTTATAATCTTCAGTTGAGCACAAATTCTTTCCCCACCAGAACCAACTTCCCGTATGTTCATGCCAAGGACGGAACAGCACAGGAACCTTTACTCCTTCTGAAGTCTGAATTGAATTAAGATAATCTGCTACTTTATCCAGCCAACCTATAAACTTATCATGATTAACTCCTCCCGGCAAAACCGACTTTACCACAGTAGAGTCACTCACATCCCATGAATCCTTTCCTGTCAAAGGATTATCTACGTGCCAGCTGAAAGAGGACATACCCCCACGCTCATACTGAGCAATAACTTCCTTTCTGATACGGTCGAGTGATACATTATCTAGTGTTTTATCACCGTAGATCTCCATTCTTCCCAAATCAAAAGACATCATTGCCGGATAGTCCCCGCAAACACTTTTCACATCGCTTCGGTTCTCATCTCCGTCCCAGCCGATACCATAAACCGGATCATCGTGATGTCCAAACATGAACATTTTATGCTGAGGAAGCTTCTCAAGCACATTTAGCATAGAGTATGCTTCAGGTGTTTTATCCATTTCTGATTGTTTTTTTTGCTGATTGCCGCAAGCAGTCAGACAAGTACCGATAATCATAGTTGAAACAATAGCTTTCGAGAATTTCATAATAATTAGTTTTACTATTTAACATCAGCAAAGATAGAGAAATTTTATACCACAGAATGATACAATCTTAACATATACATATACGTTTTTTCTTTTAAAAAAACATCACACCATCACATTTATAAACAAAGGAGTGACTATGTTTATTACTTGTCACACAGTCACTCCTAATAACTAATTATGTGATAAATTTTTATTTAAATGAAGGAAGTTGATCGCGGGTTATCACATACGACTGCGACATAGCATCCTGCCACCATTCTTTATCAGCATGAGAAAGCGCAGCACCATCATTATCATACCATGGCATAAACCATAACCAGCGTGCTCCAGCATTCCACTGTTCAGAAAGTAACCCCAGCTCACTGTTGGTATCAATATAAGCTCCGCATTCACTCAACGCTACCATTTTACTACCATACTCAGAAACTACAGTCTGATATTGACTAGCACAGTCTGCTGCATCATTTCCATACAAATCTCGTCCTACAATATCTACATATTCATCACCTGGATACCAATCTGCATCACCCGTTTCAGTTGTCCATACCCAAATCAGATTATCAAGTCCCTGAGCCTTGAAGTAATCGAACATCTGGATCCATAAACGCTTAAAGCTATCAGCATTTTTGCCCCACCAGAACCATCCACCGGCAGCTTCATGAAGTGGACGCCAAATGACAGGTATATTTGCATCTTTCAACAGTTTCAAATAGCCTGCAATCTTTTCCAAATCCGCATTGACAGTCTGGTACTCCCATGTCCCTTCGGTAAAAGCATTGTCGATATCAAAAGATGTCTGATCTTTGTAAGTAGTAAGATTTCCGCTTCCGTTTGAGGTCGGAACATTCCAATGCCACATAGCAGCAACCAAACCTCCATTATTCCACCACTGAGAAACTGGAGTTATATCTCCATAGTTGATCCAACTACCTTCGGCCGAAGACTGTAGATGAATATAATCAAAGCAGTTCAATGCCGGATATTTACCTGTCCATTGATAAACCTGCTCAGACTCTTCAACATTCCACGCAACATTAGCCATCATTCCTGAAATAGTTTTCTGCTCATAGGTTTCCTGCAAGAAATCATATACCCTCTGAGCTTCAGCTGTCAATGTATTCACCGGGGTATTATCCAATCCCTGAGTCGTAAAACTAATCTCTACAGCAGGAGCCGGCATCGAATTAGGTCCTGTAACCAGTCCCTCTGGAACTGAGAAAGTATAAGTTGTATTCCTAGAAGGACAGTTTGCAACTACTACCAGTGTAGGACTTGAACCTATAACATCGGCACTGACAATACTTCCATCATTAGAAATCGACAGTAAATCTTTATTTTTGGATGCAAAAAACACATTCTTGTCGTATGTAAGACTGATTGTTACATTACCCGACTGAATTCCCGATGTACCGGTAACAGGAGTTGTTGAAACCAAAGTGGGAGAAGCAACCTGTGCTATTTCATGCTCAACTTCTGTTGAACATGAAATAGTAGTAAATAATGTTGCTATAAACAAAAAACATATATAAACTTTATTCATACTTTCACTTATTTAATGTAGACTGATTCTATTGTATAATTCTGTCCGCTGATAATCAAGCCTCCAGACTGCAACTGAGTCAGTATATCCTGAGTTATAGTCAACGAGAAGTTACCATCAATATTAAAATACTCAGTGCCCGGAGCAATAGCAGCCCAGCTACTATTCTTGAACGAACCTTGAGCACCAGCCTGTAAATCGGATACAACAACAGTAATAACCTGTCCTACTTGAGCCGTTGCAAACATATTAGAAGAGATTTGTGCTGAGTTCGCCCATGAGCCAGTAGCCAATGGACCTTCATAAATAAGAGTTCCCATAGAACCTACAATTTCAATCTGATAAGAAATACTTCCATTCGATGAAACCAATTCCAAGGTTGCCTCTCCTACTGTTTCAGCTGGTAAGGAAATCATCAATTTAGAATCACGTAATATAAACTGTACCTGACTTCCGTTAACATTAACCTGTGTCAGTTTATCTCCATTAGCAACCTCTAATTCCAAAAGAGCTCCAGCATCTACCTTCTCTGGCAGATTCATAACATAACAGCATTGAGGTTTTGTTACTGTAAGTGAAGGGGCCTCAACTGTTTCTCCATTATACATATTCAAAACAATGTTTCCAGTTTCTGCTTCCATCGGAACAAACACAGACAACTGGCTAGCAGATGAAGAAGAAACCGCAACTGTTTGTCCGCCTCCAAAAGTAACCGAAGCAACCAAATCCAGATTCTGTCCGTTTATCAGCAAACTTTCTCCAGCTGGTATAGAAGATGGATTATAACTTCCAACCAGAGGTTTTAATGTTTCGATAACAATACTTACCTGCTTACCACTTTTCGTATTCAATATAAGACTGCCACTTTGTGCAGCTTCCGGCATAACAACGGTGAGTTCTTTTTCAGATAGAGAGGCTGGCTGAACATTTTCTGCTACACCAGGGAAAGACAAACTGGTTACAACATCCAAATTTAAACCCGTCAAAACAATCTCATCACCTCCACGAAGGCCGGAAGCTGGAGTAGCAACAAGGTTAGTCGGTACAGCCATTGTTAAATGAGCAACAGTAACCTTTACTCCCGAAGTAGGTATGACAACAACATCTCCATCGGAAGCATTTTCCGGCAATATAAATTCAATAGCAGTCGGACTTGTTACTGTAAATTCCACTTCAGTTCCATCAGGCATCAGCATCTGTCGAACCAAACCAAGATTTTCTCCATTTATTTCGACAACATCACCAGGTTTAGCATTTTCCTTATTCACAACAGTTTCTACAGACGGTAAGGTAACTACCAGATCTTCTTCCGAATAAATCAGATTTGGCAACTCTTCACCATCAGATAAAATAATCTGTCCAGTCTGTGCTTCTTCAGGCACAAGCAATTTTATCATATTCCGTTCATGCGTAATGAAATCCTCCTCACTAACAGTTACATCATCTGCAAAAATTACCTCATGAATCAGATTTAAATATTCACCTTCGATGGTCAACTCATCACCAGGCAATACTGTAGCCGGTGTAAAGTTTTCTATAGAAATAGGTTCTGTAAAAGTCAGTTCCGTTTTCGTAGTTATATCCCCATTAGGTGTTCTCAGTGTTACCAGTCCAGGTTGTGCTTCCTGAGGAACAGTGATACGGATTTCTCTGTCACTGATTACATTGATATCTGTAATATCTGCACATCCTGGAATAACCACAGCCGTAACCTGATTCATTCCACTACCCAAAAATCTTAACTCACCTCCACGAGCAACCGGAGATGGACCAAAAACATTCAAACTGATACCTCCTACATATTGATTAGTATCTACATCATCACCTTTCAGACAAGAGGTAAACGAAACACCTGTCAATAAAAGTGCTCCAGCCAAACAAAGGACCGATAATCTATTTGTTTTCATCGTACATTCATTTTTTTAATTAATAGATAGGCACTACGCGAATATTATCGATACAGATAGTTGGCGAGCAGGCAGTTCCTGTAACACCACCATTCCATACAAACAAGGTCAGACCAGTAATATCTGTTGACGACAACGGAGAAAGAGAAATACCCGAAGCACCATAACGGAATTCAGATAGCGGCACTGTAACAGTAGTCCAACCTGTAGTAGTATAACTTCCGCTAGACTGCCAAGGAATCCACAACGCACGAGGGAATGTATCTCCCTGGAAGAACGAATTGTTCATATTATCACCACTAACCTCATTATTAGTTGTCAGCAAGATTTGCATAGCACATGCACTCCATGCATCAGGTACATTCACTTCAAATTTAAGTTGCAAGTTACTCAAATCCTCAAAATCGACCAATGTATTCAAATAAGGAGTTGCTTCATCTCCATAAGGCCAATACTCAAAAGCAAAATCAGAATCATTCCATGAACCATTATCCAAATCTCCTTGGAATATCAGATAGTTGCCATCTAAAGAAGAAATATTCTCCAATGTTCCTATTGTAGCGGCATGCCAACCATTGTCTTTTGCTATAGCATCATCACCATCATCATCAAAGTCGAATAAGATACCATCGTTCTCCATGTAGCGGAATGTAGACTGTCCTGTTCCATAGATAGACTCTACATTTACATATCCTGTTTCCGCACCTTCAGGAACAACAAAGCTAATAGCATTTCGGGTCAGACTAGTAATTTCAGTAACAGGGACATTAGCTATTTCTACAGTTAATGGTATATTGGGATCATCAATGAAATAATCTCCATAAATCGTAGCAACAGTTCCTGGCTGAGCATATTCGTTAGACATAGATGTAATCTCCGGAGCTGGAACCAATACATTAAAATCGTATGTTACAGTTTCGTGATTCTTATTAATTAAATAAATTTTATTTGTAACGACACTCGGTATTGTAGACGGAATATCTACAATCAATGTATTATCCGTTATCAAACTTGTATTTAAGATGGCCTTCTGATCATTGAAATAAAGTTCGTATACACTCCGCAAATTTTCTCCGACCAGACAAATCGTATTCGACATATAAGTTCCTGTTATCAACGAATCAGCAACTTCCGGATCTGTCATTCGTATATAGTTTACTGTAGGAAGCCCATCTGCAATTTCATACTTATCAGGTTCGTCTTCACACGAAGTCATCATAACTCCAGAAAGGACGGCTCCCACTATAACTAAGCCTTTTATATATTTCATTAGTTTCATCATAACTCTTATTTTTATTAATAACTAAATTCACTTCGTACATCTACATGAATCGGATCTTCCATCAAATGAGGATTAAATACCACATCTTCTGTCGGGAAAGGCAATGTAAAGCTCGAAATAGTAACATTAGGTTTTACAGCATTCGGATTATATCGATGCTCGTCCGGATTTACTGTAAAAGAACCTGTCTGATAATAAGTTTTATACAAATCATCCAATCCATAATAGACATCACGACGCTGATTTGTCAGCTCATTGATGGCTCTTTGTGGATCATAGTAAGATAAACGTACATAATCATACCAACGGTCACCTTCACAAGCCAGTTCCAGACGACGTTCTTTCCAAACATCTTCCCATGTAATTACAGAAGGACGTTCGTATGTACTGATAGCTCTATGACGTACCTGATAGAAGGCATCAATAGCTGATTCATCAGAAGTAGAGCCATTGTTTCCGATCATTGCTTCGGCATAAATCAAATAAACATCCGACAAACGCAACAAATGTGTACTCAACTGACTGTGTTGAGAAGAAGCCGAAACACCTGTAGCTGTCAAATGGTCATTGGCATTGCCATACAACTGCTTTACTTCATTAGCTCCAGTTGCGCTCTGGTAAGTACCGGGACCTCCTAAATTATCAGTATCATAAATAAAATTAATATAATTGAATCCACCTTTATCTTGCCAGAAATATTCATAAACATCACCACACATCATCATGGTTGCCTTGCGACGGGTATCTCCATTATAGCGAGTCGGACTCAAAGCATTTTCACCAAAGGCATCCTGCAAATCAACAGACGGACCATTATAACCACCCCAGCAATCACCAAATTCATCAAATCCTGCTATTGCTAAATCTGATTGCAAAGCATTTTGGCAAGTCCATGCATCAGAAGAAGCAGACCAGTGCCATGAGAGCAGACATTCTTCATTGAAGTTATTTGCCAAACGGAATACATCAGAATAGTTCGCCAACAAATGTCTACCTGAATTGTCAATTACATCTTTAGCATAAGCCGCTGCCTGACGTAAATCATCTTCATTTCTTGATCCACTCATTCCGTAGCCCGATTTGGTAAGATACACCTTAGCTAACAAACCTTTAGCTGTATACTGATCGATACGCCCTTCAGAGTTTGACTCAGGAAGTAATCTTATAGCCTCTTCCAGCGTCATTACTATATATTCATACACATCAGGAATTTGTACTTTATATTTTTCATTGTAATTACCTGCTGCAATATCATCTGAATTACTATGAACAATAGGCACTGCCCCGAAAGTACGTACCAGATAAAAATAAGCCATAGCCTTCCATACAAGACACTCACCCATACATGTATTTCTTGTCTGTTCACTTCCTCCAGCAGTCTGCAATCTTTCCCGAATCGTATTAGCATATGCATTAACCGACCACAACGAATAAGACATATTTATCAAATCTTCATCCGTCCCATTCACTGTAAAGGTCAGATAGGGAGAAGATCCCCAATAATAATTGCCTGCAAGAACTTCACCTACTTTAAAAAATCCGCGCTGAAAGTCAAACCAAGGAGAGTTATACAGAGGATTTACTCCTTGGAAACACTGTTCATCATTCTGATAAAAATTATCTACATTATATGAATCTTCTGCCGGACGATCCAGAAAATCATCACACGAAACTAAATTAGCTCCCAATATGGCTGCTAAAGTCCAGTATTTTATATTATTCAATTTCATAATCACATTTATTTAGAAAGAAACATTCAATCCGAAAGAATAAACTGTAGGAGAAGGATAACGTCCATTATCCAATCCATAAACATTCGCACTGGCAGTGCTGGCTCCGATTTCCGGATCATAACCACTATAACCTGTAATTGTCAGCAAATTCTGGATATTAGCATATACACGCAAATTATCGAGTCCCCATTTCTTAATAATCTTTCCTGGGAAAGTATATCCTAAAGTGATATTCTTCAAACGAATATATGATCCATCTTCAATATAACGATCACTGATACGGTCATTATCATTAGGGTCTTGTATAGAAGCACGAGGTATAGTTGCACCAGCATTTGCTACTCGCACATTAGTAATATCATCATACCAGTTGTATATTGTCACACCATTCACAACAACTCCTGCAGAATAATCCTTATTAGGATCTATTGGTACAATCTGCGCACGGTCAAGCACTGTATTCAACTGGTTGCTCCAAGGAGAGTTCATATGAGTCAGTTTCATTCCTAGATAATTGAATACCTTATTGCCATACGAGCCGTTGATAAATAATGATAAGTCAAAATTTTTATATCTAAATGTGTTTGTCCATCCAAAAGTAAATTTGGGTAGTGGTGAACCGATGTTTGTTCTATCGTTTTCATCAATAACACCATCACCATTCAAATCTTTATATTTTATATCACCTACCCATACTGTATTCGTTCTGTTAAACACTCCATCTGCCGGATATTTGGCAGGTTTGGCAGATGTCTGCAAATCTTCCAAGTCTTCATACACACCGTCACATACATAACCGTAGAAATTGTAAAGTGATTCACCCACGTTAGTCACACTCACTACATCACTCCACTGTCCATATCCTACAATCTGCGCATTTGCAGTACCATCGAGTGCACGCAATTTATTTCTATTAAATGAAATCTGGAAATCAGAATCCCACTCAAAAGCTCCAATCAGCGGATGAGTATTCAAAGAAATTTCCCAACCTTTATTTTCGATATCACCATAGTTTCCCATCGGTGCAGCCAAAGCTGAAGAAGCATTACCGGAAGTACCCATATACGAAGGAAGCTGTAAAGACATCAACATATCTTTAGAAACCTTTTTATACCAGTCAACAATCAAATTTACTCTTTCATGGAAGAAACCTAAGTCAATACCGACATTGACTTGTTCCTGAGTTTCCCATTTTACTCCCAGATTAGCGATATTAGACTGACGATAACCTAAGCCTAATCCAGTCGGCATTCTTGACATACTAGCTCCCCAACGATATCCACCTATATTTGAGTTACCAGTTTGTCCCCATCCTAAACGCAGCTTACCATTGCTGATCACATTTGTCAGAGGTTCAAAGAATTTTTCATTTGAAAAACGCCATGATCCAGCGACAGCATGGAAACCAGCCCATCGGTTATCAGGTCCAAAGTTAGACGAACCATCATAACGATACGTATAGGTTGCCAAATAACGATCTGCATAATTATATGTCAAACGAGTAAAGAAAGAAGCCATTGCAGAACTACCGAATCCGGAATTAATAGAAGGAGTACCCGTACCCAATGCCGGATTATGAACAGCATCCGAAGGTAAGTTTGTATTGGCTACCGAAGTATAATCATAGTTAGACTCCCAACACTCTTGTCCTAACATTGCTGTGAAGCTATGCTTATCTATCTGTCCATTGTAAGTTACATAGTTTTTCAATTGCCAGAATGTACTGTTATTCTTCTGAATAGAACTTGAGTTACTGTCTCGTTTCCAGTTTCCTAAGTCAACTTTGGGCTGATAACGTTCACCTTTATTATAGCTGATGTCATAGCCAAATTCTGTATGCCAGGTCAGATTTTTCATCAAAGTAACATCTGCAAAAATACTACCAGTCAGTTTCTGACGATCCAATAAAATCTGATCCATCATAGCCATTGCAATCGGGTTCGGACTAGTATACCCTTCACGTACAATAGATGAATAATTTCCATCAATATCATAAATAGGTATATCCGGCACAGTTTGCAATGAATAACTGATAATACCCTGATCACTATCTGCCAGTTTCAAATCATCCTGCGTAGCAGAATAAGTAGCATTCAAACCGATTTTCAGCCACGGTTTCAACTGAGCATCCAAGTTAGTTCGGAAAGAATAACGGTTAAAGCTTGAACCAATCAACGTACCATCCTGATCCATATAAGAACCAGAAACATAATACTTCACTTTATCCGTACCTCCTTGAGCCGAAATCTGATGCTGATGCTGCAAAGCTGTACGGAATACAGCATCCTGCCAATTGGTTCCAACACCTAACAATGAAGGATCTGCATAAGTAGAACTCGGCTCCAGCTCACCAGTTTCAACAAAATCATTGTAGAAACTTGCAAATTCGCGCAAGTTCATCATGTCCAAACGCTTAGTCTGACGCTGTACAGCCAGCATACCGTCATAAGTAAATTTGGCTTCACCTGCCTTACCACGCTTGGTTGTAATTAACACAACTCCATTTGCTCCCTGAGCTCCATAAATAGCTGTAGCCGAAGCATCCTTCAAAATCTCCATAGAAACAATATCCGACGGATTGATAGTAGACAGCGGAGAAATAGTAGAAACCGAGCCATTACCCAATGCATCACCAAGTCCAAAATCAGAACCAGAAGAACCTCCACCCTGCACAATAACGCCATCAATTACATACAAAGGTTCTGCGTTTGAGTTAATAGTAGCCTGACCACGAACACGGATAGAAGATGAAGAACCCGGCGCACCTGAAGTTGTTACAGCCGAAACACCTGCTGCACGTCCCTGCAAGGACTGATCAAGGTTTGTTATGACAGATCCTTTAATAGCATCTTCACCTACAGAAACAGAAGCACCAGACAAGTCGCTTTTTTTCATTGTACCGTATCCGACAACCACAACCTCATCCAATGTTTCAGAATCTTCTTTCAATACAATATTCAAAGAAGTCTGGTTAGTTATTTTAATCGTCTGAGTAACATATCCAATATAAGAAATTTCCAGCGTTGCACCTTCCGAAACATTCAGTACAAAATTTCCATCAAAATCGGTAATTACTCCATTAGTTGTTCCTTTTTCAAGAACATTGGCTCCAATAACAGTTTCACCGGTAGCATCAACTACCTTACCTTTTATTTGCTTCTTAGCTTGCAGAGCAACCTCCAACATACTTGTTTCAGAAGCCCATGCCGGGTGCACATTTCCGATCGAGATTGTAGCAAATGCACCAGCTATCAGCACGCATTTTCTTACATTTTTATCCATAATATATTTTTAGTATGGTTAATAATTTCTTCTTAAAATTCAGATATATGTGAGAAGTTTACAAATAGTTGTCCTACATAATATCAGATTAAAGTCATCCGTGTTACATTCTTTTTACAATCACAAAAATAACGATAACAAAAGACTATTAATAATACTATCTTATCCATAACTAATATAGTTAAAAACAATTACTATATTAATTACTTCTCGTCACTAATTTTAGCACAAAAAAGCTTTATGACACTAATTGTTGTACTATCCGATGCAAATACAGAATTCAGCCCCTGCTGCTCCTGAGCAGGATCGCCAGTATAATCGTCTCCAGGTTTCCAATATTCATATTCCTCAGAAGGATTAGCAAAGCCTCCCCATCCCCAGAAATTACAACCTGCAAACAAAGTGTGAGATGAAGCATTATCTAATACCAAATCGAATATATATTTATAATAAGCATCTCGTGCTTTCACTGACGACGATTTACTGAATTGAAAATTATCTCTAGGATATCCAAATTCTTCCATTACCAAAGGCTTCTGATACTTCTTTGCAACTGCAAGATGTTCGTCGATATACACTTTCGAATTCTGTTTTGCTTTTTCCAGATTCTCCTGCAAACTATCTTTCGGAGCCCATCCCCAATTGTATGGCCAGATATGAATATTCATATAATCCACATTAGCATCTGCATGAATTTTTTCGAACAAGTCCATATCCATCTCACAGCCCCATTTACCTTCGCTTCCGGTAGAAACCAGATGATTGGGATCAAGAGATTTGATCAAGGCAGCAGCCTTACCCATCCAATTGGCAAAATTCTGTTTATATTCTGGTAAGAAAGCACGAGGTTCGTTACCTATCTGCCATGACATAATAGTCGGATCGTCTATATAACGCACATTTGTATAACGATTGGTACGGGTTATCACATCCTTTACATAATTTGCATAAAGAGCTTGGGCACTGTCAGAACATACAAACTGACCGGCAAAATTCATATAAGCCGCATACCCATCAACTGCCGGCTGTGGTGCTTTTCCATAACCAGCCCATTGCAGATACTGTCCATATCCTCCACTCCATTCCCATGAATTATTCAGATAAAGCACAGCCAGCATATCACGCTTTGCCATTTCAGCAAGCAGATAGTCAAGTCCTGCAAAAATAGTATCATTGTAAACTCCTGGAGCAACCTGAAGCGTAGGTTCCACTTTAGCAGCTACTCCTCGCTCGCCATCAGAACCAACCAGTATACGTAAATTATCAATGCCAATACTTTTTAATGAATCAAGCTCGCGACATAGACGCACACGGTTACCTCCTTCGCCTTCTGAGCCTAATATTGCACCATACCAAAAATTAGTACCAATGTAATAATAAGGCTTTCCATTACGGATAAACTGTCCGTTCTCTACTCGTACAAAATTATTCTCTTTCTGATTTTTCGACGTTGTGGTACACGACACAATAACCACAAGTGACATTAACAACAAAAAAAAGTTCTGTTTCCGCATATCTATTAGATTTATTTCAACAATGCAAAAGTAAGAGGAAACTATCTAGAAATATGATATAATTTTATCCAATAATTCACAACATTGTAGATAGTCTAATTACTTACATCTACTCTATGTTCTATAAATCTCCCGAATACTTTCAAATAAATAGTGCCGATAATTCGGAGAATTACCGGCACAAAAACCATTATCCTTTCAACCTTACCTAAAAAAATACTTTATCTATAAACAACATATCTCATTTTACCAATAACACTTCTTTTACAATACGCCCCCACTCCTTCAAATCCTCACTTTTCCACCCAGTATCAGGTGCTGAAGGATAAAGCATCGAGCAAGTTTCGTCTTTGTCAGCTATTGACCAGGCAGCCCAGCTGACAGCATGTTCTTTCATCCATTACCTGCAGATTCTCCTGAATATTCTCATTGGAATCCGTCGCCACATCCACCATCTTTCTGGAGCGCTCGCCCGTCTCGTCAATAGCCGACTGGATACTCTGTGTCATATTATTCTGCTCTTCGATATTCTTCGCCGTCGTGTTGGTTGCGGAAGAAATCTCCTGCATGCTCTGCGCAACTGTCTCCGAAGTGTGCACCAGTTCATCCACAAGACTGGTACTCCTCTCAGACTCATCCCGCACAGTCTTTGAGATGTCAAGAATTCCTTCCAGCATCACCTTCTGTTTCTCACCCTCGGACGCTGCAGAACCCAGTGCATGATCGCTGAATGTCTTGGCTATGCTGCCCACCCGGTACATAATGAAAAATAACAGATACACACATAATACCCGGCACAGGCTGTCCACATCCTGCAAACCAATCCCCTTGATTACACGAATGACCTCCACCAGTGTAAATAACGCCGAAAAAGCGATACAGGTCTGTTTATATCTCTTCATATCATAATACGGAATCTGCAATGTCAGAATGGCAATCAGTGCAAAATAGATAAACTCTGCATCTGTCTGCATTCCAATCAACGCAAATTCTACGCCGACACCGATGGCAACAACCCTCTTTAATCTCACATCAGACTTATTGCGCAGATAAAACGCCAGTTCAACCACCGTGAATAAAATAATCAGCACAACATTTCCGACCGCCGTACCGACTGCAATGCTCTTGCTCACAAGCTTCGCCAGCAGATATACCACAAACAGTACCCATAAAATGACCACTGCAAAAATATAAAATGTATTCATATAGTGGTAGCGTTCACTCTTGTCCTTGTAGATGTAATCCTTGTCTGAACCTGATGTCTGACCCATAGTCTAACTCCCTCCTGTCACTCTTTCTCTATCGATTCAAAACTTTCTTCCATTATAGTATATTTCTCCCATTTTTTCTACTATTTTCCAATTATTTTGACTAATTTTTTACACATTCCTTATCCTCGCGCAACACAACGCATCCGCTTCTTTTCCGTAAGCTGCGGCAGGTTGCTCCAGCGACATAATTCTACTCCGACGCAGTGCGATCCTGCCGAAGGGCTTTTTCATTCATAGGACGTAATTTCCTATGAAAAAATCCGGCGGATACTTCCGCCGGATCTCTCATCCCCGCTCTTTTTCATATGCCGTATACAAAAACTCCACGCAGCCGTCTACGCGGTACAGCCTGAAATTCTGTAAAAACAAAAGTGCCGCCTCGTACATTTTTTCATCCTGCTCGTCCGCAAGGCTTCCCTCAAGCAGATAACTCATGCCGTTGTGGTATTCCCGTCCGTCCTGTATCGTGTAGTGGCGCCACAGTTCTTTTCGTTGCGCGCATGCGGTCTGCTCCCGCATAAGTGTCTCCAGAAACTGTACGCACGGTCTTTCCGCCTCGCTGTAATGATTCCGGTACAGATACACAAAATGGTGCGGCGGTTCGATTCCGGGATTCTTCAAGCCATACTGGTTGACCGGATAATTGTCCTTCTGCTGCACCCAGCCAAACACCCCGTGAAATGTCAATCCGCCAACCGCCGCAAACTGCGTCCTCTGCTCTAATTTCTCCGGGGAGGATACCTTCTCTCCCAGTTCCGCTGCAATTCTTCCGGCAACCACAAAAAGCCGTCTGTGCATCTGTGCACAGCGGTAAAAATACCAGGCGTCATAGTACGTCGTGCCGGACCAGCTTAAGCCGCAGCGCGCCGTCAGGCGCTTTCCCGCTCTTTCCATGGAAAATACACTCATCCGCGCATTGGCACGCAGGAAAAATTCAAGGACAGTCTCCGTGATCCGCGGCTCCGTCTTCCTGCCGGTGCCGCCTCCCGTGTCCTTACACTTCTGGCAGCACAGGCCAAACAGCTCTCCCACACCGTCCTCGTCCAGCTTTTTTTCGTGATAGTCCCGCAGGATGGCATTGGCAATCTGATAGAGAATGTTGGCTTTCCACTTCCCCACCATGCGCACGACCCCCATGATATCCTCATAGGATTCACACCAGAGTTCCTCCGGATCCTCCGAATGTTCAAAGGTGTCTCTTCCAGGGCGGATCCAGCTCTCGCCGTCGACTGCCGGTCTGGCTTTTTCCCCTTCCGCCTCCCGCTTCTTCGCCTCTTTGAGCAATGACTCCAGAAAGAGAACGCTCCACTTTTTTCTGCCGGTCTTCTCCGGAATCCCGTCTGCTGCGCTGACCTTTTTTGTCTTTACCTGCTCTGCTTCCATTCCTAACCTTTCGCATTGTAGCGGCTGCCGGTCTGCCGCGTCTGATTACTGTCCGACGCATAGCGGCTGTAATTGCCGCTGGTCGTATAAGAAGTTGCAAAAAGCGCTGCCGCCTGTTTTCTGCAGTTGCTCTTCACACCCGAAGCCAGCACCTGCACGCGGTTCGACAGCGTGCTCTTATCCCCGAAAATCTTCTGCACCGCCTCCGGTTTTACTGTCTGAAACACCGTCTTATCAAACGACAGCGTGCCGTCCTTCTCCTGCGTGATTCCGATCTGTTTCAGGGCGGTCTCCCGCGCGGAGATCTCCATTTTCAGCTTCTTTGCATACGTCTCGTCCACACTGTCCGACAAGTCACCAATCTTGCGGATCATCATATTGTAATCGGATACAAAACTTTCCATTTCCTTCGTAAGCTGTTTTCCGGCGTCCTCTCCCTCCTGGTAAAGGGATTTTTCTCCCTCCTCCAGGAAACGCTTCATATGCGTCTCCACACGCTCCGCCGCCAGTCCCGTGATCTCATAATCGTAGCTTTTTTTCTGGTTCTCCACGATTTTGTCGCCGGATACGGCTGTCCCGTTTTGAAACTGATTTAAAAACTGCATCCACGCAGATGTCCTGTAGTTTTTACTCTTTGGCGCGCTCTGCGTCGTTCCTTTGGATGATGCGCGTGTCTTTGTGCTGCTGGAAAACGCACGCATCTTTGCCAGCCGGTTGTTCCTCGCCCCCAGAATGGCAGACTGATCTCTGTTATAAATTCTCATACTCATTTTCCCCGTTTCTTTTCTGTATCCCTATCGTTCGTTAAGATACGTCTCATAAGCTGATGCAAAATCATTAAACTTCTGTTTCGCCATCAGAATAGACTCCCCGTTCTTCAGCAGGATCGTTCCCGCCTCAAAACTTTTTACCGCGGCAAAATTCACCAGATACCCGCGATGGCAGCGGAAAAACCCGTTGCCTAAAATTTCTTCCACCTCCTTCATTCTGGCATAATATGCAATGATTCCCGTGTTTGTGTGAAGCACCACCTTACGCCCCACACTCTCTGCATAGAGAATGGTTTTCTGATCCACACAGCAATAGGTTCCGTCTGTTTTAATCAGCAGCGGGCGCTTCCTTTCTGCCCCTGCTTTTCTCTGTTTCAGTTCTCCCGCATTGTCAAACGCTTTTCTGCGGAACCATACCGGAATCTTTTTCTGGCACTCCTCTATGCCACTATCCGAAAGGAAAAGAACATCCGGCATTGTGCCGCTTCCCTCAATTTCATCTCCGCAAAGAATCTGTACATCCTCTCTTACATATTCGCCTTCCATCTCTTTTAAATACTTACGCACGGATGCCTCATTCCCGCACGCCGCAATATATAACACTCATATTCCTCCCCGCTTTCGCATCCATGCTCTGTTTTCTACTTTATATATCGGTCATATTTTTCATTCTTTCATTTTTCGTAACGAAATGCGCTGTTTTTGTCATCAAAAAACAGTTGACACGCTTACTGTATTATTGTATTATCTTATTAGTACAGATGATTTAGAAAGGAGATGACACTATGGCATGGACCCTTGATTCTGATCGTCCCATCTTTTTACAGATCGTGGAACGAATCCAGACGGACATCGTTTCCGGACGCTACCAGCCGGGAGATAAGCTTCCGTCCGTACGCGATCTCGCAGCGGAAGCATCCGTCAACCCGAACACCATGCAAAAGGCCTTTGCAGAACTTGAACGCATCGGTCTGGTCTATTCCAGACGGACCAGCGGACGCTTTATCACGGAGGATTGTCATATGATAGAACAGTTAAAAACCTCTCTTGCTACCGAGAAAATGGAAGCATTTTTAGCACAGATGCGGCAGCTCGGCTTTCAAAACAATGAAATCCTGTCGCTCATGAATCAGACGATGAAAGGAGAAAAACAATGAGCACTTTGTTGGAGTGTAAAGATCTGACCAAATGTTACGGCAAAAAAACCGCCATCGACCATATTAACCTCGCCATTGAGAGCGGACACATCATCGGCCTGCTCGGACCGAACGGAAGCGGCAAAACCACCCTGATCAAGATGATCAACGGTCTGCTTGCCCCCACCTCCGGTTCCATCTTTATGCAGCAGAATCCGATCGGCACAGAGAGTAAGAAGCATATCTCCTATCTGCCGGATCACACTTATCTGAATATGAACGAGCGGGTTCGCAATATTATCCGGTATTTTTCCGATTTCTATGAAGATTTTGACGAGAAGCGTGCCTACGACATGTTGGGAAAGCTTCAGATTGACGCCTCGGATCGTTTGAAGACCATGTCCAAGGGAACCAAAGAAAAAGTGCAGCTGATTCTCGTGATGAGCCGTCATGCAGATCTGTATATTTTAGATGAGCCGATCGCAGGCGTCGATCCGGCAGCACGCGATTTTATCTTAAATATCATCCTGTCGAATTACGAACCGGAAGCTTCCATTTTAATCTCGACGCATCTGATCGCCGACATCGAGAATATTCTGGATGAAGTCATCTTCATCGATCACGGTCAGATCCGGCTTACCTCATCCGTGGATGATATCCGCATGAACAACGGAAAGTCCGTCGATACACTTTTCAGGGAGGTATACAGATGTTAAAAAAATTATTTAAATATGAATTTAAGAGCACGGCAAAGATCATGTTGATCCTGTATGCCATTCTGATCGTCACCACCGCCGTAGGTTCCGTGGTGCTGTATTCCTTAGACCTAGATCAGGCGGGTGAAAGCAAACTGGCATCCATTCTGTCCGTCTCCGCGATTGTCCTTTATATCCTTGCCATTTTTGCTGTCCTTATCGTGATGTACGTGTACCTGTGTGTTCACTTCTACCGCACAATGTATTCTGCCCAGGGATATCTGACACACACCCTCCCGGTAAAAGCACTTGCTCCCTTTCACGTAAAACTGATAACCTCCTTCGTGTGGATGTTTCTCTCCATGGCTCTGATGACTGTCTCCATCGTAGTGCTTATCGCCAGCGCCTCCCACGGAACCGCATGGCAGGATTTTACTTCCACCTGGGAGGAGGTATTCGGTCAGGATGTACTTTCCTTCCGTTTCATCTTCCAGATAGTATTGAGCGTGATCTGCTCCTGCTTAACCTACCTGCTCTGGGTGTTTGCAAGCGCTTCGATCGGACAGCTTTTCTCCAGCAATAAAGTGGCTGCCTCCCTCGTTGCGGGCATCATCCTCTATTTTATGCAGCAGATTTTCTCCATGATCCTCATGTTTGGAACCGGTATGTTCCAGTCGGGAGATAATTCCGTGAATTTCTTTGCCGTTACCACAACGATCGACAATACGACCACATCGACGACAAGCCTCCTGCCGAATTATTCACTATTTGCCACCAGCAATATCTACTCGATCATCGTCATTGTCATTTTGTATCTTGTGTGCGCGAGAATCATCACAAAGCATCTGAATCTCGAATAAAGTTCTATCAGGGACTGTCTGTCGCGTGAAGCAGACAGTCCCTTTTGACGCAGCAAGTAATAGCAGGCAAAGATCATGCATTTCCAGCTGAAATCGATAGGATGTCTCTCTTATCCTATTACTTATCACGCCAAAAGGGGCCGCCACGCTCATGTGACAGCCCCTTCCCGAATCTATTACGTATTTATTTTGTGCTCAAGTATGCGTCAATTCCCTTCGCAGCCGCTTTTCCTGCACCCATTGCCAGGATGACCGTTGCAGCTCCTGTAACGGCATCTCCACCGGCAAATACACCGCTCTTGGAGGTAGCGCCGTTTTCTTCCTCTGCCACGATACACTTTCTGCGGTTCGTCTCAAGTCCCTTTGTCGTGGAGGAGATCAGCGGATTCGGAGAAGTTCCGAGCGACATGATGACCGTGTCCGCCTCAATCTCATACTCGGATCCCGGAATCTCCACCGGGCTTCTTCTGCCGGAGGCATCCGGCTCGCCAAGCTCCATCTTAATGACTCTCGCGCCTTTTACGCAGCCGTTGTCATCCACCAAAAGCTCCGTCGGATTCTGTAACAGGTCAAAAATAATGCCCTCCTCCTTTGCATGATGCACCTCTTCCTTACGCGCCGGAAGTTCTTCCTCACCGCGCCGGTACACGACATGTACTTCCGCGCCAAGACGCTTAGCCGTTCTCGCAGCGTCCATTGCCACGTTACCGCCACCGACAACGATCACTTTCTTTCCCGCCTTGATCGGAGTATCGTACTCCTCTAAAAATGCCTTCATGAGGTTGTTTCTCGTCAAAAATTCATTTGCCGAAAATACGCCCATTGCCTGCTCGCCCGGAATACCCATAAAACGCGGAAGACCCGCGCCGGAACCGATAAATACCGCCTCAAATCCCTCATTCTCCATCAGCTCATCGATCGTGACAGATTTGCCGATGACAACGTTCGTCTCGATCTTCACGCCGAGCGCCTTGACATTCTCCACTTCTGCCGCAACGACCTTCTGCTTCGGCAGACGGAATTCCGGAATACCATAGACAAGCACACCGCCCGCCTCATGCAGCGCCTCAAAAATGGTCACGTCATAGCCCAATTTTGCCAGATCACCGGCGCAGGTAAGTCCTGCAGGACCGGAACCAATGACAGCCACCTTATGACCGTTCAGCTTCTCTGCCTTCTTCGGCTTGATGCCATGCTCTCTCGCCCAGTCTGCTACAAAACGCTCCAGCTTGCCGATCGCAACTGCCTCACCCTTGATGCCGCGGATACACTTTCCTTCACACTGGTTCTCCTGCGGACATACACGTCCGCAGACTGCCGGAAGTGCGGATGACTCACTGATAATGTGGTAAGCCTCCTCAAAATTGCCCTCTTTTACCTGCGCGATAAACGCCGGAATATTGATGGATACCGGACAGCCCTTCATGCACTGTGCATTTTTGCAGTTTAAGCAGCGCGCTGCCTCCGCCATTGCCTCCTCGGCATTATATCCCAAACATACCTCCTCAAAGTTCGCTGCTCGCACCTGCGGGTCCTGCTCACGAACCGGTACTCTTGTCATTACGTCCATAGGAACCTCCATACTCTGTATTTTCTATCCGGCAGATGCCCCAGTTCTCTCTGCCTCCACCGTCTAACGATCACTTCTGCCTTCTCAGCCGCACTGTCCGCAGCCGCCGTGATGGGTATCTCCCTCCGTCAGCTTTAACATTGCTCTGCCCTCTTCTGTCTTATATTGCTGCTGGCGCTTCATCGCCTGGTCGAAATCCACCAAATGTCCGTCGAATTCCGGTCCGTCCACGCATGCGAACTTCACTTCGCCGCCGACAACCAGACGGCATGCGCCGCACATTCCGGTACCGTCCACCATGATCGGGTTCATGGAAACCACCGTCGGAATTCCCAGTTCCTTTGTCAGCTTACAGACAAACTTCATCATAATCATCGGGCCGATTGCCACACAGTGATCATAGCGCACGCCCTGATCCCAGAGTTCCTGCAGCTGCGCCGTGCCGGTTCCGTGAAAGCCGTAAGAGCCGTCATCCGTCGTCACATAGAGATTCGCTGCCACTGCCCGCATCTCATCCTCAAGAATCAGAAGATCCTTATTGCGGGATCCCATAATCACATCACAGTCCACACCATGCTCATGCAGCCACTTTACCTGCGGATACACCGGTGCGGTACCGACGCCGCCCGCGATGAACACAATCTTTTTCTTCTTCAGTTCCTCGATATCCTCATCAATCAGATCAGAAGGACATCCAAGCGGTCCCACGAAATCTGCGAACGCATCCCCCTGCTCCAAGGATACCATACGCTGTGTGGAAGCTCCCACCGTCTGAAATACGATCGTGATCGTACCGGCTTCCCTGTTATAATCACAGATTGTGAGCGGAATACGCTCCCCCTGCTCATCAATCTTGACAATGACAAACTGTCCCGGTTCGCAATACTGTGCAACACGCGGTGCCTTGACATCCATCAGATAGATCTTGTCTGCCAGCTTTTCTTTTTTAACAATCGGATACATAATTTCCTCCTCGCCCTTTGTACTATCTTAATATAATAAAGGAAAAGCCCCGACATTTCAACGGCTTTTCCCATATTTTCTGTTTATATCTGCTATTCCGACTCCGTTTCGGACTGTATGTGATGTTTTTCTCCCTGCGCCCTACTCCTGTGTCTCCACTTTGGAAAATAGGATACGGTCGTTATCGAGCGCTTTTCCCGCGCGGAGCGCAAACTGCTCCAACAAGTCATCCACCGACATCGCCGCACGTTCCTCTCCCGCAACGTCCAGCACAATATTTCCCGCGTTCATCATCAATGTCCGGTTGCCGAGCGTCAGCGCCTGATGCATGTTGTGCGTCACCATCAGACAGGTGATCTGCCGCTCCGCCACAATCTGTCTGGTCAGATGCAGCACCTTCTCTGCCGTCGCCGGATCGAGTGCTGCCGTGTGCTCATCCAGAAGAAGAATTTTCGGCGTGACCATCGTCGCCATGAGAAGTGTGAGTGCCTGCCGCTGACCGCCGGAGAGAAGTCCCACCGGCTGCTTCATACGGTCTTCCAGTCCCATGTCAAGCAGCGCAAGCTGCTCTCTGAATTTTTTCTTATCCGCCGCGTTGATCCTGCTGAAATATGCATTCCGGGAGGTTGTCGTCCGAAGATAGGCAAGCGCCATGTTTTCCTCGATCGTCATGTGCGGCGCCGTTCCCTTTAACGGATCCTGAAACAGATGACCGATCACTTTGCTTCTCACATGCTCCTGCTGATAGGTAATATCCTCCCCGCCGAGCATGATCAGACCGCGGTCCGGGAAAAAAGCTCCGGTAATCGCATTGAACAGGGTGGATTTTCCCGCGCCGTTGCTGCCGACGATCGTTGCAAAATCTCCGGCGCCAAGCGTCAGATTGACGCCGTTTAGGGCACACTTTTCATTGACGGTGCCAGGATTAAAGGTCTTGCTGACATTTTTCATAATCAGCATGGATTCTCTTTCTGCTGCCATATCACGCATTTCCTCCTTTTCCCTTCCGTTCTTCTCGCAGTAATTCCGCAATATACTGCTCATTCTCCGCTTTTGCCGCCCGTTTCTGCCGGTAGAACACCGCCTGCTTCTTCAGGTAAGGGAAAGCGATCGCCACCGCCACAATAATGGAGGATACCAGCTTTAAGCACTCTGCCGGGACATTCAGGCGAAGCGCCACCGCCACGATAAAACGGTATAGACAGCTTCCCAGAATCACGCCGATGACCCGCTTTAACATGCTGCCCTTTCCGATGATCGTCTCTCCGATAATCAGACTGGCGAGCGCGATCGTCACCATGCCGGTTCCAAGGTTAATATCACAGGACTTCTGGTACTGCGCGAGCAGTCCGCCGGAAAGTCCCGTCAGCGCATTGGCGACGCACAGACCGATCGTAATCATCATTCCCGTATTGATGCTGGATGCCCGCACCATATCCGGATTATCCCCGGTTGCCCGGATGGAAAGTCCGAGTCTCGTATTTAAAAACAGAGAGATCAATACGCCGACCAGTGCGACAATCACTGCCGCCACGATCAGCTTATACCAGGTTCCGCCGATCGCGTCTTTTGCCCATGTAAATACGGAATCACAGGCAAACAGATTCAGGTTGGAGGCGAATCCCATCACCGCAATATTGATTGTGTAAAGTCCGGTGTTGACAATAATTCCTGCCAGAATCGACTGTATGCCGAGTCTTGTCTGCAAAAATGCCGTCACAAAACCGGAACACACACCGGCAGCCATCGCCGCCAAAAGCCCGAGTACCGGATGCCCCGCCAGTGTAACCGAAGCGCACACTGCACATCCCAGCGTAAAGCATCCGTCCGTTGACAGATCCGCTATATTTAAAATACTAAACGAAATGAACAGTGCAAGTGCAACCAGTGCATAGATAAATCCCAGTTCCAGTGCACTCTGCACGATCGATAAGGTGATGATTGATCCCATATTATTCAAACTCCTCTGCCGTTACTGTCTCAACAACTTCCGAACACATATCTTTAAACATGGAGTAGTCCAGTCCAAGTGCTTCCGCCGTCTCTGTATTCACGGTCACAATTCCCCGCTCTAAGTTCTCGATCGGAGTTGCCGCCGGATCGGCTCCGTTTACCAGAATATCGACTGCCATATCGGCTGTCTTTGTACCAAGCTCCTCATAATTGACTCCGTAACCGCAGAATGCTCCGTTTAATGCGAAGGAGTCCGCTCCTGTGTAGTGCGGGATTCCCGCATCGATGAACTTCTCAAAGATGGAAAGTTCTGCCGTCATGACGGTGTTGTCCTGCGGGGTAAACACTGCGTCTACGCCCTCTGCCACCAGGGCATCCGCTGCCGCCTGCACCTCCGCAGAGGTCGTACCGGTCTTCTCCACATAGGCGATTCCCTTCTCATCGCAGTATGCCTTTGCGTCCTCAATCGCACCAAGGGAAGAAGCCTGGCTCTTATCATAGAGCAGTCCGACCTTTGCGGTATCCGGATTTGCCGCCAGCATCAGATCAAAAATCGCTGCCGTGTCGATGGCATCCGACGTTCCTGTAATATTGGAACCCGGTGCGTTCACATCTGCCGCCAGTCCGGCGCCCACCGGATCCGACACCGCGGAAAATACAACCGGAATCTGATTCTCCTCGGTCGCACTCTGCATCACGACTGCGGTCGGCGTCGCAATCGGGATAATCAGATCCACATCATCCGCCACCAGATCCGCTGCAATCTGTGTCAGGAGCGACTGATCTGCCTGCCCGTTGAACGTGTAATCCGCATAATCAAAGGTAACTCCGAGCTCTGCTCCCTTTGCTGTGAGTTCCGCTTCAATCGCTTTTTCAATCTGATTTAAGGAAGCATCATCCACATACTGTACAATACCGACTTTATATACGGTTCCCTCCGCCGCTGTCTGGTCTGCCTCTGCCTTCTGTGTCTCCGCCTGCGCGTCTCCTCCTGCCTCATTGGTCAATTCTACGGTCGTACCGGAGCCGGAACTGCTTCCGCAGCCTGCCACCGCTGCTGCCACCATCGTCATTGCAAGAACTGCTGTCATCATTTTCTTTTTCATAATCATTTCCTCCTTTTTCCTATTACATAAAAAAAGCCGTCTCAAGCTATTGCTTGAGACGGTAATAAACTAATATTATCGCGGTGCCACTCATCTTGACAAAATGTCCACTCACTTCATGCACTATCATACATGCCGGATGGATAACGGGTCCGGTTCCCGGCGGCTCCTACCTGCGTATCCACTGTTCAGGCCGCCCTCAAAAGTCCATTCAACAAATCCCTCCATACTGCAATCCCACCGCCTGCAGCTCTCTGTGATCTCGGATAAATGTCTACTACTCTTTCTCAAAGGTTTATCGGTATGTCATTTACTTTAATACATTAACGTGTATTTGTCAACCTTATTTTTAAATTTCCATCAGACGGAACTTCTCGATCGTCTGCTCCAAATCCTGCGCGATATTCTGAAGTGTCTTTGTGTAGTCCGTGATGTCTGCCATCGTCGTGTTGACCTGATCTGTGGATGCATTGACCTCTTCCGTCGCCGCTGCCGACTGCTCCGATACGGATGCAATCGCCTCCATACGACTTACGACCGTATCCTTGTTGGATGACATGTCCGCATTGAGCCGGTTGATGTTCTCCATGCCGGCATTCAGCTGCTCAATCTGCGCGATAATCTGACGGAATACCTCTTCCGTGCGCTCGATCGCTTTCTGCTGCTCCGACTGAAGCTCCTCGTTCTCCTGCATGGTCTCTTCCACCTGCTTGGACTTGTCCGTAATCTCGGTGATAATCTTCTTGATCTCATCCGTTGATTCCTTGGACTCATCCGCCAGCTTCCGGATCTCGTCTGCAACGACCGCAAATCCCTTGCCCATCTCTCCGGCTCTCGCCGCCTCGATAGAAGCATTCAGGGAAAGCAAATTGGTCTGTGCCGTAATATCCGCAATCGCATCGGAAATATAGAAAATCTTGTCGATGCTGGCAATCATCTCATTCATCACTGCAAGGGACATGCTCGACTTCTCTACGGTCTTCTGTGATTTTTCGATCAGATCCTTCACGCTGCCGAGTCCCTCCGAACTGATCCGGTTCGTCTCCTCGGTCATCTGGTTGATCTCGCTGACACAATCTCTGGAGGACTCCAGACTGTTCTTGAGGTTGTCCACCTCACTGCTTGCCTCCTGCGTGCTCTCCGCCTGCTTCACCGCACCGTCAGCCACGCTTGAGATCGCCTCCGCAACCTGTCCCATCGTACTTCTGGTATCTCCCGCGATCTCGGAAATATGATCCGAAGTCTCTAAAATATGTCTGGACTTATCCTCCACCTCACGGATCACTGTGGATACATCCTTGACCATATCGTTAAAATGCGTCTCCAGCGCACCGAACTCGTCTCCTCTGGTGACCGCAATCGTCTGGGTAAAATCTCCCTCTGCCACAGCAGCTGTCGCACGCTCAATCTTTTTGATCTCACGCACAAGGCTGTACGCGGTAATAAGCGCGATCACAATACCGAAAATCACCCCGAACGCACCCGCAAATACCAGCGCACCGTTGATCTTCGCAAGATTGCCGGTGTTCTCGACATCGCTGATGCAGCCCAGAAGAATCCAGCCTGTCACCTGGTCTGTCATCGCGGTCACCGCACAGTCCATGCCATCTGCACGCATCGTGTATACAGACTCCAGTGTGATGTCGGAAGTGCTCTCATCGCCCGCTTCCTCCAGGGCGCTCTTCTGCTCCTCCAGAGACTTCAGTTCTCCGGAAATCGGCGTCCAGAATTCCAGACCCGTCACATTTCCGTCCGCAAAGGTATTTTTGTCACTGTCGATCACAATATTGCCGTCCGCATCGATCAGCATGGCAAATCCCGTGTTGAGAATGCGGATATTCCTGATATAATTCTCCAGCTGCGCCGCATCAATATCCATCGCCACAACGCCCATTAAGACATCTTTGTATTTGACCTCCTGCGCTACGGTGAAGATCTGCCCGCCTGTCTGCGGATCCTCATAAGGCTGTGTGATATAGCTGAAAATAGAATTTACTTTTGCCTTTCTGCCTTGGCAGTTCACATACCAGTCTTCCCCGGACAGATCCACATTTTCCTCGATGGTGTTCATCGCCGTCTTATCACCGTTGTCCTCGTACTTCACCCATCCGGTGATGAGTTTTCCGCTGGACGTCGCATAATAGCTTCGCACCGCTCCCTGCGTTACCTTGCACGCCGCCACCAGTTCATCCTGCACGTTGGCAATATAGTCATCAAACTGATCCTCGTACTCCAGCTGCTTGATGGAAGTCTTGCGCGTCAGCAGATCCACCGGAAGGCTGATCGTCTTCTCATACGTCTGCAGACTGTTCAACGCGCTCTCTAACGTCTGCTCGCTTGTGAGCTGCATGTTGCTGTTTAACACATTCTTCGTACGGCTGTATGTAATCACTCCACAGATCACAACACTTCCCGCAATCGCCACAAGAAAGCTCAAAATCATTTTCGGCCCTAAACCCAATTTTTTCATCTGTTTCCTCCGTTCATACTGCAATATGACACTTTATTACTTACATTGTAGATGTTTCGCACATTTTTGTAAATATCCGGTATTTTCTTTCATTGTATTACATTCTAAACAAAAACCTCCCTGCCGGCATTCTGCCAGCAAGGAGGTTCTCAAAAAAATGCCCACGCACTCTGCTCCTATGAAAAATAAACAAGTTCGTCTTCCGGCTTTTCTGCAGGTGTAATGGAAATCGGATACAGTACCGGTCCTTTTCCCTTGTACTCTCTTGCAAACTCCACCTTGATCTGCGCGGTAATATGAATCCAAGACTTGTGCGGAATCTTATCCTCATCCGGATATTTGCACTTAAATCCGATGAAGGTAATATCCTCCACACAGCAGGTCATCGCAAAACGTCCCGGAACAAAAATGCCCTTCTTGAGCTTGTCAGGATTGTATACAAGCGCCAGAAAGCTGACTTTCTTCCCCTCGTATTTCTTCGGGTTGTCCAGGCAGTCCATATACCAGATTGCATAATCCGCATCTGTAATCTCCAGTTCATCTCCCGAGATGTCAAACGGCAGCTCCTCCTCGCGCTCGTCGAGCGATCCGTCCGCGCGCTCATACACAAGCTGTGCCTTACGGTTGAGCGCCTTGACATTTCTGCGGTATTTTCCCTTATCCGTGCTGTCGTCACAGCGGTTAAAGATCACGACGTCCGCCTGAAACAGCTGTTCCATAATCATCGTGCGCATATTGGCAAGATACATATCAAAGGTGGTCGCATCCACGGTCGCAAGGGACTGCACCACCATCCACCCGCGCGGAAGCTCCGTCTCGGTGAGCGTATCCATTCCCCAGGTTCCGTTATATTCGATGAACACCTGATCCGGCAGATATTTCATATTGATGGCATTGAGAAAATCAGCGGTAAAATCTTCCTCGTTCTCCACCATCACAAGGCTTGCATTGATTTTCTTCAGCTCCGCCTCGTCATATTCCACCTCTCCGTCTTCACAGCAGATGATCAGACTTTTTCCCTGATCGGCAAACCCGTTCTCAAGCAGTGTCTCCTTGATCAGTGTCGTCTTGCCGCTGTCCATGAATCCGGTAAATAAATAAATCGGTATCTCCTGCATGTTCTATTCCTCTCTGTCTTATCTCACTATTAAAAGGCAGTCTTCACAGTTTAAGCGATTCCAAATAACTCCTCTAATCTGTGCTCGTCGATATCTGTTCCGATCACGCACAGACGTCCCGTGTAATCCGGCTCGCCGTCACGCAGCTCGTACTCCCCCGGCACCATGTCAAAATAAATCCAGGAGCCGTTCTCATCCTCCACCATGCCCTTCGCACGGAGAATGGTTCCATAGTCGTCCGTCTCGCACAGAGTCTTTAAGACATCCTCAATCTTTGCCTTGGTAAACTTATGCGGCGTCTCTTTTCCCCAGCTTGTAAACACCTCATCCGCATGATGATGATGGTGATGCTCATGATCGTGATCGTGGCAGCCGCAGGTGCAGTTCTCGCCGTGCTCGTGATGATGCTCATGGTCATGCTCGTCGTGGTCGTGGTGATGCTCATGATCGTGATCCTCGTGGTCATGCTCGTCATGGTCGTGATGATGCTCATGATCGTGATCCTCGTGGTCGTGATCGTCATGGTCGTGATGATGCTCATGATCATGATCGTCGTGGTCATGGTGATGCTCATGGTCATGCTCGTCATGGTCGTGATGATGCTCGTGCTCATGCTCCTCGGCTTCTTCCTTCGCATGCTGCTCTGCCATCAGCTTTCTCTCAAGAGAATCCTGTCCCTCTACCACCTTTAAAATCTGCTCTCCGCGGATGGAATCCCACGGGGTTGTGATGATGGCGGCCTTATCGTTGATGGACTGAATCTGCTTTACGCAGAGCTCCAGCTGCTCCGGCGTCGCATTCTGGCTGCGGCTTAACACAACAGTGGTCGCATATTCGATCTGGTTATTGAAAAACTCGCCGAATGCCTTCATCTGCTTGCTCGCCTTTAATGCGTTTACAACCGTGATGAGCCCGTTCAGCTTTACATCCTCTTCCTTCTCCACGTCAATCACAGACTTCATGACATCCGAGAGCTTGCCGACGCCTGACGGCTCGATCAGGATACGATCCGGATGATACTTGCCGATCACCTCATGCAGATTTCTGCCGAAATCGCCAACCAGTGAGCAGCAGATACAGCCGGAGTTCATCTCAGTGATCTGAATTCCCGCATCCTTTAAAAATCCTCCGTCAATGCCGACCTCCCCGAACTCGTTCTCGATCAGCACCAGCTTCTCGCCTGTGAACACTTCATCAATCATCTTCTTGATAAAAGTCGTCTTTCCGGCGCCTAAGAATCCTGAAATAATGTCAATCTTTGTCATATCTATCTCTTCCTTTCCTTACAATACATCATTTGTTCCAAAACACATATATTTTACTCGTTTTTCCTCCATTTTGCAAATCATATGCATTTTTTTCATATATTTTTTATAATATTTCTCCCGTTCACTGCTTCTGGAACTGCATGTGATACAGTTTCTCATAAATCCCCTTCCTTGCGAGAAGCTCCTCATGCGTTCCCTCTTCCTCGATGCCGTTTTCGGTCAGCACAAGGATCTTCTCGGCATTCTTAATCGTGGAAAGGCGGTGTGCAATCACGAAGGTGGTACGATTTTTTGCCAGTTTTTCCAGGGAGTCCTGAACCACCTTTTCACTCTCATTGTCGAGTGCCGACGTCGCCTCGTCAAAGATCAGGATCGGCGGGTTTTTCAAAAAGACGCGCGCGATTGAGAGGCGCTGCTTCTGTCCGCCAGAAAGCTTGATGCCCCGCTGTCCGATGTCAGTCTCATATCCCTGCGGCAATGACATAATAAATTCATGGGCATTGGCATTTTTCGCCGCCTCGATGACTTCCTCCCTCGTGGCATCCGGTCTTCCGTAGCGGATATTCTCATACACGGTTCCGACAAACAGATAGACGTCCTGCTGTACCATTCCGATGTGGTCGCGCAGACTCTTTAAGGTGAGGTCCCGCACGTCCGTTCCGTCGACCTTCACCGCCCCCTCCGTCACATCATAAAACCGCGGAATCAGGGAGCAGAGTGTGCTTTTTCCCGCTCCGGACGCTCCGACAAGCGCCATGTAAGAGCCCGCCGGGACCGTCAGATTGATATGCTGCAATACCTGTTCGGTGTTCTCCTCGTACTGAAACGACACATCTTCAAAAGTAATATCTCCGCGCACATCGGTAAGCTCTTTTGCATCCGCCCGATCCTTGATATCCGGCTCGATCTCCATGATCTCGCAGAAGCGCTCGAAACCGCTGTACCCGTTCTGAAACTGCTCCGTGAAATCGATCAATGTCCGCACAGGATCGGTAAATACACTGATGTAGAGCACAAACGTGACAAGATCACTGACATTGACCTTACCGTTTGCAATAAGGATGGTTCCGGCGAGAATGACGTTGACCTGAATCAGTGTCGTGAACGCGCCCAATCCCGCCTGAAAGCTTCCCATATAATGATAGCTGTTCTTCTTGGCAGACAAAAATCCCGCATTTCCAATCTTAAACTTTTTCTTCTCAATCTCCTCGTTGGCAAACGACTTTACCACGCGGATGCCGGAGAGGTTATCCTCAATCTGCCCGTTGATCTCCGCAATCTTCACACGGTTCTGGCGGAACGCACGCCGCATTTTTCCGTTCAGGTAATACGCGTACACAAACATAAACGGCAGGACGATGAACGCCGCCAGCGCCAGAAGCGGGCTTATATTGACCAGGATCACAAACGCACCGATGATCTTGATCGCCGAGAGAATAATATTCTCCGGTCCGTGGTGCATCAGCTCCGTGATGTCAAACAGATCCGTCGTGATCCGGCTCATCAGCTGTCCGACCTTCTGGTTGTCATAGAAAGAAAAGGATAACTTCTGCAGATGCTCAAAAATCTCGGCACGCATGTTGTACTCGATTTTCGCACCCATCACATGACCGTAATTCGAGATAAAGAACTTGCTGTAGCAGTCCGCGACCACCATTGCAAACAGCGCAGCCGCAATGATTTTGATCTGGTACATAATCTGCGCCTTATCCTCGTACACGAGCGTGTAGGTGACATAGCGTATCACCAGCGGGATCGCGAGCGCAACGGCAGCCGACACCGTCGCAAAAAACATATCCGCCCAGAAAATGCCGCGGTATGGCTTATAGTAAGACAACATTTTTTTGAAATTTTTACTCATTTTCACACTCCTTATCTTCTTTTTCAAAAGACCCTTCTATTTTATCTGCTACGCGAAAAATGTCAAGCGACACGCCGCACGAACTGTGCTATACTATACATAGTTACGATTACCATTTAAGGAGGCATCATTATGAACCCAAGACAAATGCATTATGAAACGCTTGCCGGTACCATCATCAAAAACCTTGCCAGACGCCGCATGGAAGGCTACTACTGCGCCACCGTCGAGGACGCTGAAAAGATGGCATTCTCTTTCCTTACCCCGGGCTGCACAGTATCTTTCGGCGGCTCCATGACCCTGGAGGATACCGGAATGCTGACCGCCCTGCGTCACGATCCGGGAATCACCCTGCTCGACCGCGCCCAGGCAAAGACACCGGAGGAGGCAAAAAAGATCTATCATGATGCTCTTTCTTCCGATTTTTATTTTATGAGCACCAACGCGATCACCAAAGACGGCGAACTTGTCAATATCGACGGCACCGGCAACCGTGTGGCAGCCTTAATCTACGGTCCGGAACACGTGATCGTCATGGCAGGCATGAATAAAGTGGCTGCAAACGTAGACGAGGCATTAAGCCGTGTTCATGGTACCGCCACACCGATGAACTGCAAGCGTCTGGGCAAAAATACGCCTTGTTCCGCTACCGGCGTCTGTTCCGACTGCCTGTCCCCTGACTGTATCTGCAACCAGGTCGTCATCACAAGACGAAGCGGCATCGAGGGACGCATCAAAGTCATTCTGATCGGCGAGGAACTTGGATACTAAAATCCAGGTTTCCACCCGACAAGGCAGAAAAAATCCTGCTTGCCGGATTTCCACGCCGCGCATGGCTGCTTGCGACCTGAATTCTATTACGAAAAAAAGAGTTACCGCGAAACGGTAACTCTTTTTGCATACATTAGTTGTACTTTCTTTTTCTTGCTGCTTCAGATTTCTTCTTGCGTTTTACGCTTGGCTTCTCGTAGTGTTCTCTCTTACGAATCTCCTGCTGAATACCTGCCTTTGCGCAGTTTCTTTTAAAACGACGTAAAGCGCTGTCTAAAGTCTCGTTTTCTTTTACAATTACACTAGACATTATCTCACACCTAACCTCCCTCCAGTTGCGTATTGTGCATATTCAACTGTTTGGGTCATATTCATTGCACTATATAAGATTATAACACATATTTTTTTCCCGTCAACTGTTTTTCTAAAAAAGCGAAAAATTCAGACAATTTACTCTTCCCGCAGTTTGAATTTGGTAATCAGACCATCCAGGGAATCTGCCTCCGCCGAAAGTTCCTCACTGGTAGCAGATGTCTCCTCGGAAGCTGCGGAATTGCTTTGAATAACATCCCCAATATCCTTCACGCCGTTTGCAATTCTCTTAACGGACTCTGCCTGCTGATCGGAAGACACACGGATATTTGCCACTTCCTGAATAATATCGTCAAGTTCTGTCAATACCTTGTTCAGGGATTCTGCCGTCTGCTGTGTCACGGTGTTGCCACGGTCAACCTCACTCTGATTTGCCTCCAGAAGATGTCTGGACGTCTCAGCCGCCTGCGCACTGTTCTCCGCAAGCATACGGATCTGTTCTGCAACAACCGCAAATCCTCTTCCTGCCTCTCCGGCTCTCGCCGCCTCGATGGATGCGTTTAAGGAAAGCAGGTTCGTCTGGGAAGCAATGCTCTCGATCTGGCCGATCACACTTACAAGCTCCTGGGAGGTGCCGGAAATACGCTCCATGGCCTCCGTCAGTTCCTGCATCTTCTGCTGGCTGACATTCGCCTCCATGCCGACTTCCTTTGCCTTGTCATGCACCACATCGGTGGATTTACTGTTCGCCTCTACCTGCTCGGATACGGTTGCGACACTCTCCACAAGATCATCGACCGCACTTGCCTGCTCCGTTGCTCCCTTCGCAAGATCCTGAGAGCTGATAGCTAGCTGCTCTGCGCCGGCTGCCACCTGATCGGAAGACTCGCGGATCTGCTTAAACGTGCCGCTCACATCGGTCACCATGCTGATCAGATGTGTCATGACATTCTCAAATTCGCCGACATAAGATTCCTTGCAATTGGATCTTACCGCATAATTGCCCTGTGCAAACTCTTCCAGAATATATCCAAGATCCTCAATAATCTTGTTCAATGTAGTGACCGTCACTCGGAAACTGTCCGCCAGCTTTCCCAGCTCATCATCCGAGCTGTACTGCACTTCTACATCCAGATTTCCTTTGGAGATCTCTTCCGCTACTTTTGTCAGCTCCGTCACCGGATCCACCACTGCATCCACGATCTTCTGGCTGTTCCTCTGGATCAGTCTCGTATCATTGACTGCCGTAATAAGAAATACAATAAGAACCAGAATCGTGTAAGCGAGTGAAAACTGCTTCGGCACATAAGCCGCCGCAAAAACTGCAATCGCTGCAATCACAAGCGTCACATACATTACCACACTGACTCTCCGGTAACTTCCTTTTACCTTATCACTCAGACTACCTTGTCCCCTATCTCTTTCGTCCATCCCTGTCCTCCTGTTTTATCAGATATACCCATATCCCGATACATAAAAACGGCATATTGCCGATACCTACGTACCATTATACACCGTTTTTACTATTTGTAGCAACAAATTATAAAATATTTTTTTGAATTCTAAATTTTATAAATATACGCAATCATGTGTTTCTGTCGAGTTTTTATGCAAGCTGTGCCTCAAGTGCCGTTTTCGCCTCGGCAATGGCATCCGGAATGCCTGCCGGATTCTTACCGCCTGCCTGCGCCATGTTCGGACGTCCACCACCGCCTCCGCCGACTTTACCCGCAATGCTCTTGATGAGATTGCCGGCATGTGCGCCGTGCGCCATCGCATCGTCTGTCGCCATGGCAACCAGATTGACTTTTCCGTCTGATGCAGATGCAAGAACTATCACGCCTTCTCCCAGCTTTCCCTTTAACTGGTCGCCCAGATCTCTCAGACCGTTCATATCGACGCCGTCCACGCTGACAGCGAGGAGCTTCACACCCTTCACTTCCACAACCTGATCCATGACATCTCCAAGTGCTTCCTTGGCTGCCTTGCTCTTTAAGGATTCGTTCTCACTCTGAAGTGCCTTTAACTCCGCCATCAGATGACCGATCTTCTCGACGAGAGTTGCTGGTGTTGCCTTTGCAGCCTTGGCTGCAGCCTCGAGTTCTTCCTCTTCCTTCTTATAATATGCAAATACATTGTCTCCGGTCAGAGCCTCGATACGGCGCACGCCCGCAGCCACACCGCTCTCAGAGATAATCTTAAATACAACAATATCGCCGGTGTTCGCCACATGAGTACCACCACAGAACTCCTTTGAAAAATCTCCCATGGACACGACTCTTACCGTCTCACCGTACTTTTCACCGAAGAGTGCCATCGCGCCTGTCTTCTTCGCTTCCTCGACCGTCATGACGTCGGTTCTGACATCAATCTTCTCAGCGATCTTCTCGTTGACGATTGCTTCCACCTTCTTAAGTTCTTCCGGTGTCATCGCTGCAAAATGGCTGAAGTCAAATCTGGTGCGCTCACCGTCCTGATAGGAACCTGCCTGCTCTACATGTGTGCCGAGCACTTCGCGCAGCGCTTTCTGTAACAGGTGGGTTGCAGAGTGGTTCCTGCAGGTATCCCTGCGCAGCTTTGCATCCACACTGAGATCTGCTACATCTCCCGCCTTAATCATACCGTTTGTCATCTTGCCGATATGGCCGACCTTACCACCACGCAGCTTGATGGTCTCTTCCACCTGAAAGATACCGGAGGCGGTGCGGATCTCGCCCTTATCTCCCTGCTGACCACCCATCGTCGCATAGAACGGCGTCTTCTCCACGATGATCGTGCCGACCTCTCCGTCGGAAAGCGCCTCCACCAGCTCTGTCTCGGTGGTGAGCACTGTGATCTTTGAAGATGCTGTAAGGCTGTCGTAGCCTGTGAACTCCGTCGTGATCGAAGGATCAATCTCATCGTATACCGTAGCATCTGCGCCCATGTAATTTGTTGCTTTGTGTGCATCATGTGCTTTTTTCTTCTGGATCTCCATGGCTTTCTTAAATCCGTCCTCGTCAATGGAAAATCCCTTCTCCTCCAGGATCTCCTGCGTCAGATCGAGCGGGAAGCCATACGTATCATAGAGCTTGAATGCGTTCTCTCCGGACAGCGTCTTCTCTCCTGCTGTCTGCATTTCCTTCTCCATCTTCTCTAAGATGGCAAGACCCTGATCGATGGTCTTGGCAAACTTCTCCTCTTCCTGCGTAAGCACTTTGAAGATAAAGTCCTTCTTCTCCTCGAGTTCCGGATAACCATCCTTGCTCTCATCGATTACCGTCGCTGCAAGCTTCGCCATGAAAGTACCACCGATGCCAAGCATTCTTCCGTGTCTCGCTGCACGGCGTATGATACGGCGGAGCACATAGCCGCGGCCCTCATTTGACGGCATGATACCATCGGAAATCATGAATGTTGCGGAACGGATGTGATCGGTAATCAGACGGATGGACACATCATCGAGCGCATCCTTCTGGTAAGACTTTCCGGACAGTTCACAGACCTTGTCGCGGATTGCTTTCATCGTATCAATGTCGAATACGGAATCCACATCCTGCATGACAACCGCAAGACGCTCAAGTCCCATACCGGTATCGATATTCTTCTGGGAAAGTTCAGTATAACCACCCTTGCCATCACCCTCAAACTGGGTAAATACGTTGTTCCATACTTCCATAAAGCGGTCACAGTCACAGCCGACCTTGCAGTCCGGCTTACCGCAGCCGTATTTTTCTCCGCGGTCATAATAGATCTCAGAGCACGGACCGCATGGACCTGCGCCATGCTCCCAGAAATTGTCGCACTCTCCGGTCTCGGGATCACGGTAAAATCTTGTGATGCGCTCTGCAGGCACACCGACTTCCTTCGTCCAGATGTCGAACGCCTCGTCATCCTCCCCGTAGATCGACGGATAAAGTCTGTCCTCCTCCAGTCCGAGCACCTTTGTCAAAAACTCCCAGGACCATGCGATCGCTTCATGCTTAAAATAATCACCAAAGGAAAAGTTGCCGAGCATCTCAAAAAAGGTCAGATGTCTTGCAGTCTTTCCTACATTCTCAATATCACCGGTACGGATACACTTCTGGCAGGTCGTCACTCTTCTTCTCGGCGGGATCTCCTGTCCTGTAAAATACGGCTTTAACGGTGCCATACCTGCATTGATTAAGAGCAGACTGTTGTCATTGTGCGGCACCAGTGAAAAACTGTTCATTTTCAGATGTCCCTTGCTCTCGAAAAATTCCAGGTACATCCTGCGCAATTCGTTTTCTCCGTAAAACTTCTTCACGACTTCTTCCTCCAACATGTTTCTTTCTATTTTAAATCTATTTTGTCTCTTCGACGTTTCCGGTCTCACCGGCATTCTTAGCATCCTTGCGGTCGCTCAACTTCTTTCCCGCAAAAATTCCAAGTCCCGCCACCACGACCAAAACCACGAAAATCAGTACATAATGTACAAACCATCCCAAAAATGCCATAGTCAAGTCCTGCCTTTCCCCAATTCTTCACATCCCGTGTGAAATCTTCTATAACTAAATCAGTATAGCGCAACCGTTTTATGATCGTCAAGTACCGCTTTTTTGAAATCCCCTCTCATTCCTCAAGGATCTCAAAAATCTGGTTTTCATGCTTTATTTCCACAATCCGCTCCGCCATCGCGGCGTTCGAGATCCTCTTCCGGTAATCCGGGAGCGCGCTGTAATCCTGCCACATATGCATCGGAAATACGTAATCCGCATCCGTGTGCTCCAGGAAATAATTCATGCCGTCGAACTGATGCTCCATCAGCCTCGGGTCTGCCGGCACAAACGCCAGATGAATCTTCCTGCCGGAAAGTCTGCGGATCTGGCTGCGGTAATTTGTCCGCATAGCTCCGTTGATCAGATCGCCGGCTCCGTCCCAGTGCCAGTCATTCAGATCGCCGGCATGGTAAAATGCCGCGCCGTTCGTCTCCACATAAAACGCCACACCGGCATCCGTCGAGCGCAGAGTCTCAATATTCAAGTCATCGACCCTGCATTTTTCATCCGCCCCCACATAGTGAATCCGCTTCGCTACCTCCGGCGCGAATCCATGCTTTGCCAGAAAGTGCGGGCTCATCTTACAGTCTTTTGAAAAAATAAACCGGATCTTCGGATATTTTTCTGCGAGATGCAACACATCCATATCAAAATGATCCCGATGCTTGTGGCTTGCGAACACGTAGACGGGCGTATCCGGCTCATACTCCGGCAGCACACCGCCAAAGTGATACCCCTCCACCCGGTCTCCATCAAACCAGTCAAAAATCAGCACCTTCTCATCCACCTCGACCAGAAAACAACTGTGATGAATAAAAATAACCTGCATAATTCTCCTCGTTTCTCCGCAATGTCAGAAGTTCTGCCCTGCAAATCTAATGATTTCTATTTCATGCGGCCGATGATCGCATTCGCACGCTGATAGATCTCTTTCGGATCAAACCCGATCTCGAAATGATTGTCTTCATAGAGAACTTTGCCGTTAATCATCGTCATCTTGACATTCTGCTTGCTGCCGCTGTATACCAGATTCTTCACGATATTGTTTTCCGGCTGCATGTTCGGCTGATTCAGATCGATCATGACGATATCCGCCTTTTTGCCCACCGCCAGACAATCACAGTCATCCAGCTGCATTGCATGCGCACCGCCGGCCGTTGCCATGTAAAGGATCTCATCTGCACCCACGCACTCGGCATCCATCTCACGCACCTTTGCAAGTGCGGAAGTAAGGAACATCTCGCGGAACATATCCAGACAGTTGTTGCTCGCCGGTCCGTCCGTACCGATCGCCATGGCAATGCCCTCATCCACGAAACGCTTCGTCGGACAGATGCCGGAAGCAAGCTTCAGATTGGAAGCCGGGTTCGTCACAGCTGTCAGGTGACGCTTTTTAAAGATCTCAAAATCCGGCTCCTCAAACCATACGCAATGGTATCCGCCGCCGCCGTACTCATACATGCCAAGCGAATCCGTAAGCTGTGTCGGTGTCATGCCCCAGCGCTCTTTGCACTCTGCCACCTCAAGCTTTGTCTCGGAATTGTGCAGCCACACCGGAGATTTCAACTTCTGTGCCAGCGCAGCCACGCCTTCCATCAGTTCTTTTGAGGTGGTGTACTCCGCATGGAATCCGACGATGAAAGAAGTCAGATCACTCATCTCGTTGACGATATGATAGTTTTCCTCCATCAGCTCTACCGTGCCGCCGAAATTGTTCAGTCCGCTGGTCTGCACTGTACGGAATCCCGTATCTGCGGATGCTTTTGCATCGACCGGCGGGAAGAAATACATATCAAAGTTGGACGTAATGCCGCTGGTCAGGTATTCCATGATGCCCAGAATGTTTAACCAGTATACATCGTCCTCGGTAAGCTGTCCCTCGCGCGGGAACACCTGCTGATTCAGCCAGTCCTGCAGCGGCAGATCATCCGCATAGGAACGTAAGAATGTCATGGCTGTGTGTGTGTGCGCGTTCTTAAATCCCGGCATTAACAGATTGCCGCACGCATCGATCTCGCGATCCCACACCAACACTTCTCCCTCCTTGCACACATCCGCCGTGTCCGTCCCGTCACCGATGTAGCAGATCGTATTCCCCTTGACCCAGAGTTCTCCCTCCGTGATCTCAAACTTGTGATGATCTGCAAGGGTTAAGATCTTTGCATTATAAAAACGTGTATTCATGTCATTTTCTCCTTCTTCTGTCTGCTGTTTTCACTCTATGAAGCCTCTCTCCAGCACGGGATCTTCATGCACTTCCGCGGTTCTTATTTTCCGATGCTCTTGATCGTCTCCGTCACAAGAGCCTTGAACTTCGGTGCCACACGGTCTGCCGTCTCCTGTACTTCCTCATGGCAGAGGGGAACCGCTGAGATACCGCATGCCAGATTGGAAATGCAGGAAATACCTACAACGCGCATGCCCATATGACGCGCTGCGATCGCCTCGCATGCCGTACTCATACCAACGGCATCGGCTCCGAGTGTCCGGCACATCGCCACTTCCTTCGGTGTCTCAAACTGCGGACCGGAAAGCTGTAAATAAGTGCCTTCCTTTAAATCAATATCCAGTCCCAGCGCCGCTTTTTTCACAAGAAGCTGTAACTCCTTATCATATACCTGGCTCATATCCGGGAAACGCACGCCAAGCTCGTCCACATTCGCTCCGCGCAGCGGGGAAGGAACAAAGCTTGCAATCTGATCCTTGATCAGCATAAAATCACCGGCGTTTATGCCAAGCTGGATGCCACCCGCCGCATTGGTAAGGAATAAAACCTCCGCGCCCATCAGCTTCATCAGACGCGCCGGAAGCACAACATCCGACATATCATATCCTTCATAATAATGAACTCTTCCCTGCATGCACACCACCGGAACTTCTCCGACATATCCGAAGATAAAACGTCCCTTATGTCCCGGAACGGTCGATACCGGGAATCCCTCGATGTCGTGGTAATCCAGTGTGTCTGCCACACGGATATCATCCGCATAATCTCCCAGTCCGGATCCCAGCACAAGTGCCACCTTCGGGGTAAAATCGATCTTTGCCTTATAACTTTCATAGCATTTCTGTAACTTTTCATATACTGGATTCATTGTCAATTCTCCTTTTCCTTTCGATCACAAAATTATTTATATTATATACCATGCGCTCTGAAATTCCAATCTCATTCATTAAAAAACGGTGCCATTTTCTCTCCGACCCACGAGATGACCGGACCGAGTGTGAAGCCCATCAGGATCGTCACCAGACCGATCTTCGCACCGAACACCCACGCAATCACGATCACCGTAAAATCAAATACCATGCGCACCACGCGGAACGGTACCTTTTTCTGCGCCTTCACAATCAGAAACGGGATAGCATCGTAGGGGGCAGTTCCCAGTTCCGTAACCATATACACACCTGCCGCAACCACGAACACCGCCAGTGCCGGGAGCAGCACGCCGAGGCGCACTGCCATGGAATCAAACAGCCCGTCCGGCAATACTTTTGACCATACCCACGAGAAAAAGTCAATCGAATAGCCGACGAGGAACATATTGGCAAGCGTTCCGAATCCGATGTACTCCCGTCCCCACAATATCACGATAATAAATAAAAGGCAGTTGAGCAGCGCCTGCCAGTTGCCGAGACTCATGCCGAGTCTGCCCGAAATAGCAAGATTCATGCTCGTGCAGGGGTCTGTTCCAAAATTGACCAGCACCAGCCATGACAGAGCAAATCCCATGACGATCACCGCAAGAATTACCGAGATGAGTCTCCTTGCAAAATGTTTCTTCTGATACATTCCTTGAATAAAGTTTTTCATTATTTTCTCTCCGTTCTTTCCGATATATATCATAGTAACACAGGAACGGCTTTTCCGCCAGAGTTCCCTTTTTTTCCTGTGCGCTTCTCTTTAAAGGCAGCATTATGATTTTATGGCAATTATTTCCCGCTAGGAATCCGTGACAATTTTTTCGGAATTCATGACAGCTTTCTTGAATTCACGATATTTTTCATTGGACAGTTATTTCTCATATCATATTTTTTTCACATGAAAGGATTTTTTTATGCAGACACTTCATCTGACAGGGATCAATAAACTTCTTCATCCGGAGCGCGACAAACGCTCCGCCACCGAGCACATTTTTGACCATTTAAGCCACTCAAACATCGGATTAAACCGCGGCGAAGCAACGGCTGATACCGGCTCTGCGGCATCAGCGCTCGACAGTTTTTCTGTCACGCAGAATATCTCGGAGCTTCTCAGTCCCGCCTGCGGCATGAGCGAGGAAGAGAAAAAAGCCTACCTTGCCAAAATCATTGCGAAATTAAAGAGCGGCAAAAAGCTTACCTCAGAAGAGATGCGCTTTCTGCAGGCGGAAGATCCACAGCTATACCAGCAGGCGGCTCGTGTCCAGGCAATGCGTGGCTCCCTTGAGTCGGGTCTTGCGCACAGCACTTCCAAGGAGGAGGCGCAATCTGTCTATCTGGACGCGCTCAACCATATCAGCGAGGATGATCCCATGAAAGAATACATCATCGCAGCCTACGATGATGCCATGAAGGAATTCCAGAAATCCGACCAGTACCAGTCGCTGCCAGAAACAAAAGAGGATGCCGCAAAGCAGCACACCGGTTCCCGTCATTCCCATAGCTGATAATTTGAGTTCATGTTGCAGCAATTATCTTTGTGTGCCTGTCTTCCAAGCTGCCAGAACGCAACCGCACTGGCAGCTGCAACATTTAAAGAATCGACGCCGTGCGCCATTGGAATACATACCGTATCATCGCATGCTGCGATCGTCTCCGGTGCCAGACCATCTCCCTCTGTTCCCAGTACAATCGCAAGCTTGTCCTCATTCATAAGCTTCGGATCATCAATACTTAAGGAATCCTCTTTCAATGCCATCGCCACCGTATGAAATCCCAGTTCATGAAGCTGCTTCTGCCAATTCCCGGAATCTGCTTTCTCTTCTGGCTCCAAATTTCGTTCTATCCCTGTTCCCGGCTCTTTCTCTTCTTCCGAATCCGGCTTTCGTTCTATCCCCGTTCCCGGCTCTTTCTCTTCTTCCGGATCCGGATTTCTCACAGTCTCCGGCTTTGTCTCCTCTCCAAGATATGTCCACGGCACCTGAAACACCGTCCCCATACTCACACGGATTGCTCTCCGGTAAAGCGGATTGCTACACCCTGTGGTCAGCAGCACCGCATCCATTCCAAGCGCCGCAGCAGAGCGGAAAATAGCGCCCACGTTCGTCGGATTTACCACATTTTCCAAAACTGCAATTCGTTTTGCCCCCTTGCAGACACTCCGCACCGAAGGGAGCGGCTGCCGGTACATCGCACAGAGCATTCCTCTGGTCAGTTGAAAACCTGTCAGCTTCGTGAGTACATCAAACTCCGCCGTGTAGACCGGGATCTCCCCGCACCGCGCAAGAATCTTCTGTCCTTCTCCCTCAATATGCCTTTTTTCCGTCAGAATTGACACCGGCATATAGCCTGCGTCCAGCGCCCTCTCGATAACCTTGGGACTTTCCGCAATAAACATGCCTTTTTCCGGCTCATGGCGGTTAATCAACTGATTCTCTGTCAGTCTTGCATACACATCCAATTCCGGTGCATCAAAATCTGTTATTTCTATCATCTGTGCCATTTTATTCCTCTTCCACATCTACTGATTTCTGTTTGTTCGTTGTCTCACCCGATCTTGCGGTGCCATTTTCGATCGTTTTGTGCTTTCGGCTGTTTTCTGATCTTTTTCTCTTTGCATCCTGACTTTTGACCGAGATTTGGCTTCACAGCCGATTTATTGGGACAATTTGGTTTTCCTTGTAATCAATTCATTTTCCCTTTCGTTTTCCGGGCTTGATCTGGCTTTCCGTACGGATTTTGGTACCTGCGTCTTTTCCAAACGGGTCTGTACGGCAAAAATATCCTCTCCAGACCCGTTTTTCCTTGTTTTCCATCATATTTAACATGAAAAACCATAGGGAACGGGTCGCAGGAGCACTTTTTCTTCTCTGAGACCCGAATCGCATGGAAAAACGGGTCTCACAGGCAACTTTTCCCACTATAGACCCGTTGGTCATATCAAATTCAGGATCTGAGTCTCATAAACATTTAATTATAATACCGATCTTTATCAGAAGTGTCAATCTATCCGTTTCTACACCCGGACCGGTGTCTGTCGTACAAATTTCCCACCTCTGTTTTTCCTGCCTGCGAGTTTCCTGTCACATTTTCAAATGCTTTTTCTGCCTCCTCATTACTGATGTTTTTTAATGCTTTTTCTTATACATTTTCCTGAAGCTTTCTCAAATGCTTTTCTGGCGCTTTTACGTTGTATGAAAATTATTCTTCCACACCCGAAAAATACAAAACAGGCGGAAACCCTGACGTTCATCCGCCTGCCTTTCGCCTGTTCTCTGCCAGCTTCGCTACGCTTTCTGCAACGTCCTTCGCCTGTTCTCTACAGGCTTCGCTGCGCTTTCTGCAACGTGTTCCGCCTGTTTCCCTCCACCTCTTGTTTCTGCTTTTTTCCGGCTTTCTGTTTCTCTATTGCACTCTTCTTTTTCTGCTTCCTTTTTCCCTACCCTACAAAATAATGCATACCATCCCGCCGTTGTTGTCGTTCACAATTTTCTGCATAGTATCCTGCAGCTTCATCTGACACTCGTCATCCATCATCGAGATCTTGCCGCGGATGCCGTCCTCCATCAGCTCGCCGATGGATTTTCCGAAAATATTGGTCTCCCAGGCTCCCTCCTCGCTCTTTTCGCCCTCTCTGATGTAGGCGATCAGATCATTCGCCTGCTCCTCGCTTCCGACGATCGGCGCGATCTCGGTCTCAATATTGGCACGGATCATGTGGATCGAGGGGGAGGTTGCGCGGATGCGGACGCCGAATTTATTTCCGTGCTTGATAAGCACCGGATCTTCCATTTTAATATCGGAGAGTCCGGGGCCTACCACGCCATAGCCTTTCACCTGTACCGCCGCCATCGCGTCCGCCACCTTTTCATATGCCTCTTTCCGCTGTGACATTTCCTTCACCATTGTGATCAGTTCATATTCGCCGGCAATCGGCACACCCGCAAGCTCACTCATGTTTTCATAGTAATACTTCTCAGCGACCTCCATACGGACTTTGGCGCAGCCGGATGCCAGATCCACCTCTTCCAATTTCACCTGCGAGACATAGTGCTCTGGCGTAAAATCCTGTGCATAAATATCCTTCACTTTTCGCATTCCGCTGAGGATCGTTCTGGCGCTCTGTATGATTTCCGCCTTCATCGGATGATCGGGCGGAAGCATTTCCGTCCATTTCGGAATATAGAATTCCATGCGGGCAACCGGGAACTCATATAAAATCTGCTCTAATATATGAAAGACATCATCTTTGCGAAGCTGCTCGCAATTTACCGGCAGCACCGCCGTCTGGTACTTTTCCCGAAGTTCCTCCGCAATGCGGACGGTTTCCTCGCTGTAGGGTCTCGTCGAATTGAGCACCACAACATAGGGCTTGCCAATCTCCTCCAGTTCCTGCACGGTCTGCTCTTCCGCATTCACATAATTTTCCCGCGGCAAATCTCCGATACTTCCGTCTGTTGTCACCACAATGCCGATCGTCGCATGATCCCTTATGACTTTTTCCGTACCGATGGACGCCGCCTCCACAAACGGAATCTCATGGTCGAACCACGGCGTATGAACCATACGGTCCGTGCTTCCCTCCATGTGTCCGGCGGCTCCGTCCACCATAAAGCCGACACAGTCAATCAGCCGGATTTTGATCCGCGTATCATCCTCCAAAGAAATCTCTGCCGCGTCTTTCGGAATAAACTTTGGTTCCGTTGTCATGATGGTTTTTCCCTGTGCAGACTGGGGTAATTCATCAATCGTGCGCTGCCTGCTATGTACATCTTCCATATAGGGAAGTACCATAAGGTCCATAAACCGTTTGATAAAGGTCGACTTTCCGGTCCGGACCGGTCCTACAATTCCAAGATATACCTCCCCGTCTGTGCGGTTTTGTATATCTTTGTATAAATCAAACTCTTTTTTGCTGCTGATGTCCATAAAAATACCCCTTCCATACTTAATAAAATGTATGAAGGGGTATCTGTAATTATTCCCGCGGAAACTAAAATATCATCGCGCGCGGATGACCTTCTGGCGCAGACAAAGCCGGGGATCTGTACACTTCGCTTTTCTACAGCAGCACCCGCAGCATTCCCGGCAGACAGCGGAATTGCAGCTTCGTGACATCACCACAGTATTCTCCATCCGCATGCAGCACCATAGGATCCTTCAGCCGAACCTCGCATGTGCCGCAGTCGTCTATGTCAAATCCGCGGATTCCCGTATGCTTTGCCGCCACGAGGAACGGCAGGCATAAAAATGTGCGCCACTTCGGAATTCCGTGTACACTGCAGATCGAAAGCTTTCCGTCCGTGGCATCCGCCTTCGGCGCCATGGGAACGCCGCCTCCCTCTGCCTTAAAGTTCATCGCCGCGATATAGATGATGCGGTCTAACTTCCGCTCCGGGGTCTCGTCCAGACGCACCGCAGCCTCCGTCGTCTGCATGGAAAAAAGCGACTGCACCGTAATGAGCAGATAGGTCAGTTTGCCAAGATGCAGCTTATTTAAAAATACTTTCAGCTTCGATGTCAGGGCTTTTTTGCAGACTAACGCGTCAAGTCCCACGCCGGCACTGATGGCGAACTTTCTCGGCTTCTCGCAGTCATCCCATGCCACCTCTCCCAGATCGATCACGGTGCATGCCTCTCTCCCCCGCTGCATGCAGGAGAGCATGCGCGCCAGATTCTCCGACGGCGTGCCGCTAAGCTTTAACCCTCTCGCCAGGTCATTTCCCGAACCGGTCGGTATCAGTCCGAACCGCACTTTTTCCGGATGTGTGATGCCGTTGATGACCTCATTTGCCGTTCCGTCCCCGCCGACCACTGCAAGGCAGATATCATCATCCGTCTTCGCGCAGATCTCGACAGCAAGACGTGTGGCATGCCCCTCATGCTCCGTGACATAATGCCGGTAATGGATTCCTCTCTTCACAAGTTCTCTCTGTACCTCTTTCCAGATCTGCGCACCCCTGCCGCTTCTGGACTTCTCATTCACAATAAAATAAAGCATCTGTTTCTCCCACCGTAACATACATTCTGCTGTTTCCGGCATGTGCCGGACATACACCGCTCTGTTCCACGTCTGTTTTTCCTATATAAACACAATCGAAAACGCCCACCCGGCCTCTGCCAGATGAGCGTTTCTCTTCTGCAATGCTCTTTTTTATCGTATCACGGATACACGGCAATTACAACTGTTTACTGCTCTTTTCTGTCTGCATCTTCGTCCACCCAGAGACGTCCGTACATTTCCATATAATTATAAAGCCGTTTGGCAAGCTTGACGGTAATCTGATCTGATGTTGCACGCCACTGCCAGTTGCCCCCCAGTGTGGACGGCGTGTTCATGCGTGCCTCCGAACCAAGACCGATCAGATCCTGCATCGGCACCACCGCAAGCTCCCCGACCGAAGACCATGCACCACGCATCATGCCCCAGTTATAGCCTTCCTCTTTCGTGAGGTTTAAGTATTCCTTTGCAAATTTGACGCTCTCCTTCGGCGCAGTCTTCATCCAGCCAAGCAGCGTATCATTGTCATGTGTTCCGGTGTACACCACACAGTGCTCCGTGTAGGTATGCGGGAGATAATTGCTTCCCTCTCTCGAGTCAAACGCAAACTGTATGACTTTCATTCCCGGAAATCCGGAATCCGCAACAAGCTTTAACACGGACGGTGTCAAAAAGCCCAGATCCTCCACGATAATGTTTAATCTGCCAAGCTTCTGCTCCAGCGTATGAAACAGATCCATGCCCGGTCCCTTGCGCCACTCACCATTCTTTGCCGTCTTATCCTTTGCCGGAATCGCATAGTAGGAATCAAATCCGCGGAAATGGTCAATCCGGACAATATCGTAAAGCTTTGACATTGCCGCAATGCGTTTCGTCCACCAGGTGTATCCGTTTTTCTTCATTACATCCCAACGGAACAACGGATTGCCCCAGAGCTGTCCGTCCTCGGAAAATGCATCCGGCGGACACCCTGCCACATCAATCGGATTTAAATCCTCATCCAGATAGAACTCTTCCGGATTCGCCCATACGTCAGCAGAATCCCCTGCGACGTAGATCGGAACATCCCCGATGATCTCAATACCTTTTTCATTCACATAGGCTTTTAGCTCCCACCACTGCTTGAAAAACAGATACTGTAACATCTGGTAAAACCGGATATCCTTCGCATAGGTGCTTCTCGCCTCGGCAAGCGCCTCCGGTTTTCTCATCTTTAAATCTTTTTCCCAGGAAAACCATGCGTTTCCGCCGTTGGCATCCTTTAACGCCATAAACAGCGCATAATCAGAAAGCCAGTCTGCCTCTTTTTCACAGAACGCCTCAAAATCGTCCGGCTCTGCGCGAAGAAACCGCTCAAACGCGATCTTTAACAGCTTATAGCGCGACTCGTACATCACGCCGTAATCCACCTTGTCTGCTTTCTTTCCCCACGGGAAAGACTCACACTCCGCCTTTTTCAACAGTTTTTCCTTACACAGGTATTCCAGATCTATAAAATACGGATTCCCTGCAAAGCTGGAAAATGACTGATACGGCGAATCGCCGTAACTTGTGGGGCAGATCGGAAGAATCTGCCAGTATTTCTGTCCTGATTTTTCAAGAAAGTCTGCAAACTTTCTGGCTTCTTTTCCCATCGTACCAATTCCATACGGAGATGGCAGGGATGATATATGCATCAATACTCCACTACTTCTCATAACCTCGTCCTTACCTTTCATCTATCACTCGAATACTCTCCCCATTTACAAACTCAAACGGAACAATCTCGTGAATCGGCTCTTTCTTCAACTCGATCTGGCCGAATAAAATCTCGATGCTGCGGTTTGCAAGCGTCTGATGCTGCTGCTTGATCGTCGCCAGCTTCGGATTGTAATACTCTGCAAGCGATGTACCGTCAAAACCGATCACGGAAACATCCTCCGGCACGCGGTACCCCAGATCACGCAGTGCGCGGATGGCCCCGATCGCCATCACATCTGACATTGCAAACACTGCAGTCACATCCGGAAACTTCCCGATCAGGCGCTTCATCGCCCGGCAGGCGCTTCCAAAAGAGAATCTTGCCTTCTCATAGCAGTGCTCCACATCAAGAACCGCCCCATGCTCCGAAAAGCTCTGCTCACATCCCAGGAAACGCTGATGACTCGTATAAGACTTGTCAAAATCACCGCCGAGAATACCGATTCTGCGGTGTCCAGCCACAAACAGCTGATCCACCGCACAGCGTGCCGCCGCAATATCGTCCGTGGCAACGCTGGAAAGATTCTCAAAATGCATCTCATTGGCACGGTTCGTCACCAACACACACGGCACATCCACACCGGAGAACTCCCGTTGAAAATATTCTGGATTACCGCCGAGGAACAAAAGACCAAGCGGCTTTCTCTCCCTGCAAAGAAGAATTGCCTGCTCTACCTCATCTGCATCCTCGTCCAGATAAGACACGACCAGCGTATATTCCGTTTTCTCGATCATGCGCTGGATTTCCTCCACAATGCTTGCAAAAAGCATATTGGAAATACCTTTGACCAGCACGCCGATCGCCTTGGAATTGTTCTGTTTTAAATGCTTCGCATTATTGTTCGGCACAAAATTAAACTTTGCGACAACTTCCTCGATCCTTTTTCTTGCATCCGGGCTGACATCATTTCTATTATTAAGCACTCTGGAAACCGTGCTGACGGAATAGCCTGACTCTCTGGCAATATCTTTTATTGTGACCATAATTTTTCCTGTCTGTTTTTGTCTTCTTGATTTCACTGGCAATTATTATATCAGCCTTTGACAGCTCCTGCAACAACACCTTCGATAATATACTTCTGGCAGGCTGCGTAGAAAATAATGATCGGAACAATGGCAAGCACCAGCATCGCCATCATAGTACCCCAGTCAACAGCTCCGTAGCCGCCCTTTAAATACTGGATGACAATCGGGATGGTCTTGTATTTTTTCAGATCCAACACTAGATACGGCAGCAGGTAATCGTTCCAGATCCACATTGCCTGCAGAATCGCCACGGTAATCGTGGTCGGTTTCATGATCGGAAATACCACCTGGAAGAAGGTCTGGATCGGCGTACACCCGTCAATCATTGCCGCCTCCTCGATCTCAAGCGGAATGCTCTTCACAAAACCGCAGAACATAAACACCGCCAGTCCGGCTCCGAATCCGAGGTATACCAGAATAATACCGATGGGATTGCTTAAATGCATCATGTTCGCCAGCTTTGACAGGGAGAACATAACCATCTGGAACGGCACGATCATGGAAAACAGGCATAACATGTAGATCGTGGAGTTCACTTTGTTATGTACTCTCGTAATGTACCATGCGCACATGGAGGTACAGAGAATGATTACCGCCACAGAACCTACCGTGATGATAACGGAGTTCCCCATCGCCGCAAAAAAGTTCGTCTTCTGCACGCCCTTGATAAAGTTCTCAATTCCGAAGAAAGAACGGTGATCCGGCAGTGCAAACGGATATCTCGTGATGAATCCTTTTTTCTTTAAGGAGTTCATCGCCACGAGGAAAATCGGGTACAGCCACAGTACCGCAAGGATTGAGAAAAATACAGTCAAAACCCATCCGTGTTTGGCGCGTCTTACCGCGCTTACCTGATTGTCTGCTTTTTTGTTCTTTGCCATTATTGCTGCACCTCCTTACTTCTGGTAAGTCTGTTCTGTAGCATTGCAATGACTGCCACAATGATAAAGAATACCACCGCTTTCGCCTGACCGGCGCCCTCCCATCCGGTTCTGGTGTAGAATGTCTCATAAATATTCAGTGCCAGCATCTGGGAACTGTTCGACGGCTCACCCGCAGTCAGCGCCAGGTTCTGGTCAAACAGCTTAAAGGAGTTCGTCAGTGTCAGGAATGTACAGATCGTAATCGACGGCATTACCATCGGGATCGTCACATGGCGCAGCAGCTGACGGTTCGTCGCCCCGTCAATCTTTGCCGCCTCGATCAGCTCACCCGGGATGTTCTGGATGCCGGCGATATAGATAATCATCATATAACCGATCTGCTGCCAGTTCATTAAAATTACAAGTCCCCAGAATCCGTAGGTTCCGGAATAGGTAAGTGTCTTTCCGAAGTTCGCCAGAATACCGTTTAACAGGATCTGCCAGATATATCCAAGCACAATACCTCCGATGAGGTTCGGCATAAAGAATACCGTGCGGAACAGGTTGGATCCCTTAATTCCTCTCGTCAGCGCATAGGCAATCGCAAAGGCGATGACATTGATGAGCACCAGCGAAACCACAGCAAACAGTGCCGTGTACCAGAAGGCATGGCCGAAGCTCTTATCCTGAAATGCGGCGATGTAGTTTTTGATGCCCACCCATGTCCAGTTCTTGGTGGTCTTAAAATCGCAGAAGGAAAGGAAGAATCCCTTGCAGAACGGATACAGAAAGCCGATGCAGAATGCCGCGAAGGTCGGCAGCAGGAACAGCCAAAAGCACTTCTGGATCGGTCGCCGAATCAGCGGTGAATTAAGCGCCGCGCGATCACGGTTCTTTTTTGCCTTTTTCATAATGTCCCTCACACTCCTTTGGTGGTTCGTCCGGTTTTTGGGCAAAGCCGGCAGCTCGCGCCCCTGTCCTTTTCGTCGTACAGTCGGGGGCGTCAGGTGCGGGTTTTCCCTATCTTTTTTGCAAAGCGGGGGCGAGCGCAGTGCTCGCCCCCGTTTTATCACAATAATTCAGTTTTCCGCAGGCGCTTCATCAAAAGCCTTTTACGGAAATCCCGTTGTCAGCGGAAGCTCCTGAGATCAAGAGTTCTCCTTGGCATACTGGGCAGCCCAGCCGTCAACAAAGGCAGTCTTAACAACAGACCAGTCAGCGTTGCCGGAGGTGTACTGGGTCAGAGCGTCAACAACAGCAGCACGCCAGTCATCAACCGCGGGAGTGTAGTTGAATGCCCAAGTCACAACATAGTTGCCGTTCGCGGTGTAGTCGTTCGCCTGAGCGAAGAATACATTCTCGGGGGTCTTGGCAGACTTGAAGGGGATCGGGCCAAGCTCCTTCGCCATCATGGTGGTGCCTTCCTCAGAGGTAACAACCCACTTCATGAAGTCGAGGGTAGCCTTGATGTCTTCCTCGGAAGCGTACTTGTTCACAGCCCAGCAGTTCTCGGTACCGCAGCACAGACCGGCTTTTTCCTCGCCCTCTACGCCGCAGTAAATCGGGATCATCGCCAGATCATCGGGGTTCATGTTGAACTTGGAGGTCAGATTGGCGTACTCCCAGCTGCCGTTCTGATAGAATACAGCCTTGCCCTCGCCGAGCTCAGCCTCAGCCTGGTCGCCGGTAGCGGAAACCAGAGCAGCGCCGGTGGTGGCGGAGTCAGTGGTGTACAGATCCCAGAGGTTCTTGTAGTTATCGAGGTAAGCGCCGGTGATGGTGGCGGGCTGAGAGGTCACGCCGTTGTCACGGAACTCATAGAACAGGGGCATATTGGCCAGATGGCCGGAGAAACGCCAGCTGGAGGAACCGTCCAGACCGGCAGAGGTGAAGGCGTCGAAGCCCAGCTCGGCAGCGCGGCTGTGGATATCGTCAGCAACCTTCTTCAGGGACTCAAAGTTGGTGATGTCGGTCAGCTCGTAGCCAGCCTGCTTCAGCAGAGCCTTGTTTACGATGATGCCGAAGGCCTCATAGCAGTAACCGATGGAAACGGTCTCGCCCGCTTCGTTCTTCAGGTTAAAGGCGTCGGTGGTCATTTCCTTCATGATGTCGGTGTTGGTCAGGTCGTAGCAGTACTCGCCCCAGGTCTTTACTGCGCCGGCGTTGCCTACCTGGAACATGGTGGGAGCAGCGTCCTTATCCATCTCGGCGGTCAGCACCTGGTCATAAGTACCGGAAGCCGCAGTCAGAACGGTTACGGGAACACCGGTCTTCTCGGTGTACAGCTTCGCCAGATCCTGCCAAGCCTTGTCAGCCTCGGGCTTGAAGTTGAGATAATAAACAGAACCGGTCTTGGTGTCGGGGGTGGGTGCGGGCTTGTCGCCGCAGGCGGTAAACAGAGTAATCGCCATAACAACAGCCAACAGAATTGCTAATGTCTTTTTCATGGTTTCTCCTCCTATATTGTGTTTGCGTTCTTTTCTTGGCTGGAATCGTTTCCAGCCCTCGCAATGATATTATACCGCCTACCGTCCGTCTTTTCAATCAAAATCTGTCGCAACTCCACAAATTCAGCAAATATGCTATAAAACCTTTTATGAAAATTGAGCATCTTTCCGATCGTTGGCCCCAGCCGCGGTCTATTTTGCGCCTCTTTGGGCGGATTATTCTCCCTTTCCGGGCAAAATAGCAGTTGACATCACGCGCCGCCTTTTTTATAATAGTGGCGTAAAATATACCACGGAGGTGGAGTTTTGTGAAGCAGCGCTTTGATGTGACCGGCATGAGCTGTACCGCCTGCAGCTCCCATGTGGAGCGGGCGGTCTCGGCGCTGGCGGGGGTCTCTTCCGTCACCGTCGATTTGATGCAGAACCGCATGCTGGTAGAATATGACGATAGCAAGCTCTCCGAAGCAGAGGTCTGCCAGGCCGTGGCCGCGGCCGGCTACGGCGCCCGTCCAGCGGGCGCCGCGGGCGGCTCTGCCGCCCAGCCCCCTGCGGGGGCCGCCGGCCGCGAGCGCACCCGCCTGTGGATCTGTGTGGGCCTTCTGCTGGTCCTCCTATATATCTCCATGGGTCACATGCTGGGCCTGCCGCTGCCCTCTTTCCTTTCCGGCCATCACAACGCCCTGTGGTTCGGCCTGGTGCAGCTGGTGCTCACCTTGGCCATCGCCGTTTTGCAGTTCCGTTATTTCCGCCGAGGCTTCGCCTCTCTGTTCCGCGGTGCCCCCACCATGGATACCCTCGTGGCCGTCGGCTCCTCCGCCGCCATTCTGTATGGCGTTTATGCCATCATCCGCATTGCCCAGGGGCTGGCCGCCGGGGATATGGAACTGGTCGCCCAGTACCACATGGATCTCTACTTTGAATCCGCCGGCACCATTCTTACCCTCGTCAGTGTGGGAAAATACTGGGAAGCCCGCAGTAAAAGCCACACTGCCGATGCCCTGCAAAAGCTGATGGCCCTAGCCCCCGCCACCGCCCACCTGCTGCGGGATGGCAAGGAAGTCGAAGTCCCGCTGGAGGAGGTGCGGCAGGGCGATCTGCTCATCGTCCGCGCGGGTGAGGCCATTCCGGTTGATGGCACCATCACCGAAGGACAAGCCGCCATCGATGAATCTGCCATCACCGGTGAAAGCATGCCGGTCGACAAATCCATCGGCGATCCCGTCACCGGCGCCACCCTGTGCCGCAGCGGTTATTTCACCATGCAGGCCACCCATGTAGGGGAAGAAACCACCCTCTCCCAGATCATTCATCTGGTGGAGGATGCCGCCGCTACCAAAGCCCCCATCCAGCGCATCGCCGATCAAGTTGCCGCCGTCTTTGTGCCGGTAGTCATCGGCATCGCCGTGCTGGCCATGGTCATTTGGCTGCTCGTCGGCCAAACGCCCGCCTTTGCTCTTTCCATCGGCATTGCTGTGCTGGTCATCAGCTGTCCCTGCGCCTTGGGGTTGGCCACCCCCACTGCTATTATGGTGGGTACCGGCCGCGGTGCCGAATACGGCATCCTGGTGAAAAGCGCCGAAGCACTGGAGCGCGCCCACAGTATTACCACCGTCGTGCTGGATAAAACCGGCACCATCACCACCGGCCAGCCCGCCGTCACCGATGTAGTGGAGCTGGATGCCCGCCTGCTGCCGGTGGCACACGCGCTGGAAGCCGCCAGTGCCCACCCGTTAGCTGCCGCCGTCACCGCCTACTGTGCAGAAAAGAATATCTCCCTCTCCCCCGTCACCGATTTCACCGCGCCGGAGGGACAGGGCCTTACCGCAAAATTGAACGGCGAAACGGTCTGGGGCGGCAATGCCCGCCTGGCCGCCGCCATGGGCTGCGATATCTCCGCTCTTTCCACCGCGGCGGAGGAGCTTGCCGCCAAGGGACGCACCCCGCTGTATTTCGGCGTCGGCGCCACCCCCCTGGGGCTCATCGCCGTCGCCGATCCTCCCCGGGAAACCAGTGCCGCTGCCATTGCCGCCCTGCGGCAGATGGGTCTTTCGGTACTGCTGCTCACCGGTGATCACCGCCGTACAGCCGAAGCCATTGCCAAGGAGGTCGGCATTCCCCGGGTCATCCCGGAGGTGCTGCCGCAGCAAAAGGAAGCGGTCATCCGCTCCCTGCAGCAAAAGGGCGAGGTGGTCGCCATGGTCGGCGATGGCATCAATGATGCCCCCGCACTGGTCCGGGCCGATATCGGCATCGCCATCGGTGCCGGCACCGATATCGCCATCGATTCTGCCGATATTGTCCTCATGCACAGCGATCCCGCCGATATTCCTGCCGCCCTGCAGCTTTCCCGCAGCGTCCTGCGCAATATCAAGCAAAACCTCTTCTGGGCATTCCTTTATAATAGCATCGGCATTCCCATTGCCGCCGGGGTGTTCTATTCCCTGCTGGGCTGGAAGCTCAGCCCCATGCTGGCCTCCGCCGCCATGAGCCTTTCCTCGGTCTGCGTCGTCAGCAATGCCCTGCGGCTGCGCGGCTGGAAGCCCAAGCTCCCCGCCGCAGATGCCCTCCCTCCCGTCACCGAGGTGGAATGTACCCTGCTGCCGCAGGAGAGCGCCCCCGCACCCGTTCCCCCCGCCGCCCCGCAGACCGTCACCCTCCACGTTGATGGTATGATGTGCAATCACAGTGTCGGCCGGGTCAAA
>ENA-UEYI01000207-UEYI01000207.1-human-gut-metagenome-genome-assembly--contig:-NODE-207-length-60385-cov-5.702295_pt1 | contig 60385 bp, 56 predicted proteins | sample MGYA00242900_ERZ507916 | MGnify/ENA primary metagenome ERZ507916 (study PRJEB26167, sample SAMN06115521) | human gut metagenome | host: Homo sapiens | place: China:Chongqing | collected 2015-09-02...
AATGACTGGGGTGAAGTCGTAACAAGGTAGCCGTATCGGAAGGTGCGGCTGGATCACCTCCTTTAAGAGAGCGACGAGAAGAGTCGCTTAGAAGAAACATAAGAACCTGAAGAATCGATAGAGCAGTGAAAAATCTATCGCGGAAGAACTTAATTCAAGTTCCGCTTCCGACCTTACTTTTCTTTCTCGATCATGTACGAAACTTAAAAGAACGTCAATGTTAACCGCTTGACGTTCTTTTTTCTTTGTTTTCTTTCGTGCGTATTGAACTTAATTCGCCTGATTTTTTTGATTATAGCGGTATCGCGGGGATTAAAAGGATAATTATTTCTCTCACAGTATGGAATTCCACGAAACGAGCGAAGCGGTACGCCGAGCGTGGAATCCCCCACGGCAGAGAAGTAATATCCCTTATAGAAATATCCACTAAGTCGAGCATTAATCCCCGACCGCCGCGTATCAAAAAAACGAACGCCTCTCGCATGCTTTGCGAGAGGCGTTTTGCTTATAAGACGAAAAGAGCGTTTGTCATTTTAATCGAGTATATTTCCGTCCGTGGTAACGGTTACGACCTGCCACGGAATAAACTTACCGCTCCGTTGCAAAGCGATTTTCGCCGCGTGTTCCAGCCCGCCGCAACAAGGAACTTCCATACGAACGACGGTCACGCTTTTTATATCGTTATTGCGGATAATCTCGGTAAGTTTTTCCGAGTAGTCCGCGTCGTCTAATTTAGGACAGCCGACGAGCGTAATGCGCCCCTTTATGAAGCGCTCGTGAAACGCGGCGTAAGCGTACGCCGTGCAGTCCGCGGCGATAAGTAGCTTTGCGCCGTCGAAGTAAGGCGCGTTCACGGGAACGAGTTTGATCTGTACGGGCCACTGAGAAAGACGGCTTTGCGCCGGGGTATGCGCGGTTTCGGTGCCGGAAGTTTCCGCGTGCCGAATCGTTTTCATTCGCGTTCCGGGGCAACCGCCGTGAATGAGCATGCCTTCCCGTTGCATCTTCTTTTGTTTATTCGCAAGCACAGCCGCTTCGTTGTACGCGGCTGCTTCGCGTTCGACGAAAGAGATCGCCCCGGTAGGACAAGCGGGCAGACAGTTACCCAAACCGTCGCAGTAATCTTCCCGCATAAGTTGCGCTTTTCCGTCCACCATGGCGATAGCGCCCTCGTGGCAAGCGTCGGCGCAAGCCCCGCAACCGGTGCATTTGTCACGATCGATTTCTATAATTTGTCTTTTCATAACGTATCCTCCTTGCTTTTCTGTTCTTATTATAGTATAATAAAAACAAAAAGTCTGTTGATTTTTCAACGAACGGTGATTTTATGAAAGAATTTTTTTCCGTAATTTGCTCATCGAAACTTTTTTCGGGCGTTTCCGAAAACGAACTTGCGGCTATGCTGGCTTGTCTTGATCCGAAAGTAAAGGACTTTCGGAAAGAAGCGTTCGTATTGCGTTGCGGCGATACGGTAGACTCTATCGGGCTGGTGCTGTCCGGAAGCGTTCTTATCGTACAAGACGATATTTGGGGCAACCGCAATATCCTTTCAAAAGCCGAAGCGGGAACGACTTTTGCCACCGCGTTCGCTTGCGCGCCCGGTTCAAAAACGAACGTGGACGTAATAGCGGAAACGCCGGTTACCGTAATGTTTCTGGACGTAAATCGAATTCTTAACGTATGTCCGTCCGCTTGCGATCATCATACCCGAATTATCCGAAACGTGCTCGGCGAACTTGCCGAGAAAAATCTGCGTTTCAGCGAAAAACTCCGACACGTGGGGCAGCGTACCACGCGTTCGAAAATTACGTCCTATCTTTCCGCGGAAGCAAGGCGGCTCGGAACTTACGAATTCGATATTCCGTTTTCAAGACAACAACTTGCGGATTATCTCGGAGTCGAGCGCAGCGGGTTGTCGTCGGAACTGGGCAAAATGCGTGACGAACGCCTTATCGATTTCCGCAAAAACCATTTCGTTTTGAAAGTGTAATCGACGCTTCCGATACGGATTTATGAATCGTGCGTTTTCTAGCGGGGTGACGCATACGCGTCCCCCGATCGGCGTGCATCGAAAATACCCCTCGCACTTTGTGCGAGGGGTATTTTGGTGCCGCCGGTCGGGGTCGAACCGACACGGTATCACTACCGCGGGATTTTGAGTCCCGTGCGTCTGCCAATTTCACCACGGCGGCATACGATATTGTTTTTGCAACTCTATTATAATAGCATAAACTGCTGACTTTGACAAGCAAATGATTGATAATTTATAAAAAAGGTTGTATAATAGTTTGGTGGAAAAGGCGAAAATCTATTTCGGCTGAGAAAAACCACGAAGGAGCGGCGAATAAATGGACAATTTATTACTCATAGACGGAAACAGTCTTATAAACCGCGCGTTTTACGCGTTGCCGCCGCTCACGAACGCGAAAGGCGAGCCGACTCAGGCGGTTTACGGATTTACGACCATGCTGATAAGCGCGATCGGAAAGTACAAGCCTAAGTATATCGCCGTGGCTTTCGATTTGCCCGCGCCCACATTCCGTCACGAAATGTACGACGGTTACAAAGCGACGCGTAAAAAAATGCCGGACGAACTCGCCGCGCAACTTCCGATACTGAAAGAGCAGTTGCGGCTTATGAACATATCCATAGTGGAGAAGGCCGGTTTCGAAGCGGATGATATTATCGGCACGCTTTCCCGCGATCAAAGCGTCATGACGTATATAATTACGGGCGACCGCGACAGTCTGCAACTGATCGACGATACGACCGGCGTAGTCATGACCAAGCGCGGCATAACCGAAACCGTGCTTTACGACGAAAAACAACTGCTTGCCGACTACGGACTGACCCCGCGGCAGGTTATCGACTACAAATCGCTCGCGGGCGACGGCAGCGACAATATCCCGGGCGTACCGGGCGTGGGCGAAAAAACCGCGAACGACCTTATCGAAAAGTACGGAAGCCTTGACGGCGTGTACGAACACGTCCTCGAAATTCCCGGCAAACTCGGTGAAAAACTGCGGGCGGGCGAGCAGTCCGCGCGGCTGTCCTATACGCTCGCGACCATAAAAACGGACGTTCCGCTGACCGAAAAAACGGCGGATTTTACCTTCGATTTTCCGTTCACGAGCGCGGTCAAACGCTTCTTTATCGACAACAACTTCAAATCGCTGTTAAAGCGCGACGAACTCTTTGCGACGGACGGCGAGCCGATCCCCGCAAGCGCCGCAGAAATGCCCGTGTTTACGCGCGTGACGGTGGAAAAACTCGACGATCTCGTAGTGCCGCTTGAGAAAGCAAAAGCGTTCTCGTTCGTTCCGGGAAAGGACGGCGTGGCGGTGTCGGCGGACGGCAAGACCGAATACTTCGCGCCGCTTAAACTTACGCTAATCGATCCCGGGTTCGGTTACGTCGAAATAATAAAAACGCTCGCGCCGTATTTCGAGAACGAAAATAAAGATAAATTCGTGTTCGAAGCCAAGAAATTCAAACACGAACTCGCTCGCGACGGCATCGGATTGAAAAATTACGACGACGTTAAACTTCTGCAGTACCTCGTCGATATGCGAGTGAATACCGAAACGCTCGATAACCTTCTGGACGGAGCGGGCTACGACAAGAATTACCCCGCGGCTTCCGTGTTCGCGCTCGCGAAAAGACTTCTCGGCGAAGTGGAAAACATGGGTATGACCGAACTCTACGCTCGCGCCGAGCGCCCGCTTACCGACGTGCTGTTCGCTATGGAAGAACGCGGAGTGAAAGTCGACGTGACGAAACTCGCCGCGCTGGGTGAAAAATTCACCGCCGAAGCCGCCGAAATCGCCGAAGTCGTGTATCGGCTTGCGGGCAGAAAATTCAATATCAACTCGCCGCGACAGCTCGCGACGGTGCTTTTCGACGAACTGGGGATCCCGTACCCGAAAAAGAGCGCGAAACACTCGACGAACTCCGATATTTTAGAAGCGCTCCAAAGCGAATACGAGATAGTAGGACACGCGCTCGAGTATCGCTCGCTGATGAAACTCAACTCGACTTATATCGAGGGCATACGCAAACTTCTCACGCCCGACAACGTTATTCACACCGACTACAAGCAAACCATGACTTCGACTGGCAGACTGTCGAGCGCCGAACCCAACCTTCAGAATATCCCGGTACGAGAGGAAGAGGGCAAGCAACTGCGCGGCTTGTTCGTGGCGCGCTCCGGCTATACGCTGGTTTCCGCCGACTATTCGCAGATCGAACTAAGGCTGTTGGCGCACTTTTCGGGCGACGAACTTATGCTGAAACTCTACAATGACGGAGAGGACATACACGCCCGCACCGCCGCGGAAATCTTCGGCGTGGATATTTCCGCCGTCACGAGCAAAATGCGCCGCGAAGCGAAAACCGTCAACTTCGGCATAATCTACGGCATAAGCGACTACGGACTTGCCCAGAGCCTTAAATGCTCGCCGTACGTCGCGAAAAAATATATGACAAAGTATTTCGAGCGGTTCAAGGGAATTAAACCTTACCTCGACGGAGTAATCGAAAACGCCAAGAAAACGGGCTATACGACCACTTTGCTCGGGCGCAAACGCTATATCCCCGAACTTCTGTCCTCTAATTATCAAGTGCGGAGTTTCGGCGAACGCGCGGCAATGAATATGCCGCTTCAGGGTAGCGCCGCCGACATCATCAAACTCGCCATGAACGCCGTCTACGAGCGCCTTAGCGCCACGAATTCGCATCTTATCTTGCAGATTCACGACGAACTTATCGTGGAAACCCGCGACGACGAAGTGGAAAAGATCGAAAATCTGCTCCGCGAGTGCATGGAAAACGCTGTCAAACTCCGCGTGCCGCTTACCGTCGACGTTGCGCGCGGCAAAAGCTGGATCGATTGCTGAGCGCCGATCCGACCGGAATATCTTACCCGCTTTGCGACCGACTTTGAAAACCGCCTTGTGACCAAACCGAGTTTACTTCTTACGCCGTGCCTGTTTACGCTGATTTTAGCCCCATAAAAGGGGCGGGGAGTACGAATGAAAACTACATACGTTATCGGTATTACCGGCGGCATTGCCGGAGGAAAAACCGCGGTTTCGGACATGCTTGCAAGAAAAGGCGAGCAAATCATCGACGCGGACGTCATATCCCGCGAGGTGACCGAGCCGGGTACCAAGGGCGAAAGGCTTCTTAAAGAAGCGTTTCCCGAGGCTTTTGAGGGCGGCTCGCTCGACCGCGGGCGCTTACGCGAAATCGTGTTCGCCGACGAGAAAAAATTACAAAAACTGGACGAAATCACACACCCGCTTATTCGCGAAGAGATAGAGAAACGCATCGCCGAAACCGACTGCGAGCAGGTTTACCTCGTCGTTCCGCTGATGTTCGAATCGGGTTTCGACGCGCTTTGCGACTATATCGTGACGGTCGTGTCCGACGAGGATAAGCGCATAAAACGGCTGAAAGCCCGTAATAATAGTATTACGGACGAACTCGCCGAGAGGATCGTGCACTCGCAGGTTTCCGAGTGCGAACGCGTCACCCGCGCCGACGGCGTTATCGTCAATAACGACAGTCGCGAACGACTGGAAGAGAGGGTGAACGAATTCTACGAGGAAATAAAAAACCGCCGCAAATAACTTTTTCGGGCGTTATAGCCGCGATTTCCGCAATTTTATTGTTGCTGGTCGCGGCTTGTTTTACCGCGCTGAATAGCAGATACCCCGTAAAATACGCTTCGCGTATCCGCGAAAAAGCCGATAAATACGCGCTTGAACCGGCGTTTGTCGCGGCGATCGTTTGCACCGAAAGCGGTTTCGATCCGCGGGCTACGTCGGATAAAGGCGCGCGCGGACTTATGCAACTGATGCCGAAAACCGCGGAGTGGATCGCGGATAAGCGCGACCTTAAGTACTCGGCGGAACTTCTGTTCGACGCGGAGTACAACCTCGAAATCGGTTGCGCGTACCTTCGGTACCTATTTGACCGCTTTGGTGACGAAAAAAACGTAGCCGCGGCTTACAACGCGGGCGAGGGCAACGTTCGGAAGTGGCTGGCGGACGGCGATAAAATCGCATTTCCCGAAACCGCCGCTTACGTTAAAAAAGTAGCCGCCGCCGAAAACGTTTACCGCATTCGGGCGGCTCTCCGCCGCGAAGCGCTCAGCGCGGGCATATCCTCTGTCGCAGCGTCTGCTGCCGCGACAGAAGCGGCGAAACGCGAGGAAAACGCGGGCAAAACCGTGGTCGTACTGTTTCCCGACAGCGGCGACAGATACTATTCCGCCGCGCTGTTCTCGAAATAAAACCGAAACCCGCGCATGCGAATAAAAAGAAATATAAAACGAAAGCCGACGGAGCGTTCTTCGTCGGCTTTTTGCATTATATCGTCGGTTTTAATCGGGTAAAACCTGCACCTGCGTAGCGTTCACATCTTTGCGATAATGCGGCGGCACTCGTCGGCGATTTCGTTCTTGACGGAAGCGGGCGAAATTATGCGTATCGCCGATCCGAACCCGAGAAGTTTAGCCATAGTCGCGCGGTTAATCGGCAGTTCCGCGACGGCGACGTACTTGTAGCCGCGCTCGGTCACGGCGTCGAAACCCAGCCATTCCTCGATTTCGCCGAGGATAGTGGAGGAGAATTCGAACTCGACGTTAGCCGTTTCGAGATCGTCGAAGTTGCCGTCGAGTTTGGCGTAAACGTCGCAAGGCTTGCGCTCGAAAGTTTCGTCGGTTTCTATCAGCGACTTTATCCGCGCGAGTTTGAACAGTCGGAAGTCCTCGCGATAGTGACACCAGCCGTAAACGTACCACAGCCCGTCCTTGAGAATACGGCAGTAGGGGTCGAAAAGTCTGTGCGTATGCGACTCGTAGCGGTCGACGTACATCATATTCAGGCTTGTGCGCTTGTCGATCGCGCGCTGAAGCGTTTCCATTTTTGAGCGGTACAGCGACGGATTCTGCCACGTTCCCGCGTCGATTATAAGATCGTCGGTTTCGATAAGGAACTGCGCGTCGCGTTTGCGCTTGGACATGTACCCGAGTTTGTCGGAGATCGCCAGCGAAACTTCGCCGCCTTCGCCCGCGAGCAGTTTTTTCATATGCGCCATTTCGAAATCGGTGAAGAAAGTCGTGTCGAACTGATATTCGTTCGATACCGAATACCCGCCGTTCTTACCGCGCACCGAATAGATCGGTACGCCCGCTGCGGCGATAGACTCAACGTAGCGTATGACCGTTCGCTCGCTGATTTCGAATTTTTCCGCAAGATATCGCTTAGTAACTTTGCCGCCCGTAAGTATGGTCAGCAGTATGGAAAACGTGAGTGAAGTGTTCCGCATAAATCGCTCCTTTGAAAAAATTTCAAATTCCTGATATATTTTACAAAAGATGACAATACGCTGTCAAGTACATTGTGCTATAATAAGCGTGTAAATGAGAAAAACAAGAGCGTTTACCAAGAGAAAAAAGTCAAGGAGCACGAAATTATGTATTTGTTTATCGATCTCGAGCGCGAAGTAAAAGCAGGCGAAGTAGTGGTTATCCGTTCGGACAACATGGGCGGAATAGGTGCGTTTCTTATCGGCGGCACGCGGGTAGGCTCGCTTTCGGGGAATCAGCCCGAGGGGTGCCTCGATTACTGGACGATCGCCTGCGCGATTTACAATAACAGAGTGCTTTGCGACGTTGCGATCCGTTGCGGAACGAGCGCGATTCTGCACACCGAAAGCCGTCTTTTCGCGGGGCTTAAGAACTTTCGCCGCGTCGAAGTCGAAGGCTACGGCATCGCTTGCGTAAAATAGCGCATTTTTTCACTAAAAATTCAGAAAAATTCTGCTAAAGCCGCGTATTCGTTTTGAAAAATTCGTATTCTGTGGTAAAATATTTCGGTAGACTTATCGGCGGATAGCCTCCGGCGGTTTGTCGTTAAGCCTAATATAAGCGCGGCGAGGAGTTTGCCGCGTAAAAACAGGAGTACGTTATTCAATGAACAAGGTATTCAAGCGGATATACTATCCGGTGCTGTTCGCGCTTGCCGCGGTGCTTTTCGCGCTCGGCATATTCTGCGCGATGAAAACCGATTCCGTAGCGGAATTCTCGAAGGACAGACGCGCGGCGGTCAACACGCATATTACCACGATAACCGGTTACGGCGCGAGAAACGATTCTCAGCCCGACGCGGTTACTTCGACTTCCGACTATATCCGTTCGGCGGTGAGAAGCAACGGCTCGGCGGTCAAGTATCACTCGACCGACTATTCCGATTCCGACGGGCTTAATACCCGCGCAAACTATATCCGCGAAGACGGCGTTCCCAAGCCCACCGTGGTTTCTCAGAGCGCCAAAATTTTGCCGTCCACCGCGGAAGAAATCGGCAACGGCTATTACGTCGACCGCACGGTCGTCAACGTAATCGTCGCTATCCCCGGCGCGGACACCATCGCAAAATACGCCGACAAGGAAAACGACCTTATTTCATACGGCGACGTGATTATGTTCACGGCGCATTACGACTCGTCGGCTTCGGGCGACGGCGCGGTAAGCAACGCCGCTTCGGTCGCGAATATGATCGAACTTATCAAGCAGATCACCGAGCGCGAAACGCCGTACAAGAACGACTTCGTGTTCGTGTTCACCGCGGGCGAGGAAGAGGGCGCGGTCGGCGCGTACGCGTTCGCCCGTCAGTTCAAGGCTTTTGACGATATCTACTCGAGAGTGAAACTTGCGTTCAACTTCGACGCGAAAGGCGACGCGGGCTTCGTCGTAATGAACGAAATGAACGGCGACGCTTCGGTTGCTTCCGCTTACGCGAGCGTTGCGGGCAAAACCTACGCAAGTTCGATTTACTCCTTGGCTTCCGGCGTGAACGTAAAGGCTTCCGACTTCGATATTTACGACAAGATTGCGGCGATGAATTTCACCACGCTTCCGGACGACAAGACCGGTACCGCGTTCGATACAAAGGACAACCTGTCCGACGAAACCGTCAACGCGCTCGGCAACGTGATGCTGAGAGTCACCGACTACTTCGGCGACAAAGCTATCGGCGGGTATAAAGCGGACGGCAGAGTGGCCGCGGGCTTTTTCAACTACCTCGGCGGCAACGTGTGGTACGCTAATTACGTCGCGTATATCGTCGCGGCGATTATCATTATGCTGATCGCGGCGGTGACAGCGGTCGCGATTAAATTCAAGACTATCGACTTTATCAAAGCTGCGTTCGGCGCGGCGGTTCACGCGATAACCGTTGCCGCTACGCTCGCTTGTTCGTACGCGATATTCTTTATCGTCGCACTCGTGTTGTGCGGTTTCGAAGTGATCGACTTCCACGCGATCGGTTCGGTCGTTTACGGTTCGGTTGGCGCAATGGTATTCTCCGTGATTCTGACGCTCGCGATAGCCGCGGTATTCTACGGAATACTCAAAAAAGCGTTCTCCGTCCGTGCGATTGACGTGGTTCGCGGCAGTACGCTCGTAACCGCGCTCGCGGCGGTAGTGTTCTGCTTCGTGCTTCCGAGCGTAAGTTATATCTTCTCGATCGTAGCCGTGCTTCAGACCGCGGTTATGCTCGTCAATGCGCTTTTGGGACAGAAATTCAAGGCGAAGTTCGGCTTCGATATCGAGCGGCTTTTCCTCTACGTTATCCCCGTGATTCTCATGCTCCCGGTGCTCGGCGGCGAACTCCGGCTCGCGTACTCGACCGCCGCGGCGGTATTGCTCCCGTTGTACCTTATCGTAGTCACGCTTTACGGCGGCGCTATCATGCCGTTTGCCGACTACTTCACGAGAGCGGTCAAAGCGGCTTGCGCTAAGAAAGAAGCGCCCGCGGCTACAGCGGAAACCGCTTCCATAGAAGCGAAAGCGGAGAATAGCCCCGCGAAAGTCAAAGCGGCAAAGCCCGCCCGCGCGTTCAACTACACGACCGCGTTCGGGGCGGGGGTAGTTGCGGTTCTGTCCGTAGTCGCGATCACGCTGTTCTCGGCGTTCGGCGGCGGCTTCGGCAGCGGAATTTCGTCCGACTTCGGTTACTACGACGAAATTTACAAGGACGCTATCGTATACGTTTCCGACGGCTCGACCGCTTCGATCGAAGTCCGCGACCTCGACGCGTATAAGTACGTCGCGCGCCACCTGGACGGCTTCAAGTGGAACGCGGAAAAGAACGCGTACGTCAAGACCGAAAACGTCGGCACGCTTGACTTCGACAAAAAACTTACAGTGACCGCGGATAGCGGCAACAAAAAATTCTTTACCGTCAATTCGTCCGCGACCAACACCGCGCATATCGTAGTTACGCTTTCGGACTACGGCGCGGGCAATATCACGAAAGTGACCTTTACTGCGGACGGAGGCAAGGAAACCGTTATCGACCTCGGCGAAAATACCCGCGAAACGCTCACGTTCCGTCTGCCTTACGGCTTCAACGGCGGCTTCACGTTCGAGATCGAGGGCGGCGCGGAAACCGTCAAAGTGACAGCAGAGCAGAGCAACGTGTTCGGTCCGTCCACCAGCGTGGCGCAGAACAACTCCGCGTTCGCAACGCTTTCCGAAGCGTATTCGGCGGGCAACGACGACGTAAAAAACAACCTCAAGTTCGCCGTCGTAATGCGTACTTCCGCCACATTCTCGCTGTAATATCAAAGAAACCCGGAGTTAAAATATAACGAGCAGTCTTACTGTTTATCCCGTCGTTCAGAGTAAATGCGCAAGCATTTGCGCGGAATCCCAGACGTGGAACAAGTAATTATCCCATAAAACAAAAACGCACGGCTTCAGCGGTCGTGCGTTTTTTTGATATAACTTTATTCGGCGAATTTGCCGCTAGTATAATGCGCTTTAGCGGTCGGACTTTGCGATACTACCGTCAGTCGAGGGCGTTTTTCATCGTGTACAAGCCGTTTTTCTTCGTAACGATGAACGCCGCGGCTTTCAGCGCGCCCACGGCAAAGATTTTTCGGGAGAGCGCGACGTGCGACAAGGTGATGATTTCGTCCTCGCCGGCAAAAATCACGTCGTGTTCGCCCACGATCGTGCCGCCGCGCACCGCGTGGATCGTCACGTCGTTCGGTTTGCGTTTCGATTCGCCGTGTCTGCCGTAAACGAACTCGGTTTCGGGGCGCACTTCTTTGATCTTGTCCGCGAGCATAAGCGCGGTACCGGACGGCGCGTCGGCTTTTTGGTTGTGGTGCTTCTCGACGATTTCCGCGTCGAAAGAGTAGCCGAGGGTTTTCGTCGCTTTTTCCACGAGGTCGAGTAGAAGATTAACCCCCACGCTCATATTGCCGGAGCGCAGAACCGCGACTTTTTCGGAAAGTTTCGCGATCGCCGCGAGTTGTTCGTCGGAGTAGCCGGTGCTGGCGAGAACCGCGGGCTTAGAGTACTTTTCGCACAGCGCGATAACCTGCGGCAGTACTTCCGCGCGGGAAAAATCGACTACTACGTCGAAGTCGTTCGGGACTTCCGTAACGTCGCTATAAGTGCGTATCGTTGGGTGCGGAACACGGTCGAAGCCGCCCGTAACGACGAAATCGTCGCTGTTTTCGGCTTGGTCGCACACGAACCTACCCATTTTTCCGTTAATTCCGAATATAAATATGCGTATCATAATAACCTCGGTAAGTTTATTTTTGTCTTAAATTATCGATATAAAACCCGCAATATCGGCGCGATTGCTTAATCAATAAGACCGAGCGCGACCATTTCCGCGCGAAGGACTTCGGCGTGCGCGTCTTCCATTTCGGTAAGCGGCAGACGGGGAGAACCCGCGGCGAAGCCTAAAAAGTTCATAGCCTTTTTCACGGGGATAGGATTGACTTCGGAGAAAAGCGCGCGTATAAGCGGGAGCGCGCGGAGTTGCGCGTTTCTCGCCGCCGCGAAATCGCCGTTTTCGGCGTTTGCCGTAATCTCGCGCATAAGAAGCGGCGCCACGTTAGCCGCGACGGAAATTACGCCTTTCGCGCCCAGCGCCATGCCTACGTAAGTCAGCGAGTCCTCGCCGAGATAAACGTCGGTCTTATCGCCGACCGCGCGCATAAGTTCTTGCAGCTGCTCTACGTTTCCGCTCGCTTCCTTGATACCCGCGATATTTTTGACTGCGGACAGACGAAGCATCGTTGCGGGCAAAAGATTCACGCCGGTGCGCGACGGCACGTTGTAAACGATCACGGGAATATCGACCGCTTCGGCGACGGCGGAGTAGTGCAGAAACAAGCCGTTCTGCGTGCATTTATTGTAGTAGGGGGTCACGACGAGCAACGCGTCCGCGCCGAGCGCTTGCGCCTCGCGAGCGTTTTTTACGGTTTCGGCGGTGGAATTACAGCCGCAGCCCGCAATGACCGGAACGCGCCCGCGGACCTTTTCCACGGCAAAAGCGATAGCCGCGCGGCGCTCGTCCGCGCTCATGGTCGCGGGTTCGCCGGTAGTGCCGCACACGATCAGAGAATCGGCTTTGCGCTCGATCAAAAACTCGAGTATCTTGCCGAACTCGTCGAAATTTATTCCGTTGTCGTCGAACGGAGTGATCGTCGCCACTCCCACGCCGTGAAATACGCTCATAACAGCCTCCGATTAACCTCTTTTCGTTTTCGCAATGATCGTTTCTGCGATCTGCACCGCGTTGGTCGCCGCGCCCTTGCGGATATTGTCGGCTACGACCCAAAGATTGACGCCGCTGTCCACGCTGTCGTCAATACGGATTCTGCCGACGTACACGGGGTCGGTGTCCGCGATATCCAAAGGAGTGGGATACACGCCGTTCTTCACGTCGTCCATAACCACCACGCCCGCAGCCTCGCGCAAAGTTTCCGTCACGCCCTCGAGCGTAACCGGTTTTTCGAACTCGACGTTGATACTCTCGCTGTGACCGTAATAAACTGGTACGCGCACGGTGGTCGCGGTAATTCTGAGCGAATCGTCGCCGAGAATTTTACGCGTTTCGTTGATCATCTTGTGTTCCTCTTTGGTGTAGCCGTCCTCTTCGAACACGTCGATGTGAGGCAAGCAGTTGCCGAAAATCGGCTTGGGGAACTTTTTCGGTGCCGCGCCCTTGATCCCGTCCTCGAGATCGGCGTAGCCTTGTACGCCCGCGCCGCTTACCGCCTGATAGGTCGAGTAAACTATTCTCTTTATATGATACCTTGAGTGCAGCGGTGCAAGCGCCACGACCGCCTGAATAGTCGAGCAGTTGGGGTTGGCGATAATGCCGTGATTCCACGCGATATCCCCGGGGTTCACCTCGGGAACCACGAGCGGAACGGACGGATCCATGCGCCATTGACTGGAATTATCGATAACTACCGCGCCGCAGTCCGCGAAAATCGGAGCATAGGTCTTGCTCGTACCCGCGCCCGCGCTGAACAGCGCTATATCGACCTTGCGCGAACGAACGGCTTCTTCGGTGAGTTCGATCACGGTGTAATTCTTGCCCATGAATTCGATCTGTTTGCCCGCGCTTTTCGAGGAAGCGAAAAGGTAAAGATTATCGATCGGAAGATTGCGTTCAGACAGTACCTGCAACATTTTTCTGCCGACCATGCCGGTCGCGCCGACAACCGCTACGTTGTAGTTCATATAGTTATCTCCTTGGAAAAAGTTATTTTACGGGTAGGGGGAAAGCCCCGTTCGGACCGCTCCGCGAATTAACGAAAAAAGCGGCTTGTGGTGAGGAACACCGTGACCGCTTGCAGACTGAATAAAATAATGCAATAGTCAATAATGTGCTCCATTCGAAATGAATGACAGTTGCAGGGATTTAGCCGCTGCACCCAACGCTTAGCCGTCCACGAGAAGATAAACGTTTCGGCGTCGATGCCCTTTCGCCGCGAAAGTCCGTGAACGAACCGCGCGATCGCGACTACTTTTGCTCGACGCTCCTCATTATTACTTCACAAGAATAACACAACGAGCCGCCATTGTCAATCAAATTACGCAAATCGCTATAAAATGATTGAAAAATGCCGCGGAATGTTATATAATCTATAAGTCGTAGTTTATTCGCGCCCGAAAAACGGCAAAACGCGCGAAGAACTCGATACGGAGGCTCGAAATTTCGAAATTACCCCACAAGTCGCAAATAACCGAAACGCTGACGGCAACTTACCGCGCCGCGAAGAAAGGCGAAACGCGCTTGCCGAAAGCAATCGGGCGGACCGGGTACGGACTCGGGTACGCGCCGCAAAGAACGGACGGCGACGTCATCGTCGTAATCGGCGAACCGAAAGCGGCGGTTATATCGGTTTTGACCGCGGCTATGAAATTCTGCCGGAAAAAACGCGCGGTAGCGATCGATCCCGACTTCCCGATAGAAAACGCGGAAGCAAACTTCGTGGAGCCGAAGCGGACGTTCGTTATCAAAGTCGAAAGAGGAGATGCGAGCGGGCTGTATGCGAGCGGCGGCACTACGGCTTCGGGTGCGGCGGCAACGCGCTTTAATTACGAAAGAGAATCGGACGCGCGAGCGGGCGGGGAAGAAATCGAACGCATTTGCAAAAAAGCGAACAAACCGAACTTTCGGGCAAAAGCCGAAACGCACGGAAAAACAGTCGAGGCTTATTACGAGTTTTTCGACTTTGCGGATTGCGAACGAATGACGGTGAAACTCGCAGACACTTTGAAAGGCAGTGAACTCGTCGAAACGCTTTACGCCTACGACGCGCCCTATCAGGACGAATACTTGCTGTCGCTGACGAAAGCAAGCCCGATAGAGGAAGCGCCGGAATTCACGCGGCTTAATTACTATCCGCTGATTGCGGGGCGCGCGGTTGCGGTAAAATTCATACTCGGCGAGGATGAGGACTTTACGCGGCTAGCCGACCTTATCTACTCGATACTCACGGAGGAACGACCATAATGGCACAGAAAAAAGGACTTATTTACAGACTTACGATGGGCAAGGACAATCTGCCCGATTTTACCCCGAACCGTCTGCCCGGATCGCGCTGGGCGGTGTTCAAGGACGTGTTCTTCAACCGTATCGGGGCAATGGTCAAGATAAGTCTGCTCACGATACTGTTTATGCTTCCCGCGCTCGCTTGGTTAATATTTATGAGCCTCGTCAAGCGTGCCGACGCGACCGTCGTGCCGTATTCGGCAAATATCGGCTTGGGTTATCCCGTGGTGACCGACGCGATCGCGATGGGAACTTACCGCACGTTTATGTTCAATATTCAGACTTACGCCGTGCTTATTCCTCTCATAATGATCGCGGGCGTCGGCTTCGCGGGCGCGTTCCACACGATGAAACTGCTCGGTTGGGGCGAGGGCGTATCGGTCGGCGGCACGTTCTTTACGGGCGTTAAACGCAACTGGGTCAACTTCTTGTGGATATTCTTGTTCGCGGGCGTGTCGATATTCGTGTTTATGTTCAATATTTCCGCCTACGGTCAGATGACTTCCATTCACAAGGCGTGGAAAATTATCGCCGTTTCGCTCTCGTGCGTCCAGCTCGTGCTGATGCTGTGTATGCTTTTGTACCTCTGCACGCAGAACGTCACCTACAAACTCGGCTTCGTCGGACTGGTCAAGAACAGTTTCTTGTTCTCGATCGCGTTGTTCCCGCAGAACATATTTTTCCTTATCTGCAGCATCCTTCCGTTCATTCTCATTATGCTTCTGCCCATGCAGATAGCGATATTCTTCTGGATGATCGTAATCTTCCTTGGGCCTGCGTACGTCGTGCTGATATGGACGGTATTTTCGCAATACGTATTCGATAAATACGTCAACGACAGGGTAAAGGGCGCGGTCAAGAACCGCGGTATGTACGTCAAGAACCCCGAGGACGAGAAATCCGCCGAGATCGAAAAGATCAGAACGCGCAACACCGCATACGGCTCCGCGTACGTTTCCCGCCGTCTCTCCAGCATCGACGACGGCAAAAGTTTCACACCGCTCGAAACCAACTTCTCCAGAAACGACCTGAAGCGCCTTAGCGACGAAAAGCGCGAAATGCAAGCCGAAATAGAGAAGGAGAAGGAAGAAGTGACCGCGGCGATCGAACAGGAAGTCGCGGCTTACGAAGAGGAGCAAAGCGCCAAGAAAAAGGGCAAAAAACACAAAAACTCCGACGAAAAGACCGAAAGCAAGACCGTGAAAACCGTGAAAAAGGAAAAGAAGAAAAAGAAATTCTCCGAAACCGATATCGCGACCATGCCCGTTTCCGACGAAGAATACGTCGACGACGACAAAAACGACTGATTAACCTCGGGTAAATAATAGAAGAAAATGTACGAAATACTATCGGAGTACTACGATAAATTCATGTCGGACGTACCCTACGCCGAATGGGCGGACTATATCGCGAAACTTGTAGGCGATCGCCGCCGCGGTCGCGACGTGGGGTGCGGTACCGGTAAGTTCACCGTAGCGCTGAAAAACGCCGGTTACGACGTGGCGGGCAGCGACGTCAGCCCCGAAATGCTGACGAAAGCCGCGGAGTTCGCCAAAAGATCGGGTACCGACGTAAAGTTCATTCTGCAAAGCGCGGACAAACTCGAGGACGCGCACCTGCTCGACTTCGTTACCGCGTGTTGCGACGTGGTGAATTACCTTAAAACCCCGTCGAAATTCTTTCGCAAGGCTTACGCGGCGCTCGCACCGGGCGGCGCGTTGGTATTTGACGTATCCACCGCGCATAAACTACGGAATATAATAGGAAGCAACGTTTTTACCGAATCTACGGACGAAGTGACTTACGTCTGGGAAAACGTTCTAGACGAAAAACGCCGCGCCGTTGATATGCGACTTACGTTTTTTATAAAACGGTCCGACAACCTATACGCAAAACGCGTAGACGAGCAAACGCAATATATCCACGAGGAAGGAACCCTTGTGGACGAACTGCGGCAAGCGGGCTTTCGCAAAGTAGAAGCGTACGGCTTTCTTAAAAGCCGCAAACCTGTCCCGACCGACGAACGAATCGTATTCGCGGCTTATAAATAAGGAGAAATATGGGCAAGAAAATCAACTTCGGTAACGACGCCGATTACTATTACAACAGGGGTATGGACTTCGCCGACGATGACAAGAACATCGAAGCGATATCCAACTTTTATCTTGCGCTTGAACTCGATCCCGGCAATATCTACATAATGTCCGAACTCGCGTACTCGTACTACGAGTTGGGGCTTATCGATATGGCGACCAAGTTCTATCTGAAAATACTCGACGCGGACAGGTATTCGGATATTTCGTACATAGGGCTTATACAGTGCTTTGCCAAGACCGGGAAATTCGACGCCGCGCTTTACTATCTCAAAATGGGGCTGAAGTACGGCGCGCTCGACAGCGACTATCTGCCCAAGATCGACCCCGAGGAAGCGGCTAAAACCCCGCCGCAGTTGGGCGTTATCGACAACAGCGACTATTCGGGGCTACTGGCGCTCTCCGGCAATATGGGCGACGGTTCGCCCGAAACTCACGAGGAGAACAAACTCGCACGCATACTGCTTGAGCATATACCCGAGAGTTCGCCGCAGTACCCGGAGGCTCGTAACCGCCTTGCGAAAATGCTTTTCAAGTCCGGTAGCGCCGAGGATGGCATCGCGGAAGCGGAAAATATCATCGCCAAGTACCCGAACTATGCCGAAGCGTACTGCACGCTTATTACGATTTACGACGGCTTGGGCGATCACGATAAGTGCGCCGAAACGTTCAAGCGGCTCGACGCGATCGACGCGAGAGGTCGCAACGAAGTAACCGAAATCGCCGCTTGCGCCGCCGACACCGACAACGACGAAATGGCGGTGAAGTACTTCGGACGCTTGTTCGACTATGTCCCGTACGAAGCCCAGTCGTCCGTTATGTACTCGGTCGCGCTGTACAACGTGGGCAAAACGGAAGAAGCGAGAAGTTACCTTACCGCGCTCCGCAGATTGTACCCCGAAAACGGTATGGTAAAATACTACGCGATGTGCGTAAACGATCCTTCCGTAAAAGGGCGTATCAAAATCGAGTACGATATTCCTCATCAGGAGTCCTTGCGCAGAATAAAATATATAGACGAGAAGTTTTCCGTACTTGAAAAAGTCGAGGACGTGACGGACGCAATGTTCAAGGACGAGGAACTTTACGAGGACGTAATGTGGCTGATGAACTCCACCGATCAGGTGTACGCCATGCATATAGCCTCGTTCCTTTGTCAGGACGAATTCTGGCAGCCGCTGATTCTCGATCGACTTATCGACCCGGAAGTTCCGCCGTCGGCAAAGCGCGATAACCTGTACAGTTACCTCACGTACTCCAAAGTCAAGAGATTCTCGGTCGTGACCGACGACGGCATTATGGCGTTCTATTCGCCGCGTATCCCCAAGGGCGGCAACGACGTGTTCGAGAACGCTTACTGGGAGGCTTTCGCGACCTCGGCAATGTTCAGCAGATCGTTCCAGACCAAACTCAACAAGTCGTACAAGCGCGTTCTGGAGCAAATCGCCGATAAGACCCGTGCAAAATACAAGTACAACGTAGAATCGGTCGCTGCGGTCATCGTGCGATTGAGCGACGTAAATCTCGTTTTCTGCAGTAAAGACAGTTGCTGCGAACTGTTGGGCACGACCGTCGAAGCGTACGACGAGTGTCTTGACGCGCTCGGGCTTCGGGAGGAAGAGGAACGCGCCGTCGATCGTTTCGAAGAAAAATTGCACAGAAGGCTCCCCGGACCCGAAGACTTTCTTAAAGCGATTAACAATATTAAAGGAGACTAAATTTTGATAGATTCGGATAAACTTTTTGAGAAGTACCTTAAGAACTGGCTGGAGAATCACAAGGGTGAGTATACCGCCGACGAAGCGGAAGAAATGATCCCCGAACTTTACGAAAAGTGGGTGACTACGCCGTCTGCCGATACCGACGGAGTTTCGCCCGAAGCGTACTTTGCGCGCGTTACCGACCCGCAGGAACTCGTCGCGGAGTTTATAAGAACCAACCGCGGCGACGAAAACCCGTGTTCGTTGCTTATTGACAGAATTACCGAAGTGCCGGAGTGCGCCGAGGGACTGAGAAAGATAGCGACGGAGAGCGCCGACCCAAAGACCGTGATCGCCGCTATGGACATTCTGGACGATATGGGCGCGGATCAGCCGCTTAAATTCTACGCGGGGCTGCTTACCGACGAAACCGCCGACGAGGGCGTAGCGGAAAAAGCCGCCGAGATATTAAAGGAACACGCGGGCGAAGTCAAAGAAGAACTTTTCGCCGCGATTCCTTCGGCAACACAGTCGCAGAAGCAAGTCATCGCCGACGTGCTGGTGGAAACCGACCACGACGACAGAACTTTCGCGCTGCTTAAAGAACTGTTTTTGGCGAAAGACAACGTGCCGTTTATCGCAGGACTCTTAGGCAAATACGGCGACGAGCGCGCCGCGGCGTTCTTGTATCCTGCGCTCGACAACAGCAACTACCTTGAATTTATGGAAATCCGCAACGCAATCGAGCAACTCGGCGGCGTGGTGGACGACACTTACCGCGACTTTACAGACGATCCGTACTATAAGGCGATCAAACACTTGAAGTAAACGGACTTTCTGAAACGGAAAAGCGCACGAAACGGAGAAATTATGGAGAAAATCACGCTTGAAAAAATCAAAGCGGACGAAAATATCCGCGCGCTGATAGACGGCGCGAACAACAACCTCAAGGAAATGGGGTATACCGAACACGGACTGCGGCACGTAGGTTACGTCAGCCGCACCACGGCTAACATACTGCGCGAACTCGGTTACGACGATCGCACCGTGGAACTCGGCGCGATTACGGGCTGGATGCACGACATCGGAAACGCCGTGAACCGCAAAAACCACGGCTTGTCGGGAGCGGCGCTCGCGTTCCAACTGCTTGACAATATGGGTATGGACATGCGCGAGATTTCCACCGTGATAGGCGCGATCGGCAATCACGAAGAGGAAACCGGCGTACCCGTCAGCGCAGTCAGCGCGGCGCTCATCATCGCCGACAAAAGCGACGCGCACCGTTCCCGCGTCAGAAAAGACAGTTACGACTCGACCGATATCCACGACCGCGTGAATATGTCGATCAAGAAGAACTCGCTGATCGTCGACAAGCAAAAGCACGTTATCCGACTCGTGATTTCCATGGATCAGACCTCCGCGCTGATGGAGTATCTGCAAATCTATCTGTCGCGCATCGTGCTCAGCGAAAAAGCCGCCGCTTTCTTAGGTTGCGGTTTCGAACTCGTCATCAACGGCGCTACGATCAACCGCAAAGCCGGCGCTATCAAAAAACTTACCTTAAAGTCCTCCGAACGCGAAGTCAGCGAGGATGAAAACTAACAGGGCAAAGCGCCCGCTCGAAAATAAAAAATAACGCGTAGCGCGATTGTTACGCCGTCATTCAGAGATAAAAAGGCAATTACCCGAAAAGTAGAGTAATTGCCTTTTATCGTGGAATCCCTAGCATAGAACCGCTATCTTATCCATGTCAAACCTCGGGCGTAGCGATAGCGAAGCCCTGAAGATCTAGGCGAAGCCGCACAATTATAATTTTTACGCTTCGCCGGATTTCTCGGCTACGCTCGAAATGACGTATAAGGTTGATTAACATTTAAATTAAACGAATAGTTTCCGTTTTCCCACCGCCATCCTGAGGGAGCGAAGCAACCGTGAGGATCCCCTACAATAGAGAAGAGAATATCCTTATTAAAAGGCCCCTTTGTGTAAAGGGGGCTGGCGGCGAAGCCGACTGAGGGATTGTGAAAAAGTCCTAACGTTATACCGACAACCGTTCTTTCCGCATAACCTCGCTGTGATAATCGCGAAAGACCTTTCGTATAAATATAGGATGTGGAAAATTTTTTCTATTTCAATGCTCGTAATCGGCACGGTGATAGGGGCGGGGTTCGCCTCGGGACGCGAGATAGTCGCGTTTTTCGGCGTAACGCCGTCGCCGTGGGTGGCACTTTTATGCGCCGCAATCACGTTCGTCATGTGCGCGGTATTCCTGCTGGTGGGCAAAAAAGCCGAAGCCCGCGATATCGGCGAAGTGAACGCGCGGCTTGCGGGGCGAGCGGATAATATTCTCAACCTCGTTATGCTGTTCAACAGCGCAATTTCGCTTGCGGCAATGCTTGCGGGTTTCGACAGCCTGTTTTCGGCGTTCTGCCCGATAAAACCGCTGTATTCGATAATCTTCGCGGCAATTTCCGTACTTATCGTCACAAAAGGGCTTGACGGGTTGATAAAATGCAACGCCGTGCTCGTGCCGTCGCTCGCCGCGGTCATAATTTTCGTCACGATTTCGTGCGTAAATTCGCCCGCTTCGTTGCCGCTTAGCGTGGGAAACGCCGTGCGTTCCGTGACCTATATCGGTATGAATATGATGCTCGCCGCTTCAGTACTCACCACCGTACACGGACTTAGCAAAAAGCAGATTTTCGCGGCTTCGGGAGTGACCGCGGCGGTAGTGGGCGCGCTCGTTCTTCTCATAATCCTCGCGCTCGGTTCGTCGGACGCCGGCAACGCGGATATGCCGATCGTCACCATGTCTACGCGGTTCGGAAAAATCGTCTGCGGCTTTGCTGTTTTCGCCGTAGCCGCCGGTATCTTTACCACTATGCTTACCGCGCACGTCACCCTCACCGAATGGCTCGACGGACTTATCGGACGCAAGTTTCTGTCCGCCGTTTGTACCGCCGCCGTCTGCCTTGCCCTCGGTTTTATGGGCTTTAAAACAGTAGTCGACGTCTTGTACCCCGTTCTCGGCATACTCGGCGTCGGCTACTTTATAGTCAATCTTATTTACTTATTTCCGCATAAGGACGCCAAAACGAAGCGCTTTCACCTCGGTAAAGTGACCCGCACGCCTATGAAAGCGCCTGCAAAAACCGTTTCCGCGACAGACCATGCTAGCGTTTCCGCCGCCGCCCCGCAAGCCGCTCGAGCGCCACGACCCCGAAATACATAAGCCCGGCAAGCACGCAAAGTATCACGGTCGCGGTCATGACGAGATCGAGTTTGAACACTTGCCCGCCGTAGATTATCAGGTAACCGAGTCCCGCGCCGGACACGAGGTATTCGCCCATGATCGTGCCCACCCAGGACAAGCCGACGTTGATTTTCAGCACGGAAATAAAGTCGGGCAGAGCGTGCGGCAGAACGAGTTTCGTCAGTACCTGAAACTTGCTTGCGCCCATGGACTCGAGAAGAAAGATTTTGTCGCCGTCGCACGACGTGAAACTGCCCAGCATACTCATTATCGTCACGATAATGCAGATGAGAAACGCCATCATGATAATAGCGTTCATATTAGCGCCCACCCAGACTATGATTATAGGACCGAGAGCGATCTTCGGCAGAGCGTTCAGCACCACGAGGTAAGGCTCGCTGACCCGACGGAAAGTCACGCTCCACCACAGCGCGATCGCAAATACCGCGCCTACCGCGGTGGAAATCGCAAACCCCGCCACACATTCGAGAAGCGTGATGCCGATATGCCGCATAAGATCCTTTTGAATAAGTTCCACGAACGTTTTTCCGATTCTTGACGGCGAACTTACGAAGAACGAGTCCACCCAGCCGAGAGCGGTAGTCAGTTCCCACAACCCGATAAAAGCCGCGAGTATCGCTATCCTGATCCCGTGGATTTTCAGTTTATCCAGCCGTATCGAGCGGAGATACCGCTCGCGCGGCGAAAGCGTTTTTTTAGACGTTTTCATTAGTTTCACCTCGCGTTGCGGCGGCATGGCAGAAGCGTTTACCGCGCCGTCGCCGTTATCTTATTCCTCGGTGCGTACCGAAACTTCCTTCCAGACCCTGTCGAACCACGCCGAAAAACCGGCTTCCTCGCGCCGCCCTAGCGGAGTGGAAGCGGCGAGATCGACGCGGAAATCGCGCTTTACGACGGCGGGACGGGGAGAGAGAACCAGCACTCTGTCGCTCATCGAAACCGCTTCCGAAATATCGTGCGTGACAAGTAGCGCCGTTTTGCGTTCCTCGCGGATTATCGAGTACACGTCGTCGCACACCGACAACCTCGTCTGAAAGTCCAGCGCGGAAAACGGCTCGTCGAGGAGAAGTACGTTCGGATGCAGCGCAAGCGTGCGGATCAGCGCTACGCGTTGCCGCATGCCGCCGGAGAGCTGCGACGGATAATGATTGCGAAACTCGTACAGCCCGTACTTTCTCAGCAGTGCGTCCGCGTAAGCCTCGGTTTCCGTGCCGCGCGTACGTCGTATTTCCGGACCTAACAGCACGTTTTCGCGTATCGTCCGCCATTCGAATAAATGATCGCGCTGAAGCATATATCCCACGCTTCCGCGCCCCGTTTCGGCAACGGGCTTGCCGCCGACGAGTATTTCGCCGGAAGTGGGCGCTATAAGCCCCGCGACCAGCGAAAGTATCGTCGTTTTGCCGCACCCGGACGGGCCTACCAGCGACACGAATTCGCCCTCGTCCACCGAAAAAGTCACGTTCTCGAGCGCCCGAGTTTCGCGCTCAGGCGTCTGATAGGTCAACGTTACGTCTTTTAGTCCAAGTATTTCCATCGTCTTATCCTCGCGTTTTTCCGTTTCGGTACGGTAATATTTTTGTAGTTTTCCGGGTTTTACTTCGTTTAACTCATAACTTATCCTCGAGTATCGCGTTTACGAACTCGTTGTTCACCGCGCCGGTATAGGTCACGCGCGCGTCGAGAAAGCCCGCGTTTTCCATGACTTCCTGCAGTTTAATATAGGATTCTTCGGTAAACAGCGGGGTCGCGCACCAGGCGTCGATTTTAAGATAACTTTTTACTGCGGCGGCAAGCGACTCGCGCGAAGTGCCGGTAAACGACGGCTCCAGCGTTTCCGCGACCTTTTCGGGCGTGTTGTCTTTGATATAGTTATAGCCCTTTACGATCGCGCGCAGAAAATTCTTGATAACCTCGGGATTCTTGTCGAGGTAACTCTTGCTCGCCGAGAACGAAGTGTAGGGGATTTCGCCGCTCGCTTCGCCCACGCTCGCCACGATATAGCCTTTGCCGCTCGCCGCGAACTCGGAAGCGGTGGGTTCGAACATAGTCGTGTAGTCGACGGTTTCGTCCGATTCGAACACGGGCGCCATCATATTGAACGCCACGTCGGTATTGAATTTAAGGTCGGTTTTCTCGTCTAAACCCGCCTTGTTCACGACGTACTGCATAGTCATCGCCGGCACGCCGCCCACGCGCCCCGCCAGAACGTGCTTTCCGCGCAGTTTCGTCCATTCGAAATCGGGATCGGCGGCTTTCGCCACGAGAAACGACCCGTCGCGCTTGGTCAGTTGCCCGAAAATCACCGGGTAATCCTTTTGTCCCTGAGCCTGACAGTAAATCGTGGCTTCCGGTCCCATAAGCCCGATATCAGCGGACTTCGAGGTAATGGCGGTCATAACCTTGTCTGCGCCGCCGCCGTTGCTGAGTTCGATATCGATGCCGTACTCCGCCGTGTAACCGTTGTTTATCGCAACGTACATAGGCGCGTAGAATATCGAGTGAGTGACCTCGCACAGTCTGACTTTGACTTTTTCGTCCTTTGCGTTCCCGCCGCAACCGCACAGCGCAAAACTCATTGCGGCAATTACCGCCGCCGCGAACAACGCGATTTTTCTTTTCATAAAATCCTCCGTATTGATTGTTTAGCCGCCCGACAGGGCTTGCATAGTCCATATTATGCAACGGAGAAGGCAAATGACAACGCCGTGTCGTCGCCCTTAATTCCGCTCGGAGTTCCTTTAGTTCCGCTTAGGAGCGGAAAAATTCTGGTTTTTGCGAGTTTTTCCGCTAAACCCACGCCCGAAAACTTGCTTATCGCTCGTTTTTATGTTAAAATAACTAAGTATACTACTAAATCGGAGCAGACATTATGAACAAGACTTACGATCCGAAGTCGTTCGAAGAGCGAATTTACAAAAAGTGGCTGGACAACAAGTACTTCCTTGCCAAGCCCGACCCGAATAAAAAGCCGTTCACCGTCGTTATCCCGCCGCCGAACATCACGGGGCAACTTCATATGGGGCACGCGCTGAACGACACGATACAGGACTCGATCGTCCGCTACAAGAGAATGAAGGGCTACGAGGCGTTGTGGCTTCCCGGCACCGATCACGCGTCTATCGCCACCGAAGTCAAGATCGTGCAGAAAATGCGCGAAGAAGGCTTGACCAAGGACGACGTGGGCAGAGAAGGCTTCTTAAAGCGCGCCTACGCGTGGAAAGAACAGTACGGCGGCAGAATCGTCGAGCAACTGAAGAAAATGGGTTTTTCCTGCGACTGGGACAAACTCGCTTTCACCATGGACGAGCGCTGTTCAAAAGCCGTCCGCGAAGTTTTCGTCAATCTTTATAACAAGGGGCTTATCTACCGCGGCGACAGAATAATCAACTGGTGTCCCGAGTGCGGCACCGCGATTTCCGACGCGGAAGTGGAGTACGAAACCGAGGAAGGGCGTCTATGGCATCTTAAATACCCGATCGAGAACAGCGACGAGTTCATAATAGTCGCGACCACCCGCCCCGAAACCATGCTGGGCGATACCGCGGTCGCGGTCAATCCGTCGGACAAGCGCTACACGGCGCTCGTCGGCAAGAACGTCGTGCTTCCGCTCGTCGGCAGAAAGATTCCCATCGTCGCCGACCGCTACGTCGACAAAGCGTTCGGTACCGGCGCGGTCAAGATCACGCCCGCGCACGACCCCAACGACTTCGAAGTGGGCGTTCGCCACGATCTGCCCGTTATCCGCGTCATGAACGACGACGCGACTATGAACGAGAACGCCGGCAAGTACGAGGGGCTTTCCCGCGAAGAAGCGCGCAAAGCGATTGTCGCCGATATGGATAAACTCGGGCTTCTGGTCAAGATCGAAAAGCACGAGCATAACGTCGGGCATTGCTACCGTTGCCACACGTCCATCGAACCGATCGTGTCCAAACAATGGTTCGTCAAAATGGAAGAACTCGCGAAGCCCGCTATCAAAGCCGTAACCGACAAAGAGATTTCGTTCCTCCCCAAGCGCTTCGAAAAACAGTACCTGCACTGGATGAACAATATCCGCGACTGGTGCATTTCCCGCCAACTTTGGTGGGGGCACCGCATACCGGTATTCTACTGCGACCATTGCGGCTACGAAACGGCTTCCAAAGAAGACCTCAAAGTCTGCCCGAAGTGCGGTAAGCCCATGCGGCAGGACGAGGACGTGCTGGACACGTGGTTCTCGTCGGCGCTGTGGCCGTTCTCCACGCTCGGCTGGCCGGACAAAACGCCCGAACTCGACTATTTCTATCCGACGGACGTACTCGTCACTGCCTACGACATTATCACGTTCTGGGTCGCGAGAATGATTTTCTCGGGGCTTGAACACATGCACGAAGTACCGTTCCGCGAAGTACTTATCCACGGCATCGTCCGCGACGAGCAGGGCAGAAAGATGAGCAAGTCGCTCGGCAACGGCGTCGATCCGCTGGTCGTCATCGACAAATACGGCGCGGATTCGCTCCGTTTCTCGCTAGTCAACGGCATCGCGCCCGGCAGCGATATAAGATTCTCCGAGGACAAACTCGAGAGTTACCGCAACTTTATGAACAAGATCTGGAACGCGTCGCGTTTCGTGCTCATGAACGCCGAGAACGTCGAGATCAAGGATATCGACGATATCAAAAAACTCACTTCCGCGGACAAGTGGATTCTTTCTAAACTCAACTCGACCGTCGCTTCCGTCACCAAGTTTATGGACAAGTACGAAGTCGGGCTTGCCGCGACCAGACTTTACGAATTTATCTGGAGCCAATTCTGCGACTGGTATATAGAACTCAGCAAGACCGCGTTGTACTCGTCCGACGACGAAAAGCGTTCGGATACCGTCAGCGTGCTGGTGTACGTCCTGAGAGAAACGCTCAAACTCGCTCACCCGATCATTCCGTTCATCACCGACGAGATCTACGACGCGCTCCCCAACAAGGACGCCGAGGACATCATGATCGCGCCGTACCCGGTTTACGACCGTAAACGCGCTTATCGCCGCGACGTTGCCGTCACCGACGCTGTTATGGACCTTATCAAGAGCGTGAGAAACCTTAGAAGAGAAATGAACGTCAGCCAGTCCAAGCGCACGGCTATCCATATCGTACCCGCCGCCGGCAGAGAACGTGTTCTCAAGAAAATGTCCGGGTATATCGAAAAACTCGCGTTCGGCAATTCGATATCTTTCGACGAACCCGAGGGCAAGAACGCATCTATCGTGACTCCGCTCGGCAAGATTTCTATTCCTATGGGCGAACTTATCGACTTTGATAAGGAACGCGCGCGCCTGACCGCCGAGATAGAGAAGGTCGACGCGGAAATCGCGAGAGCGGAAGGTAAACTCGCCAACAAGGGCTTTACCGACAAAGCGCCCGCCGCGCTCGTCGAGAAAGAACGAGAGAAACTAGAGAAGTACCGCGAACTCAGAAAAGGTCTTGTCGAAAGTCTCGCCGCGCTCGATTAGGGTAGAATTATGTTCCGTAACCTCAAAAAACTCCGCGAATTAAAGCGGCTTGCCTGCTCGTAAGCCGAAACCGAATACGACGACCGCGGCAGAGAACTTATCCGCATGACGGTGAAAGAGGACGACGATTTTCTTTCGCCTTACGCGATAGGCGGCGAAGAAATTCTCTCCGCGGAAGCGAGCGAGTTTCTCGACCACTAACCCTAACAAAAAACCGCCGTTTCCGTTCCGGGAAGCGGCGGTTTCGTCGTTTATCGTAGTCGTTTCGTGCTTATTTCAGTCCGCGAAGATCGGGAGTAAGCAGTCCGAAGCCTTTCGTGGGCATAGCGAGGGCGAGGAAAATCACTTCGTTAAGGTACGCCATGGGGAGTTGTACGAGGCGGTACGCGGCGATATAGACGAGGTAATTCATGCCCTTGTAGAACATGAGGTACAGCCCGAGCGAGTTAAGTCCGAGCGTGCCGACGAGCAGCGAAGCGGTGACGGCGATAGTCGTGCGCAGCGCTAGGTTTTTTATCGGGAGTTTTCTCAGTATCACCCCGAAAACCACGGTCGCGAGGAAGTTTCCTGCGGTAAGCAAGGGGTTTGGGGTAGAGCCGAAAACGAACTGACCGAGTACGTCGGTAAGCGCGGCTACCACGCCGCCTCCGAGCGGTCCTACGACAGCCGCCGAAGCGTACCAGCCTAGGTACGACAGACTGATTTTCATTGTGGGCGGCATCAGCACGCTCAACGCGTTCGATACCAGTTTCAATAGTAGCGAGATCGCGGTCATCGCCGCCATGTAGGTCAGTCTGCGCGTGGGCGACAGAGTTTTCTTTTGTGCGTTCTTGCAACTTTTCTCGCGGTCAATCTCGCTGTCGGCAATATTGCATAAAGCCGGAGTTGCAATTTCCTGTTGATTTTTCATCAATGTCGGGCTTCTCCTTTTGGTGGGGTTTTCTCGTATCGCTCGGAGGTTGTTCGTCAAGGCGTCCTCGTCGATAATTTCAAACCCTGTTATTTATTTTTTTGCGCACCGCGAAACGGTACACCCGACCATTATATACCTAAAAGCCGCTAAAAGCAAGCGATTTACAGGAAAAACTCACGCGATTTTTAATATCTTATTCGCTTTTCGCGCCGAAAAGGCGAAACTTTTTCTTTGTGTCGCATTTCGCGCTCGTCTTGACCTTGGTGGAGAAAAAGTCGATATCGACCAGCCCTAACGCAAGCGCCGCGAGCGAGAAGAAAACAAGACTGAGAAGAGCCGCGATCGAAATCGACAGAAACAGCGACAGCCCGTTCATAAGCGAGAACGCGCACTTCGTCGCAAACGCGGTCGGGATAATCAGTATCGCCGCGACAGCGCCCTTACCCGCGAACGAGAACTTTAGCCCGATCTTTTTGCGGATCGAAAACAGGTGCAATAAACAAGTCGCGCTCCAACCCGCGCCGAGCGCAAACCCCAGCACGTTTATGCGGAAATTGCCGTAGAACGCGAGCATAATCGCGAACGATACCGCCGAGCCTATAAGGTAATTGACGAAACTGCGCATTTCGAGGTCGAGCGAATTCATGACGGACGAAGTGATGTTTTCGACGGACAGCGGGATAAGCAGCCACGCCGAAGCGGCGAGAAACTTTCCGGCGGTTGAGTTACCGTACACGAATCTGCCTATAGGCTCGCCGAGCGCCGCGAACATGGGAACGAACAGCGCGGCAACAATTATCGCAAACCCCGTCGCGCTTTCTATATGAGCGTTCACGCGCCGAAAATCTCCGCGCGAAACGCCCTCCGCAACGGTGGGTATCATCACGAACGCGAGCGACCCGACGACGGTTATCGGTATGTAGAGAAGCGGCAAAGCCATGCCCACGGACGAACCGAACAGCCCCAGCGCTTCCGCGTCCGAGTATCCGCTCGCAATCAACAGTCTTGGTATGATAATCGCTATCAGCGAGTTTATGAAACTGCTTGCCGCCCGCGACACGGTAATCGGCGCGGCGGACTTTAAGAGCGGCAAAATTTCGCCCTTCGGCGAGCGCAACCGTCCTTTCGCAGCGAAGAAAAGCACCGTTACCACGAGCATGCTGATAAGACAGCCTATCGACAGCGAAGCGGCGGCGGAGTAGAGTTTGTTAAATCCGAGCGTGAAGAGTATTATGCACACCGCGATCCGCGCGATCTGCTCCACGATCTCCACCGTAGACACGGCGAAGTACCGTTGCCGACCCCAAAGATTGCCGCGGAAAGCCGAATACACCGCCGAGAACGCCAGCGCGGGAAGAAAGAACAACAGTACCGTCGCGCTTTCGGGCGAGGTAAACGTCGACCGCAGCGGAATGTAGAGAATAAGGCTCAGCCCGATTATGACGAGCGCCACGACCGTCCCCGACAAGAGCGCGGCGTTCGCTAGCGCACGTTCTCGCTTAAGTTCGCCGGACAGTCGGTATTTTGCGGTTAGTTTACTGACGATCAGCGGAATTCCGCTCGTCGTGGCGGTTAAAAGCACGAAAAAGAACGACAGAGCGATCTGATAAACGCCCAACGCTTCCGCGCCCAGTTCCCGCGACAAATAAATCTTGAACACGAACCCGAGCGCCCGATCGATCACGGTGAACGCCGACAGCGTGAACACCGCCGAAAATATTGTTTTCCGCATAAGCATCTCCAGAAAAGCATAATTTCTTTACTCAATATTTTATGAACGGCGTATAAGTGCTAGAACTTATCGTAAACGCGGGGAAAGCCGTGTGAAAAAATTTGAACGCTTTTTATAAAAAGTTAAATTATAATTAAAAACCGCCTATGCGCCGCGAAAAAAGTTGTAAAAAACTTACGCGGGCGGTATAATATAATTAAATATGAAAAACTTACGTAAAAAACTGAATATAACGCTGACGGCGCTGCTGGTCGCGGCGATACTGATTTTAGGCTCGACGGGCTGTTTCGGTATATCGTGTTCGATCGACGGCAACCCGCGTTTCGGTTTCAAAGAAGTCGAAAAAACGCTGTACGTCGGCGAAAGCAAGACTTATACGGCGGACGATTTCTCGTTCGAGAGGGGCAACGTGCGGAACTTCGTGTTCAAACTCACGTCCTCGGACGATAAAGTGCTGTCGGTTGCGGACGACAAAACGGTGACGGCGAAAGCGGAAGGCTCGGTAACTCTTACCGCAACCGACCTGAAGGGCAGAACCGCCGAATGTACGATAAACGTCGCTTCAGAAATCAAATCGTTTAAGCTCATGACCCGCTCGCGCACCCGCACGATAAGCGAAAACCGCGAAATCACCGTCTACGCCGTAGTCAACGACGGCAAAAGCGCGGCGAACTATTACGACGTGAAATGGAAGATAGGAGGCAAAGAAAAGGAATATAACGGCTCGGCGTACACGCTCCCGCCGCAAAGCACCGCCGGACTTACCAAGGTTTCCGCTTCCGTCGCGGCAAAGGACGGCACCGAGTTTACCGACGAGTTTACCGTAGGGTGGGTAAGCGATACCGCGCCCTTAGCCGAAGTCAAACTCGTTTCCGGCGCGACCGAGCAAGCCTACGGCGCGGTTTCCGCCGTGAACTACGCGGTTACCGGCGTTACCCACGGCGCCGACGCGATAGTCGTGTGGTACGTCGACGGCGAAGAGGCGGGCGAGGGCAATAGTTTCGGTTACGTTCCGAAGTCCGTCGGCAAGCACCCGATTACCGCCGCGGTCAACGGCAAAATCGTCGAAGCGGAGAATTACGTTACGGTCACGGGAGCGGTCGCGCCCACCGGGCTGACCGTAGACTTCGATACGTTCTACCCGAAAACCCGCGTTTACTGGAGCGAGGGAAGCGAGAACGAAACTTTCGAGCTGGAAATCACGAACGCCGACAGCGGCGAAATAAGAACTTACGAACTTACCGATAACGAAAAACTTTGCGGCAGCGACGAACTCGACCTTGCGAACCATAACTATTCGCTGAGAGTGCGTTCTAAAGGCGACGGCGAAGCCCGCGTCGAATCCCCGTATACCTCGGCGGTCAAGGCAAATAAACTTACCGACGAAGTGCGGACTTACTTAAGTAAAACGTGGCACGGCGGCAATTATTATATAACTTCGGACGACGAATTCTACGCGATTTACGACTATTTTATGCTGTACCGCGCACAACCGACTCAGCGCGAAACGAGCGCGACTTACGCGCTGTATATGGGCTATTCGTCCGCGTACACGACCTCGCGGCTCTCGCAGATCGCGTTCAACCGCGCAAGTTACACCGGCTCGTACGACATTTCCGTCACGCAGAAAGGCAATATCTGCACGCTCGAATTCACGTTTTATACCGTCAGCGAACCGTCGAACAAACACGTCGTGTCCGGAAGTTCCGCGCTCGCGCTCTACGGTATAAACCCGCACGTAAGCGCGACGGGCAGAGCGTCCGACCACGTTTTTCCGCTCGACGAAGCGGAAAAGACGGCGGAAGTCAGCACCACAGACCAACTGTATCGCGCCGCCGAACTCGGCTACGCGCCCGTGACAAGCGGCAGAGCGACGACTTACTACGCTTATGCGAAAAAACTGCTCAATACGATACTTGACGACGGTATGACCGACCTCGAGAAAGTCCACGCGATTTACGACTGGATTATGTGGCGCGTGCTGTACGACGACAGCGCGAGCGAGATAAACGAAGTCGCCGACGCGGTCAAGTACGCCGCGTTCTATATCGAAGGAGTGCTTACCGACACCGACTACCTCGCCGTGTGCGACGGTATGAGTAAAACGTTCTCGCTCCTTTGCAATATGGAAGGTATCCCCGCGGTGCGCGTCACCGGCGAAGCCTACTCGGGCGGCAACTACGGCGGACACGCCTGGAACAAGGTCAAAATCGGCGACGAATGGTTCGTCTGCGACTGTACCTGGGGCGACGTTAGGGTAGGCGTAACCTACCGCGGAAGCCGCTTCTCCACGGTCACCGCGTCGCGCTCGTACGAGTCCGCTTCGCATCTGTACTTTATGCTCACCGACAGCGAAATCGCCGGCACGCACGTCGAGGACGCCGACACCGCGTACCCCGCGACTACGCCGCTTCCGTACGACTGGTACGCCGAAAGCGCTCAGTCCGCACTCAATCCCGCGCTTAAAGGCTTGGTCCATAGCGGCACGAACCTTAACGTCTACGCAGAGTCCGTGGTCCTTATCGCGAACGCCGAACTCGCTGACGGCAAGCGCACGTTCACCACGCAGGGCGGCACCACGACTTCGTCCTATTTCGATTTCGAAATCAAGATCGCCCCGTCCGACGCTTCCGCAATCGCGCCGATACTTACGAGTGCCGACGCTACGAAAAACCCGATAGCCGCCGCGCTTACCGCAAAAGGCTTGTATTATAATATCGTTTCCCGCGACGGTTATATCTTCGTCATTGCGAGTAAGTCCGTCCGTCTGACGGCGTAAGCAATAAGGAGAACGAATAATAATGGATTACCGTAAGAATAAAAAGAAAATCATACGCGAATTGCTTCACGATACAGATCGGGAACTCACCGATAAAGAACTTCTTGACGAAATACTCAGCACAAACGTGACGGAAAATTCCGAGAAAAAAGAGAAGATTACTTTTGGACAAAAAGCCGCAGACGCGGTTGCGAAATTTGCCGGTAGTTGGGCGTTTATTTTCAGTTTTATAGGCGTTATGGCGGTATGGATGGTGTTGAACGTTCTGCTTGCGACGCGGGCTTTCGACGCTTATCCGTTTATCTTGCTTAACCTCGTGCTGTCGTGCATCGCGGCAGTACAAGCGCCGCTTATAATGATGAGTCAGAACCGGCAGGAAGCAAAGGACAGAAAGCGCGCCGAAAACGATTATAGGGTCAATCTTAAAAGTGAATTCGTAATCGACGAACTTTACAAAAAGTTGGAGCAAGTTTCCGAAACTCAAAAGAGAATACTTAAATGCTTGGAAGATAATATGCCGGAACTCCCGCAAGTATCCGAAAAGAACGATAAAAAAGCAGAATAAACGAGCGAGAACAATATAAAAAACGGCGGCCGCAGTCTTACGGTTGCCGTTTTCGTAATAATTCGTGCGTTTTATAAGCGTTCTATTTCACGACGTAAGTGCGCAAGCCGCCTTTCACGACCTTGCAGTCGAGAGAAAGATTGCGGTAAATTTCGCCGTCGAGTTCCACGGGATAATCGCCTTCAATGTGAACCTCGTCGCAAACGAAATGCCGGGTAATATCCAGATCCATATGCTTGCCCTTGACGAACTTCGGCAGAACTTTCATGATCTTGCCGTCGGCGGGCAATGACATTACGATAACGTCGAGTTTGCCGTCGTCGAGTAAGGACGCCGGAGAAAGACGGATATTGCCGCCGAACGCCACGCCGTTGCATACGCCGGCCATTATGCAGTCGTAAGTATGTTCTTCGCCGTTGACCTTGACGGTAAGGCGGTAGGGATCAAACTTTCTCAGACAGTTCACGAGCGAAATAAGGTAAGAAATCTTGTTCGTCTTGCCCGCCACGAGTTCGAGAACTTTTACGTCCAGACCCGTGCCGCAAACGTTAAGACAACGCTTGCCGTTTACGTCGATGTAATCGATATTGCGCGTTTCCCCGCGAAGCACATCCTCTAGCGCGCGGATAGGGTCGAGCGAGCAGCCCGCGGCGCGAACGAAGTCGTTGCCGCGCCCGGACGGGATAAATCCGAGCGTAGTGTGTTCCATATCGACGATGCCGTTCAGGACCTCGTGAAAAGTGCCGTCGCCGCCGAGCGCCACGATTTCGCCGCCGTTTTGAGTAAGCGAAGCCGCGAGTTCGGTCGCGTGACCGGGCTTATTTGTTATATGCAGAGAATATGGGATATTTTTCGCAATGCAGTATTCCGCCACTTTGCGAACGTTTTTCATTCCCCGGCCCTTGCCGCTTTTTAAGTTTGCGATTATATTCAGCATTGGTTTTGCTCCGTTTGTGCAGTGAGTGCGGACGGAATTTTCCGCCGCTTTCTATTATTATATAATATTTTGCGATAAAAAAGCAAATCTTTGAAACTAATCGCGTTAAATAAATTGCAAAAAGTATTGCGGCGTGCTATAATATTGATATGATACTGGAAATTCCCGATAGTTTACGCAAATTGAACAGCATGTCCGCGTGCCCGATTTACGCGGTCGGCGGTTTCGTACGCAATAAAATTGCGGGTTTGGGTGAAACCGACATCGACATCGCAGGGCCCGCCGCGCCCGAAGCGCTCGGCATCAGTCGCAGATACCAGACGAAAATCGTCAACTACAAACTCGGCACGGCTATTATCCGCTACGGCGACGACAAGTTCGAATACACGCCGTTCAGAGTAGAGCGCTACGCCGACGGCGGCTCGCACTCGCCGGTGGAAGTGCGCTTCACCACGGACATTCGTCAGGACGCAATGCGCCGCGATTTCACGTGCAACAGCGTGTATTACGATGTGACCAACGATCAGATTATCGATCCGCTCGGCGGCATCGCAGACATCGAAAAGAAGATTATCCGCAGTTATAACCCAAAGCGCACGTTCGCTTCCGACGGACTGCGCATACTCAGAATGATAAGACTCGCGGTCGAACTCGGATTCAAAATCGACGGCGAAACCGCGAAAGCGGCTCAGGCGAACGCTGACAAACTCCGCGACATTTCCGCCGAACGCCGCCGCGACGAACTCAACAAGATTCTCGTTGCCGACACCCGCTACGGCGTGGAATTCGCGCACTACCGAGGCTTAAGGCTTATTCAGCAGTTGGGACTTTGGAAATACCTTATCCCGCAGCTCGAGGACGGAGCGGGGCTTATGCAGAACCCGAAATACCACAAGTTCGACGTTCTGGAGCATATCAACCGCACCGTGCGTTACTCGCCGCCCGATATCCGTCTTGCCGCGCTCATGCACGACGTCGGCAAACCTTATTGTATGTCGAAATTCGGCAATATGCACGGACACGAAAGCGTTTCCGCTCATATCGTGCGCTACACTTTGGGCGAATACGGTCTGAAATATCCCAACGACGTTATAGACGAAGTGGAGTGGCTGTGCCAGAACCATATGTACGACATGGCGCGCAACACCCGCGAGTCGAAAATGCGCATTTTCGTTGCCAAGAACTTTGACAGAATCGACAAACTCGCCGAACTCATGGCTGCCGACGACAAAGCCCGCGGCATGGACGAGCCGCCCAGAGAAATCCGTATCGCTCGGGTCAAACAAGACCTTATCGACGAGGGCGCTCCACTCACGCTGTCCGATCTCAAGCTCGACGGCGGCGTGCTTATCCGCGAGGGTATTCAGCCGGTCAAGATCGGCGGCGTTCTGGAAGAACTATGGCGCGCTTGCGTGGTCGAACCTCGCCTTAACAATGAGGAATGGCTGTTAAAGCAAGTAAAAAAGTTTGCCGAAGAGGACTGATTGCGAACTCGTCGCTTTGTTCGCTCCGCACATATAACGCAATATGAATTAAATAAACGACAAAAAAACGCGCTTATCCGCGCGTTTTTTTGTTTCGAACGCAAAAATTTGAGTTAAGCGCGGCGTTTTCCTTGCAAAATCGGGAAAATTAAGCTAATATTCATATATAGAGTCCGTTTTAATCGAACGGAATGAATTAAATCGATCCGAGTTTACGGGAGGGTTATGATGAAGAAGAGAATTTTATCGTTTGCGGCGGCACTCGTTTTACTCGTCGTTTGCGCGGCGGGTTTCGGTGGTAGCGCGGCGAAAGCGGAAGCGACAAAACCTATCGACGTGTACCTCGTCGGCGGACAAAGCAACGCCGCGGGTTGTTCGAAGGCTACCGGTGTGAGCGGCACTTTCGGCAACATAATGTACGCCGGGGAAGTGGAACGCACGCTTGACGGAAGCGGCGTAAAGCATTTTTATATCAACGATTTTGCCGATTATCCCACGGCGGTTACGGTGGGTTTCGGTATTTATTCGGACAGAATAGGACCGGAATTCGGTATGGCGAAAGTACTCGATTCCGTGTACTCGAGCGATAATAAGGCTATGATTTTCAAGTCTGCCGCGGGCGGAACTTCGCTCCGCGACGCGAGAACCGAACTCGACATGACCTATGGCAACTGGTATCCGCGCTCCATGTGGGCAAAAGGCTTTACGCCCGATCCGAGTAAAGCGCCCACGGGAGTGCAGTACAAGCGCTTCGTCGACAATTTCCGAACGGTTTACGGCGAACTCAAGGCGAACGGCTACGAGCCGAGAATAAAGGGTATGGCGTGGATGCAAGGAGAGAACGACCTCGGCGCTCCCGACGCTTACAAAGTGCTGATAAAAGCGTTTATCGCGGATATTCGTGCGGATATCGCGGAAATAACCGGCAACGACGAGGACCTTACTATGCCGTTCGTTATCGGCGAAATCGCGACTACCGTCGGCGAGTATAACAATCCGCTCGTACCCGCGTTCAACGATATGCAACGCGAAGTCGCGAAAGAGGGCGTTTGCGTGTACACAGTGCCTACCGCCGACCTTATAATCAACGATGCGAACGGCAATACGGCTAACGGCGATCTTTACCATTTCAGCGGTAAGGATATGGTTACGCTGGGCGAGCGCTTCGCGGAAAAACTTCTGTCGTCGAGCAATGAAACCGTAGTCGAACTCAAAACCATCGGTAAGAACGGCAAAGCGACCTATAAACTGTCGGACGGCGGCGATAAAATCACCGTCACGATCGAACCGAACGACGGATACAAGGCTTCGTCCGTCAAGGTGAACGACGTCGAATCGGTCGATAAACTCGTAGGCAACGTGCTGGAAATCGAAACGAACGGACAGAAACGCTTCGAAATCACGGTGCGTTTTGCGAAAAAGTCCGCGCTTGAAATCAAAACCGAAGTAGGTGAGGGAGGCAGAGCAAGCATCGACGCGGAAACGGTGTACGAGGGGGATAAGCTCGTCGTGACCGTTGCGCCCGAAGACGGCTACCGCGTCAAATCCGTCGCCTTCGACGGCAAAGAACTTGCGCGCAACGCCGAAACCGGCAAATACGAACTTGACGGCGTTACCGTAAGCGGTACCGTAAAAGTTGAATTCGAAAAGGAAAGTAACGGCGGTTGCGGTGGTAAAAACGCGGTTTTGGCGATCGGTATTGCTCTCGCTTTCGCAGTTTTCGCCCTCAAACGCGGCTAAAATTATATCGGCAGTATAAAGAAAAAATAGTATAAGGATAAATGAAACCTTATAAAAAGAACAAATAATAGCGAGCCGTTTTCGTTTCACAACCGTCATTCAGAATAAAAGAACAAACAATAACGCGTAGTCAGCGTTTAATTACCGTCATCCTGAGGAGTAAAATAACGCCTATTTAATAGGCGTTATTTTACGACGTGAGAATCCCTCCTCACGGCAGAGAAGTAATAAACCTTACGTCATCTTGAGTAGAGCGGTAGCGAAGCCATGAAGATCCGGGAGTAGTCGCACTTATATTATTTTTACGTTTCGTTGGATCTTAGGCGTGTAGCGTGTGAGGAGCCTCCCTCTCATAAAACGAGTAATAACCCTGTTAAATATGTAACGCGCGTATTTTTCCATAACTTACCGACGCGTAAAAATCGCGCCGATACGCATAATAAGAGTATGGGAAAACTCGGGCGCAAGTACATACTCGTCGTAGTCGCCGTACTGGCAGTAGCGGCGGCGTTTTGCGTGCTCGGGATAAACGCGAAAACCGTGGCTGGCGCTCAGCCGATCGAGTATAGCGAACCTATCGTGAACGTTTCGTTGGCGTTCGGCGATTATACCGCCGTATATCGCGACGAACCGCTTTCCGCCGCGGATTTTACCGTAACCGAGGAAATGCACGAGCGGCGAATAAACGCGCCGTACGAGGAAAAACTCGAGTGCGTAGAGGAGTGTCTGGCGCTGGGAGCGTCTCCGAAAGCGGCGATTTTATACTGCTTTCCGCGCCTTAAACATACCGTCGAAACGGCGATAAAGAATATCGAGCGCGACCCGAAAAACGCCGAAACCGAGTTCCGTCCGTACTCGAAACCTATGTTCTATATCACGCGCGAAACGGTGGGGTACTCCGTCAACGAACAGCGGCTTTACTACGATATTTACCTTGCGCTAAGGAAAAGCGCGGAAGTGAAAGTCGCGGTCGCAGCGGAGGAGATAGCGCCAGAAATAACCGCAGACGAATTGAAAGAATATACCGTTCTGCGCTCGCGTTTTGCCACGGATTATTCGTCGTCGGGTGAAAACAGAAAACATAATATAAGGCTCGCTCTCGGCAAAATCAACGGAAAGCGCGTTGACGACGGGGTGGAGTTTTCGTTCAATAAAACCGTGGGCAGACGAACCGCCGCGAACGGCTTTCAGGACGCAAAAATCATAGTGGACGGCGAGTACGTCGAAGGAACGGGCGGAGGCGTGTGCCAGGCCTCGACCACTGTTTATAACTGCGCGCTCCTTTCCGATATGCGCATAGTGGAAGCCCGCAACCATTCGCTTCCGCCATCTTACGTTCCGCCGTCGTTCGACGCGATGGTGAACTCGGGCGGCAGCGATATGCGGTTCATCAACGAAACCGGCGGTCCGATTTTTATTCGCGCGTACGGTACGGATGATCAGGCTATAGTGGAAATCTACGGCAAAAAACCGCGGTATAAAATCGTGCGCGACAGCGTTGTTACCAGCAAAAGCGCCGTGCCGATAGACAAAACGATCGTCGACGATGAAGGGAAATATGTCACCGAAGATATGCTTTCCGGGGAGAGTAAACGCGTTCGTTACGGAGTCGCGGGGCTTACTTCGGAAGGTTATCTCCTGTATTACGAGGACGGAAAACTCACCGACAGAAAACTGATACGAAAGGACGTATACCGCTCCGTTCAGGGTGTTATCGCCGTAAAACCGTAGTGATTTTTGTCGCGCCGAACGCATATTTACCCGTTTGGCGCGTTTCGATATGTTTTTTTATTTGAAATGTGTTTTCGGCGTTTATAAGCGTAGTCTACTCGTTAAAATCGTCAAAATTCGCGGACGATGTCGAAAATTGCCATATAAGCGAAGTACTATGTCAGACATAATCGCCCGTTTTCGCGCTTTTTCGCTGTATTTGCGGCTGATCACGGCGGTAATTTATTTCGGACAAGGCGAATATAATTTAGTAAAAACGGCGAGGTGAAAAATCGTGATAAGAGAAAACGTTTTACCCGTGTTGGTCGAAAAAAATCTTTACGCGGCGGCGGTCGTAAGAAGCGTTGCTATCGTTACGGAAGTTTCCGTAACCGACGAAAAAACGAAAATTTTCGCTGACAGGCTGTGCGTTCGCGCGGACGCGCTCGCCGCCCGTACCGTTGAGATTTCCCGCGGTTTTATCGTAAACGGAGAGGAGCGGGCGAGGACGGAAAGAGCCGCGTATAAAACCGAAGCCCGAGCGCTGAAACTCGCCGCCGTCCCGCCGCATGAAGATTTTTATTCCGCAATAACGAAGTCCTGCCGCCGAAGCGTTCCCGAACCCGGCTCCCGTGAAAATGCGTTTCTTCGCTCGCTCGAAGCCGCCGCCGAAGCCGCGACTTTTTCGCTTAATCTATCGGATTGTATCCTGACTATCACGGATTCTCAGCATCCGAATTCTATTATTTCTCCCGCCGCGCTTTGTTCGCTTTCAAGGTTTCTCGCGTACTCGTCGGAATTCTTTCACACACTCGCCGAAACTCAAAAGGTGGACTATTCCGTCACTGAACTTTCGCCGATTTTATCCGCGATAACCGCCGAACTTTCGGTTAACCCCAAGCGAAAGTCCGCTACCGAGACCGCGACTAAACTCGCCGCCGAAGCCGCGTTGTCGAGAATAACTACGGCGTAAAATTGCGGAGTTTCGGAATAAGGTTCGGTTTCGTTCGCGCCCGCTTCGCCTAAGGTTTTAAAGCCGACTTGCCGCGCCGTAAAACCGCAAACCGAAATTGGCTCCGATCCGCGTTCGAATTCGCCAAAATTCGAGCGCCGTCAAACCCGCCCGAAACCTAAAAGCGGTTGACAAAATTTCAAAGCCGATATATAATAAGTTCAACCTAAAAGAAAAAGAGGGTTGTAATTTGTTTAACGGATATTTCAATGCGGCGCGAGCCACGATTCTATCTGCGTCCGGCGGCTTCAACTGGTACGGCTTTCTGATCGGCGGCGGCATGGTCGTCTGCATCATAATCGCCTACTTCATGGCGAAAAAACGCGGATACTATTCCGATCTCATTTTCGACATAGCGATCTGCTGTATTCCCTGCGCGATAGTGGGCGCAAGACTTTACTACATTATTTTCGACGTAATCGCCAACCCCGACGCGCACTGGTCGTTCAAAAAGATCATAGGTCTGGAGGGCGGTTTAGCCGGGCTTGCGATCTACGGCGGCTTGATCGGCGCTTGCCTCGGCGCGCTTATCGTCGTCGCAATGCAAAAGAAAAAGCCCGCTTACGAGCGCGTCACGTTCATTCAGATGGCGGATCTTTGCTTTTGCGTCATTATCCTCGGTCAGGTCATCGGCAGATGGGGCAACTTCGCTAATCAGGAAGCGTACGGAAACGCCGTCACCGACCCGTCGCTTCAGTGGTTTCCCTACGCAGTCAAAATCGACGCCGCCCACTCGATAACGGGCAAAGAAGGCTGGTTTCAGGCAACGTTTTTTTACGAATCGTTCTGGAATCTTATCGGCTTCGGACTTTTGATGTGGTTCTATAACGGCAACCGCAAGTCGTTCGACGGCTTTACGTTCTCGTGCTACTGCATCTGGTACGGCTTGGGCAGATTCTTTATCGAGGGCTTGAGAACTGACAGTTTGTGGCTGATTCCCGACGTGATCCGCGTAAGTCAGGTCGTAAGCGCGCTGATTTGCATTTTCGGGATCGCGTATATCGTAACGTATATCTGCCGCGCTCGGGCTTCCGGCAAAAAACTTCTGCTGTTCGTACCCGAGGAAAATATTTCGGACGAATACTACGGCTACGAGAAAACAGAGTTTTACTTAAGAACGCTCAAGCCCGCCGAGGAAAAAAAGACGGAAGCGGACGATAACGAACCGCAGTTCGACGAAGTGTCCGACGACGATCGCTACTGGGAAGTGAATACCGGCGAGGACGATCGGAAAGAAAAGAACGAGTTCGACGACGAGCCGTTCCCGGACGAAACCGACGAAAATAATTCCGCCGAGGAAAACCCCGTCGAACCGAACGAAAACGGAGATAACGATGAAAGAAATTAAAGACGAACTAGAACTTACCAAAGGACAGAAACTCGCGGGCAATATCATAGCCGGCGTTTACGTCGTCGTGTGCGGCGTGTTTCTGCTGCTTGCGGGATTAGGCGTGTTCGGAAGCGCCGTTACGGTAGGCAACGTAGCCATGCCGGGAGTGCTTCTCACGGTAGGACTGGTATTTCTCACCACCGCGCTCGTACAGCGCAACACGGTTTCTATGTGGATATCGTTCGCGTTCATAGTGCCGGCGGTAGTGGCGGCGCTCAACAACTTCACCGCGCTGACTTACGCGGGGCTTTACCCGCTGTATATCGCGATCCCCGCGATCTCGTCGTTGTTCACGGCGCTTATGTCGCGTTCGTTCCGCGACCATATCAATATCATAGTAACTTTCGGGCTTATCGCCGCGGTATTTTCGCTTCAGAGCAGCGGGCTTACGGGCTGGAACGTTGTCGTTCCCGTGATCGTAGTGCTCGCCGGGCTTGCGATAGTTTACGCCGCGATAAAAATGAACAAAAGCGAGGACAAAGATGACTAAAGACAAAGAACGCAACTTAACGTTGCTCACCGACTTTTACCAACTCACAATGATGAACGGCTACTTCAAGAGCGGAATTCATAATTCGCTCGCGACCTTCGATATGTTTTTTCGCAGAAAAGGTCAGATAAACTACGCCGTAGCCGCCGGGCTTCAGCAAGCGATCGATTATATCGAAAATATCCGCTTTACCGAGGGCGACCTCGAGTACCTTCGTTCGCTCGGCTCGTTCACCGAGGACTTTTTGGACTACCTCAAAAATCTGCGCTTTACCGGCGACGTGTACTCGGTCAGAGAGGGCGAAATCGTTTTCCCGATGGAACCGATCATGACCGTCCGCGCACCGCTTGCCGAAGCGCAACTGGTCGAAACCGCGCTACTTAATATTGTCAGCCATCAGACGCTTATCGCCACCAAGGCTTCGAGAGTGACCACCGCGGCGGGCGAAGGGAAGGTCAGCGAGTTCGGTCTGCGACGTGCGCAAGGACCGGACGCCGGAATTTACGGTAGCCGCGCTTCCATTATCGGCGGAGCAAGTTCTACGAGCAACGTTCTCGCCGCGAAAATGTTCGATATCCCGGTCAAAGGCACGCACTCGCACAGTTGGGTGCTGTCGTATCCGTCCGAATTCGACGCGTTCAACGCCTTCGCGGACATTTACCCCGACGCGTGTCTGCTCCTCGTCGACACTTACGACACGCTCCACTCGGGTATTCCCAACGCCATTAAAGTGTTCGATCGCCTTAAAAAGGAAGGTCACAAACCGCTCGGAATCCGCCTTGACAGCGGCGATCTGGCGTATCTGTCGAAACGCGCCCGCAAAATGCTGGACGACGCGGGATATCCCGACGCGCTGATATTCGTCAGCAACGATATCGACGAAGAACTCGTCACCGCGCTCAACTCGCAAGGCGCGAAAATCGACGTTTACGGCGTGGGTACGAAACTCATCACCAGCGACGGTATGCCTTCGCTCGGCGGCGTTTACAAACTCGCGGAAATCGAGCGCGACGGCAAGCCCGTGCCGAGATTGAAAAAGTCCGATTCCATCGAAAAGATCACGAACCCGGGCTTCAAGACCGTGTATCGCATCTACGAAAAAGAAAGCGGCAAAGCGTTCGCCGACCTTATCGCGCTCAGAGGCGAGAAGATCGACAAGCCGCTTACGCTTACGCACGAAACCGAGCGTTGGAAAAAGACGGTGCTTACCGATTATAATATAAAGGAACTGCTCGTCAAGGTAATCGAGAACGGCAACACCGTGTACGACTGTCCGCCGCTGAAAGAGTGTTCGGACTATCGTCGTCACGAACTCGGCGAATTCTGGGATGAGTACAAGCGCCTTACCAACCCGCATATCTACAAAGTCGACTTGTCCGACGGGCTGTACGAACTTAAACAGCGCATGCTTTTAGGAGAGGGAAGAAACTGACATGAAGTTCGATATCGAGAAAAAAGGCTATAAAAAATCCGAAGTCGACGAATACGTTTTCGCGCTCAAGAACGAGTACGAAAGCAAACTCGCCGAGCAGAAAAACCGTATTTTTCAACTCAGAAACGAACTGACCGAGCGCGAGAAACAAATCGCCGCGTTCAAGTCCAAAACCGACCTTATTTCCACCGCCATACTTAACGCCGTGCAGAAAGCGGACGAGATCGAAAAACTCGCCGCGGCGCGTTATCGCGACGAAATGCAGCAGCTTCGCGCGTTCCACGACAAGTGGCAGGCACACTATAACAAGATGCTGGAGAAGTACCCGGACGACGAGGGACTTAAGGCGATAGAGAAGTTCAACGCCGCTATGGACGACATTCTGTCGGGCGGAAGCGCGGCGATGAAAGAGATCGAAAAACAGTTCGATTCGGAAAAAAACCGCGTGGAGAACGTGGCAGCGGCTCCGGCGCCCGCGCAGGAACAGCCGAAACCCGCGGACAAGCCCGCGGTAAACAAAACGCTTGCCGAGGACGCGGTGTCGAAAAGCGGTTTTTCGTTCGAAGAAGCGTGGAACCCGAAAGACGACCTCAGCGAAATTATGAAAGATCTCGGGCTTCTCGGCGGCGACGAATAAAGCGCGGCGCGAAAACGGTTAATCGCCGATTTTCGGTCGCAACTACGGTAAAAAAACGCTTGAACCGCGAAATTTTATAAAAAATCACGCAAAATCGACGGCTTTTCTGTTGACAAGCCGTCGGTTGTTATTATATAATAGAAAACAAGCCGTACAGCGGAGGTTTGTAAAACACGCGGAAAACACGCGTTACCTCGCCTGACGGAGACATCAGTGAGGAGGTGCTTAACACAATGTATGCAGTAATCGAAACGGGCGGAAAACAGTACAGAGTTTCCGAAGGCGACGTCATCGAGGTTGAAAAGCTCAATGCGGCTGTCGGCGACAAGGTAGAACTTCCCGTGCTTTTCACGGCAGACGGCGAAACCGTTACCGCGGGTAAGGACGTCACCGTAAAGGCAACCGCAGAAGTGCTCGGACAAGGCAAAGGCAAGAAGATCGTGGTCTTCAAGTACAAAGCCAAGAAGAACGAGCGCAAAAAGCAGGGTCATCGCCAGAAGTTTACCAAGCTTAAAATCGTAACCATAGGCTAATGACGCGCGTTACGGTAATCAAGAGTAAAGGGCATATCGTTTCGCTCGTTGCCGACGGTCATACCGGTTACGGCGTGGAGGGCGAGGACATAGTCTGCGCCGCGCTGTCCAGCGTGATACAGACGGCGGTGCTCGGGCTCATGCGGGTTGCGGGCATAAACGCCGAAGTCGAAACCGAGGAAGGCTATCTCAGTCTTGAACTACCGAAACTAAACGAGCAGGACAGGCACAACGCGGATATGATTTTAGATACCATGTTGTGCGGAATAGCCGATCTCAACGAAGGCTATTCGGATTTTATCGAATTGGAGGTTAAATAATTATGTTTATGAACATTCAGTTATTTGCACATAAAAAGGGCGGCGGCTCGACCAAGAACGGCAGAGATTCTCACGCTCAGCGTCTGGGCGTAAAACGCGGCGACGGTCAGTTCGTTCTCGCGGGCAACATTCTCGTCCGCCAGAGAGGAACCGCCGTGCATCCCGGCAACAACGTCGGCATCGGCAGCGACGACACGCTCTTCGCTCTTATCGACGGCGTGGTCAAGTTCGAAACCCGTGCAAACAAGAAGCAAGTAAGCGTTTACGCCGCTGAATAATCGGAAAAAATAACGTCGCCGAGTACGAAACGGCGGCGTTTTTCTTTATTTTACGAGTGCGGTCGGGCTTTGCCGGTACAACCGCGCCGCGGAGAAAACCATGACGACTTTTACAGTAAGTTCCGAATATTTCGATATTGCAGCCACGCTCGAGTGCGGGCAGGTTTTCCGCTACCGCCGCAATCCCGACGGCAGTTATACCGTCCGGTCGCTAGATAAGACGTGCGACCTTCGCTACGACGAACGCGGCGAAGTCGAAATAACGACCGACGCGCCCGAATATTTCCGTAACTACTTCGATCTAAGAGAGGACTACGGCAAGATAACGACTACGCTCGCCGCGCTTCCCGAACTGACCGCCGCAGTCGCGTTCGGCAAGGGTATAAGGATACTGCGGCAAGACTTTACCGAAGCCGTTTTCAGTTTCATCGTGTCCGCGAACAACAATATCGCGCGGATAAAGGGCATAATCGAACGTCTTGCCGCCGCTTACGGCAAGGATATGGGCGGTTATCACGCGTTCCCGACGCCCGAAGAACTGCAAAAAGCCACGGTAGCCGATCTCAAAGCGCTCGGATTAGGGTACCGCGCCGAATATATCTACGAAACCGCGCGTTCGTTTCCCGCCGTCAAATCGGAAATCGCCGCGATCACCGACGCCGAAACCGCGCACAAAGCCTTGCTTAACCTAAAAGGCGTAGGGCCGAAAGTCGCCGACTGTATCGTGCTTTTCGGGCTTCACCTGACCCGCTCGTACCCGGTCGACACCTGGATATTCAAGGCAAGTGCCACGCCCGAACTCGACACTCCGAAAAAAGTCCGCGACTATTACCTCGACCGCTACGGCGACTACGCGGGCTTTGCTCAGCAGTATATTTTCTACTACGCGCGATCCGGAAGTCGAGCCGCCGACGAAGCGGTTTAATCGCAAAATCGGCAAATACACCTTCCCGAAACGGAAAACTTATAAATACGACAACGACGTCGCAAAGAAACTCAAAGTTCCTTGCGGCGTTATTTTTACGCCCGCGGCGGCATAAAATAAGGTAAGGACGGTTTCGATCAGACTGTAAAACCGCGGCGGCGGGAGCGGCAAACCGCAAATAACGGAGAGAATTTACCGGAGGTATAATTGAGTATTTTCCGCGAAATATGCGAAAAGATAGGCTACGAAGCGGCGGGCGGGTACAATATCGTCGACTTCGGCGGCAAGCACGTTTACGTCGAGGGCGCGGACAGAATTATCTCGATCGGCGACGATAAAATCGTACTCGGCGCTGGCAAGAAAATCATAACCGTGACGGGCGAAAACCTCGCGATCTCGGACTACGAGAAGGGCGCTGTCACGATTGACGGGAGAATAAGCGGTGAAAACGTCGAATAAATCGGTAAAAGCCAACGATAAATCGCGGCGAACCCGTAAAAAATCGCAACTCGTTCCACAAAATAGTTTGTCCGAACCGTACCCTAAGCCGCAAAAACCGAAAAAACCGCGCAAAAAGGCGCTGCCGTCGGCGTTTTCGTTCTCGCTTTTCACTTGTTTTACGGTCGGAATCGACGGCTTCAATCAGCCGAAACTGCTTTCTGCGCTCGGAAAAGCGGGCGTAAGAGTAAAAAACGTGCAAAAATCGTCGCAAAAGCGCATGACGATGCGTATACTTGCGAAAGACGGTAAAAAAACTTTTGCAATTTGCGAAAAGTTATGTTATAATTATGAGGTCGTGAGCCGCGACGGACTTTTCGCATACTTTTCAGGTCGGCTCGGTCGGGCGGGCATAGTAGCGGGAACGCTGGCTTGCGCCGCGCTTACGTTCTTCTATGGCGGTACGATAACCCGCGTGGAAGTAAGCGGACTGGAGAGTATTTCGCGCTCCGATTTTATCGAAACGCTCGCCGAGAACGGCTACGGCGTGGGCGCGAGGTCGGAAAAGATCGACCGCGACGAAGTGAGAAAGTTCGTAAACTCGCTGGACGGGATCGCCGAGTGCGGCGCGGAAGTCAAGGGCAACACGCTTATCGTCCGCGTTATCGAGCGCGACCGTTCGAGCGAAATCCGCGGCGGCAAAGCGGTGGTCGCGACTTCCGACGCGGTAATCACCCGCGTAGTCTGCAAAAGCGGCACGCCGAAATTCAGGACGGGCGAAGTCGTCCGAAAAGGCTCTACGCTCATCGAGGGTACGCTGTACGACGGCGAGGGCAACCCGATTGCCGAAATAGCCGCAGACGGCGAAGTCTACGGCACGACCGTGACGGCGGTAACCAAAATCGTCAGTACCGCCGCGTACCGCTTCGAACGCACGGGCAAAAAGTCCGTAAAAACGAGCGTCGGTTTCGGAAAGTTTTTCACGATCGACAAGTCCGTTTCGCCGTTTGCTTCGTTCGAAACCGAAACCCGCGAAAACTCGCTCACCGCGATTTTGCCGCTGAGATTCACCCGCACGGAGTTCTACGAAACCGCAAAGGTCGAGAACGCTCGGTCGATAGAGGAGATCGCGGAAGAAACGCGTGCGATAGTAGAGAGCGAGTTCACGAAAACCGCGACTTCGATAACTTCGACGGCGCATATTACGGAAATCGCGAAAGACCTGTACGAAATTCGCGTGCTCGTGACGGCGGAAACGCTGATCTCGACCGTGGAATATTAAAAGGAGATTATGACTCAAAGCATACCGATAACAACCGAATCACTCTTAAAACTGTTCGGATCGCTGGACGAGAACGCGATCGCCGTGGAAAAACGGCTCGGAGTCGCGCTTCGTCCGCGTGACGGCGTTCTCAAGATCGTCGGAAACGACGAAGTAAGCGTCGAACGCGCCGAAGGATTGATTAACAGCCTTCTGACCCTCATCGGCAAGGGCGTTGAACTAACCCGCGAGCGAGTGTCGGCGGCGATCGACCTCGCGATTATGGACAAGCCCGACGAAATAGTCGCGCTGTCTACCGACGCGGTTGCGGTTACGGCGCGCGGCAAGTACATCCGTTGCAGAACGCTCGGCCAACGCGCCTACGTTTCCGCGATACGCAAAAACACGCTCACGTTCGGCATAGGGCCCGCGGGCACGGGCAAGACTTACCTTGCCGTAGCCATGGCGGTGGCGGCGTACAAGTCCGGCTCGGTCGATAAAATTATTCTCACGCGCCCCGCGATAGAAGCGGGCGAGAAACTCGGCTTTTTGCCGGGCGACCTTCAGACCAAAGTCGATCCGTATCTTCGTCCGCTGTACGACGCGCTTCAGGAATTGTTCGGAGTGGACAATTACGCCACGCTCATCGAACGCGGCATAATCGAAATCGCGCCGCTCGCGTACATGCGCGGCAGAACGCTGTCGAACGCGTTCATAATCCTCGACGAAGCCCAGAACGCCACCAACGAACAGATGAAAATGTTCCTCACGCGTTTCGGCGAGGGCAGTAAAGTAGTGGTAAACGGCGACCTTACGCAAGCGGACTTACCGAGGGGCGTTACCGGCGGACTTAGCCGCGCCGTGGATATACTGAAAGATCTCGAGGGCGTAGATGTCTGCGTTCTCACCGAAAAAGACGTCGTAAGGCATGAGCTCGTGCAAAGAATAGTACTCGCTTATGCCGAACGGGAGAAAGAGGACAATGGAAAGAAAGATTGACACGAAAGCCTTCCTGCGAGCCGCGCTGATATTCTTCGGAATGTTTCTGCTTATTTTCGTAAGCATTTTCGTCAAGTATCGCGCTTACGGCTCGTTCACGGATGGCGGGAATAAAAGCACGCTGTACGTCGCGTGCGCCGGCAGCGGAATAAGCATACTATTACTGCTATTGTCGCTGTTCACGTACTTTATTTACTCACGCCAGAAACTGATAGAAAAGACCAAGAAACTAGCCGCGATCTGCACGGCGGTAGCGCTCTCGTGCATCGTCAACGTCAGCCTTTCCGCGCTGGGGATGTTCTATATGCCCATGGCGTTCACGGCGTACATTTTAATGCCGCTCGCCGACCGCCGCGACGTTTTCGTAGCCAACATAGTCGCAAATCTCGTCGTGTCCGTATCGCTCATGTTCGAGTCGATTATGGGTACGAAAATCGAAATGCTCAGCGTAGTCGTAATGATGATGATAGGCATCTGCACCGGCTCGATCGTAGCCTACGCCATGTCCAACACCGTCAAGCGTATCGCGTTCGTTCTCAAGGGCGTTTGCGTCGGCGGCGTGACGATGCTCTTACTGTTTCTGTCATCGCTCATTATTACGTCGTTCGATTTTGTCGCGATCGCGGGCTTTCTCAGCATCTCCGCGTTCGGACAAGTCCTCGTGGGCATGCTGCTCCAGCCGATTTTCGAAAGCACATTCAATATCATAACCAACACCAAGCTCAACGAACTGATCGATAACAACGCGCCCCTTATCAAAATGCTGATAAACGACGCGCTCGGAACGTTCAACCACTCGCTGGCTGTCGCGAGCTTCGCCGAAGTCTGCGCGCTCCGTATCGGCGAAAATCCGTACCTTGCCAAAGCCTGCGCCTACTATCACGACGTAGGCAAGACCAAAAACCCAACATTCTTTACCGAAAACCAGTCGGGCTACAACCCGCACGACGAACTTCTGCCCGAGGTTTCCGCCAAAATCCTTCGCGCGCACACGACCGACGGCTTCGAACTGTGCAAAAAATACCGTATTCCCATCGAAGTCGCCGCTGTTACGATCCAGCACCACGGCACATTGCCTATGGCGGTGTTCTACGCTAAAGCCAAGAAACTGACCGACGGAGAAGTGGATATCCGCGAGTACTCGTACCACGGACAAACCCCGGTCACGAAAATCGCCGCGATCATCATGATCTGCGACGCTTGCGAAGCTGCGCTCAGATCTCGCAATAAGCCTACCGCCGCTGAAGTCGACGCGCTCGTGTCCGGCATAATCAACGACCGTATCGCGCGCAAGCAATTCGACAACTGCGACATCACGATGCGCGACCTTAACACCATCAAACAAACGATCATAGGACTTTACGGCGGCGTTTACCACGAAAGAATAAGTTATCCCTCGGGCAAAATCGCCAAATAAGCAAAATCGCCAAATAAGAGAGAATAAATGCTAAGAGTAGACTGCGAAAAATACCATGACGACTTTACCGCGCTCGCCCGCGCCGCGTTCGAAATACTGAACCTTAGCGGCAACGCGGCGGTGGAAGTCGACTTCGTGACCAAAGACGAAATTCACGACCTTAACTTAAGAACCCGCGGCGTCGACCGCGCGACCGACGTTCTGTCGTATCCGGCGCTCGACGAAATCAAGCCGTTCACAAAGGCAAACTATCCGTTCGATTACGACGAGGAAACGGGCGAAGTCGAACTAGGCAGTATCGTAATTTGCGAAGCGGTGGCGGAGGAACAAGCGGCAGAATACGGACACCCCGTGCGCCGCGAGAACTGCTACCTTTTCACGCACGGACTGATGCATCTTATGGGTTACGACCATATAGAAGAAGCCGACCGCGCCGTTATGCGCGAAAAAGAAGAAGCCGTACTGAAAGCGTGCGGTATCACTAGAGGAGAATAAATGAAATCGGGTTTTATCAGCATATTAGGCAAGCCGAACGTCGGCAAATCCAGCCTTATGAACGCGCTTATCGGCGAGAAAGTTTCCATAGTTTCGCCCAAGGCTCAGACCACGCGCGACAGAGTGAACGGCATACTCACGACCGACGATTACCAGATGATTTTCGTCGACACCCCGGGCGTACACAAGCCCAAAAACCGCCTCGGCGAGTATATGGAAAAGTGCGTCAAGTCCTCGACCGACGGCGTGGACGCGATCGTTATCGTACTCGACGTGTTAAAGCGCGTGACCGAAGCGGACGAAGCGTTTATCGAGAAGTATCTTACCGGCTCCGCGCCCGTGTTCATCGTCCTCAATAAGGTCGACGAATCGAGCTACGACCGCGTGTATCCGATCCTTAACAAACTCGCGTATCTATTGCAACCCGCCGAGGGCAGAAACGCCGCGAAGGACATTATCCCGACTTCGGCGAAGAAAAACAAGAATATCGACGTTCTCAAAAAAAACCTCGAAAGCGTGCTTCCGGAGGGACCTATGTATTACCCTGCGGATGAAATCACCGACAAGTCCGAGCGCTATATGATAGCCGAGATTATCCGAGAGAAAGCGCTGTTGCTTCTCAACGACGAAATCCCGCACGGCATCGGCGTGGAAGTGCGCACCATGTTCTACGACGAACACGGCACGGCGCACATGTCCGTCGATATAGTCGCGGAAAAGGAATCGCACAAGTCGATCATTATCGGATCGGGCGGCGAAAAACTGAAAATGATCGCCGAACGCGCGAGAAAAGACGTAGAAAACCTTATCGGTCACAAAGTATATATGGAGCTTTTCGTCAAAGTCCGCGAGAACTGGCGCAACGACGCGCTCGTTATGTCGGACGTCGGGTACGACACCAAGAAGAACTAACCGGGGAGCGGGGCGATAATCTTTCGCCGCCGAGCCGACAAAATAACTGCAATTTTCCGCAAATCGCCCAGGATATTACCGTCCGTAATCGGTTATACTATTTACGGAGGTGAGCAATTATGTTCAAGGACGTAAACGGACTTATGTGCGGCAACGGCTTCGGCGAGCCTTTCGACCCGGCAATGCTCAGTTGGGGACTTTTCGCCGAGAGCGGCAACCCGTGCTTTTATCTTCTTTACAAAGATTTATTCGACGAAGAGGACGAAAAAGAAAAATTCGAGTAAACGCGCCGAAGCGGACTGACGGCGGTGCGGAGGGAAACGGCTGTGGACAAAAAACTGACGGCAATACTCATAAAGGCGACGGACGTAAGAGAAAGCGACAAGACCGTACGCCTTTTTTCCGCGGAAGAAGGGCGGGTGACGGCGACTATGCGCGGGGTCAGAAAGCCCGCGGCGAAGATGAAATACGCCGCTCAGCCGTTCGCGCTGTGCGTGTACGAAGTCAGCGAAAAGAACGGCAAAAAGATCGTCACCGGCGCGACGCCCGTCGAGGATTTGTACCCGCTGTGCTTAGATCCCGAAAAGTACGCCGCGGCGTGCGTAATGCTGGAAGTCACCGACAACGCCAACTCGTCGGTAGAGAACGCAAAACTTTTCGTAACGCTTCTGAAAGCCTTGAAAACTCTGCTGTACGGCAAAGCCGCTTCCATGGTAGTCGTGACGAAATTCATACAGAAAGTATTGAGTATGTCGGGCTTCGTAAAGCCCCCGGCGCGAGTGGACGACGAGCCGGACGCGCCCGCAAAAGCGCTCGGGTTTATCGCGTACAAAACGCTGGACGAACTGAACTCCGTCGAAATAAAACCGGGCGTAATGAAGCGCGCGATGCGTGCCGTCGCCGCGGAATTTTGCCGCGAGTACGAAACCGAACTGACGTCGCTCGCCGTCTACGAAAAATTACTTTAACGAACGAATGACGGCAGTATAACTAATTTAGCCGAACCGAAGCCCCGATCGGGGGCTTTTTCGTTATTTTATACGATTTTTTTATGCAAAATGACGGTAAACGGCGGCATATCGTTTGCCAAATTTTCCAAAAGATATTATAATTATAATATGGTGCGGTATAAAGAGGGAAAAGCAATTGCCGCCCGCGCGGGAACCCCCGCAAAAACGAAATTCGGAGGATTTACAATGAGCAGATTTTTTTGCGACAGCAACTGCGAACTGTGGTATGATAAAGTAGAAAATTTAGGGATTAACTGTATATCTATGCCGTACACGATAGACGGTGAAGAATATTATTACGACCTCGGCAAGAACACCGACAACCGCGCGTTCTTCGCTAAGATGCGCGGCGGCGCGGTGCCCAAGACCAGCGCGCTGAACGAATCCGACTATATCGAGTACTTCGAACCCGTACTCAAAGCGGGCGAGGATATTATCTACGTCACGTTCTCGCACAAAATGAGCGGCACGTTCAATTCAATGTACAAGGCGATCGACGATCTCAAAACCGCTTATCCCGACCGTAAAATCACGGTAGTCGACACCACGCACATAAGTATGGCGGCGGGGCTTGTCGTGTACTTTGCGGCGCTTAAACATAACGCCGGCGCGACCGACGAGGAAATCGTAGAATTCGTCGAAAAGTTCCGCGACCTCACCAAGTGCTATTTTACCGTCGGCGACCTTATCTATCTCAAGCGCGGCGGCAGATTGTCGAGTTTCAAGGCGGCTATGGGGACGCTGTTCAACATAAAGCCGATCATTTCCAACATCGACGGCAAACTCGTCAACATCGACAAGTCCAAGGGACGCAAGCGCTCGCTTAAAGACCTCGCGGCGTATCTCGAAACGGATGACGTGGACGAAAACTATCCGATCGTAGTCATGAACGCCGACTGCGATGAGGACGTGGCGCTCACCGTGTCGTATATAAAGGAAAAACACCCGAATGCGGAGATATGGGAGCAACTGGTAGGACCGGTCATCGGCAGTCATTGCGGACCGAATACCGTGGGGCTTCTGTTCGTAAAGAAAGACAAAGCCGAATAAAACGCGGCTGACGGAGAAGAGAAGTTGCCGAAAACGAAAAGGATAATTGCATTACTTGCGGCGGCGGTCGCGGCGCTGACGTGCACGTCGTGCGGCGGCTACGTCACCGAAACCTGCACCGTATTTTCGTCCGGTATAGTTTTCTCGGCTTCACTCTCCGGCGGCGACGAAAAATCGGCGATAGCGGATATGCTGGCGATAGCGGACGAACTCGACGCTTCGGTGAATATAAACCGCGCTGACAGTCTGTTATCCGCGTTCAACGCTTCAGAAAACGGCGAAACGACCGAAGTCGATCGTCACGCCTATTACCTCGCCGTCAAGGCGAAGGAAATCTACCTTAAAACCGACGGCGCGTTCGATCCGTCGCTGGGAGCGGTTTCGCGGTTATGGGAAGTCGACGCTGACGGAATAAACGCGTACGCTTACGGCGGCGCGAAAAAAGAAAGTCTGCCGGATATAGAAGAAGTAAAAGCGCTTGGCGGCAAAAACGGTATGGACGGATTTACCGCCGATGAAAAAGACGGCAAGTATTATCTTACCAAAACCGCGGACGGCGTAATGCTCGACTTCGGCGGCGTGGCGAAAGGCTATCTTGCCGACGAGTGCCGAAAAATCTGCAAAACTCGCGGCGTGACCGGCGCGCTTATCAAGATAAGCGGAAATATCTATCTTGTCGGCGATTACCGTGACGGAAATTCGGACAAGCCGTGGGGCGTGGGCGTAATCAACCCGCGTGGCGGCGACGGAAAAAACGCTTACGTCTGCGGATTTTACGAGCGCGGAGACGTTTCGGTGGTGACGAGCGGCGATTACGAGCGTAGTTACGACTATACCTACGGCGGCGAAACGCTGAAAATCTGCCATATAATCGACGGCAAGACCGCAATGCCGATAGGGATCGCGTACGACGAAACCGCGGCTCAGTACGTCCAAACCCCGCACGTTATATCGGCTACTATCGTCGGCGAAAGTTCGATGCTGTGCGACGCTTACGCCACGGCGGCTTGCGTACTCGGCGGGGAAAAAGCCGCGGAATTTCTCGGTAAAGAAGGCTACCGCGCGTTGATATTCACTTCGGACGGAAAGTTTGCAAAAGTCGGCGAGTTCGACTTTTCCGAGAATGAAACGCTGTACAAGACGGAGTATACGCCGCTATGACCGATATAAAGACGATAAAAGCGGTCAAAAACTCAAAGCCCGTTCGCCTTGTCGATATTATCGTAATGGCGGTGGTGACGGCGGCGGCGCTCGCGCTGGCGCTCACCGGCGCGCTCGGCGGTAAAAAAGGCGCCGCGGTGACGATAACCGAGGACGGCAAAACGCAGGAGTATCCGCTCGGTGAAAATCGCACGATAACGCTGCGGTCGCTCACCGTGGTTATCGAAAACGGCGAAGCGTACGTTATAAACCCCGATTGCTCGGATAAAATCTGCGAGCATAGCGGCAGAATTTCGCGGGTCAATCAGTCGATAGTCTGTCTGCCCGCCGGCGTTGTGGTCGGGATAAAGGGCGCGGGCGAATTTCAGACCGACACAGGTCAGGAAAAGTAGAGGAGAACGCTCATGACGACAAAAAGAATCACAAGACTCGCGTTGTTCGTGGCGGCGGCGTTCGTACTCGCGATAATCGAAAACGCGCTCCCGCCAATGCTCGCGTTCGCACCCGGCGCGAAAATGGGGCTTAGCAACGTCGTAAGCCTCGTTGCGCTGGTAGTGCTCGGTGTAACCGACGCGTACTTCGTGCTTATCGCGCGGTGTCTTATGAGTGCCGTAGTAAGCGGCAACTACTTCGCGCTCGCGTATTCGCTGACCGCCGGGATAGTCTCGCTGTCGCTCGAAACGCTGCTGATAAAAACGCTCGTAGGGCGGCTGTCGATAGTGTCGATAAGTTTTATAGGCGCGCTCGCGCACAACCTTACGCAACTCGCGGTCGCGGGACTGATTGTGAAAACCAACCTCGTGGCAGCGCTTCCGCTCACGCTTTTGGCGTCCGTGGTCGCGGGGCTTACGGTAGGAACGGCGGCGTACTTCACGATAAAATTCCTACCCGAAAGATTCTATATTCTACCGCTTGAAAAACCGGAAAAGGAGTCAATATGAGTAATTACAGCACGAGAATGAACGGACTGAACGGCTCGGCAACCCGTGAGATACTGAAACTCACGGCTCAGTCCGATATGATATCGTTCGCCGGCGGCTTGCCCGCCGCGGAGTGTATTCCCGTGGATAAGATCGCCGAAATCACCGCCGATATTTTAGGCGGCGGCAACGCGCTTTCCGCACTCCAGTACGGCGTATCCGAGGGCGCGACTCCGTTCCGTGAAGAACTGCGCAAGTTTTTGGCGGACGGCGGAGTGGGAACCTCGTCCGTAGACGAACTTTTCGTCGTGTCCGGCGGTCAGCAAGGCATCGACCTTACGTGCAAAGCGTTCCTCGACAAGGGCGACTGCGTTCTCGTCGAAAACCCGACTTACCTCGCGTTTTTGCAGATAGCCTCGTCCTACGAAGCGACTCCGATAGGCGTTGATTCGGACGAAAACGGCTTGATTCTTGCCGACCTCGAAGCGAAGATAAAGAAATATAACCCGAAATTCCTTTACGTCGTCCCCACGTTTTCCAACCCGACGGGCAGATCGTATTCGGCAGAGAACCGCAAAGGCATCGCGGCGCTCGCCGAAAAGTACGATATGACGGTGCTCGAGGACGATCCGTATTCGCGGCTCCGATATTCGGGCGAGCCGCTTCCGCCGATCAAGAGTTTCGACCGCGCGGGTAAAGTACTGTACGTCACCAGTTTTTCCAAGATACTTTCCCCGGGGCTTAGAACGGGCGTTATCTGCGGTAACCCCGAGGTCATCAAAAAACTCGTGATCGGCAAACAATGCACCGACGTGCATACTTCGGGGCTTTCGCAAGCGATCGCTTACGAATATCTCAAACGCGGCTACGTCAAACCCAACGTCGAAAAAAGTCTGCCCGTGTACCTTGCCAGAAAAACGGCGATGACCGCCGCGCTCGACAAGTACATGCCGGAAGAATTCCGGCGCACCGACCCCGACGGAGGCTTGTTCATATTCGGAGAATTCACCGTTCCCGTCGACACGGTCAAGGCTTTCCCCGAAGCGGTTGCGAAAAAAGTCGCTTACGTTCCCGGCAAATCGTTTTTCGTAGGTGATAAAGGGCTTAATACTCTAAGGTTAAACTACTCGAACGCCGACGAGGAAAAAATAGAACGCGGCATACGCGCGCTCGGCGAAGTTTTCAAGAAAAAAGTAACGGAGGTTAAATAAAAACTACTATGGCAACCAACAAGAACGCATTCGACATTCTCAAAGAGCGCGGCTTTATCAAACAGACGGTGTACGAAGATGATCTTTATAACCAACTCGGCAAAGAACCCACGCCGTTTTACGTCGGCTTTGACCCGACCGCGGACAGTCTGCATATCGGTCACTATATCCCCGTCATGGCAATGGCGCACATGCAACGCGCGGGACACAAGCCCATCGCGCTTTTCGGCGGCGGCACGGCAATGATCGGCGATCCGTCGGGAAGAACGGATATGCGCCAGATGATGACGCGCGAAACCATCGCGCACAACGTCGCGGCGTTCAAAAAGCAGATGAGCCGCTTCCTCGATTTCGAGGGCGAGAACCCCGCGATCATGGTGGACAACGGCGACTGGCTGCTTAACCTCAACTATATCGATTTTCTGCGCGAAATCGGTATCAATTTCTCGGTCAATAAAATGCTCACCGCCGAGTGCTTCAAGACACGCTACGAGCGCGGACTTAACTTCCTCGAGTTCAACTATATGCTTATGCAGGCTTATGACTTCCTCGTGTTGTACCGCAAGTACGGCTGCAAACTCGAGATCGGCGGCAACGATCAGTGGTCGAATATTCTCGCAGGCGCGGATCTTATCCGCAGACTCGAGGGCGACTCGGCGTACGCAATGACGTTCACGCTGCTCGAAACCAGCGACGGTAAAAAGATGGGTAAGACGGCAAAGGGAGCGTTGTGGCTCGACCCGAACAAGACTTCGCCATACGAATTCTACCAGTACTTCAGAAACGTTGAGGATGTGAAAGTAGAGGAGTGTCTTAAACTTCTCACGTTTATGGATCTCGATGAAATCGCCGACCTCGTCAAATACAAGGACGAGCGTATCAACTACGCCAAGGCAAGACTTGCGTACGAAGTCACCAAACTCGTGCACGGCGAAGAAGAAGCGGAAAAAGCCAAACGTCAGGCGGAGGGCGCGTTTTCAGGTAACGTCGACGCCATGCCCGAAGTCGCGATAGAGGGCAATCCCGACACCGTGGTAGTCGACGCAATGGTACTTACCGGCGTGGCTTCGTCCAAGAGCGAAGCGCGCAGACTCGTCGAGGGCGGCGGCGTAAAGATCGGCGACGAAAAAGTAACGACCGTTTCCGCAAAACTCGCCGATTTCGGCGTGACCGACTCGTTCGTACTCCACAAGGGCAAGAAAGTTCACGTCAAGGTTGTGCTTAAATGACCTCGTTCCTCACGATAAAAGAGGAGTATTCGGAAACGACCGTAATCACGCGTTCGGAGTTTTTGACGATCGTAAGGCGCGTTCGGAGCGAAGAAGAAACTTTCGCCGCGCTTGCCGAAATCCGCAAGAAATACTCGGACGCAACTCACGTTTGCTACGCCGCGATTTTCGACAGGTCCGGTTTCGCCGCGAGGTTTTCCGACGACGGCGAGCCGTCCGGCACGGCTGGTCAGCCCATTATGGAAGCGCTGAAAAACTCCGGGCTGAAAGAAACGCTCGTCGCCGTAGTCCGCTGGTTCGGCGGCATAAAACTGGGCGCGGGCGGACTTGTCCGCGCGTACTCGTCCGCGGCTTCGTCGGCAATCAAAAGCGCGAAAAAAGTCCGCTACGAACTGTGCGACGTGTACGAACTTCACCTCGACTTCGGTCGGGCTAAAAAGTTCTCGTCCGCGGCGGCTCGTCTGCCGTTCGATATTATCGGTACCGAGTATGGCACGGACGTCCGCTTTACGCTGGCGACTGCGGAGGGAACGGAAATCACCGCTTCCGTCGCTGACGCAATAGGCGGTAAACCCGAGATAAACGCACTCGAAACGTGTTTTATCGAGCGTCCTGAAGCGGAAAAGTAAGAAATAAAAACCAATCGACAAATATAAGTCTAAAATAAAACACCCGCCGAATTTTACTTCCGAGGAGAAACTAATATGAGCAAAATCGAAACCAAGTGCGTACAATCGGGTTATTTACCGAAAAACGGAGAACCGCGCGTTCTGCCCGTCAATATGAGCACCACGTTCAAGTACGAGTCCGTGCAAGCGGTAGGCGACTTGTTCGATCTTAAAGCGGACGGATTTTTCTATACGCGCCTTTCTAACCCCACGGTCGCGGCGGTAGAAAATAAGATTGCAGACCTGGAGGGCGGCGTGGGCGCGATGATGACCGCGTCGGGTCAAGCGGCAACGCTTATTTCCGTACTAAATATCGCGTCGGCGGGCGATCACGTCGTGGCTTCCATCGATATTTACGGCGGCACGACCAATCTTTTGGGCGTTACGCTCAAAAAAATGGGCGTTGAAGTCACTCTTATGAACATTACCGACCTCGCGGAAGTAGAGAAGGCTATTCGCCCGAACACAAAGGCGATTTTCGGCGAAACGCTGGCTAACCCCGCGCTTACCGTACTCGATATAGAAAATCTCGCCGCGCTCGCGCACAAGCACCGCATACCGCTTATCGTGGACAATACGTTCGCCACGCCGTATCTGTGCCGTCCGCTCGAGTGGGGAGCGGATATCGTCGTTCACTCGACCTCGAAATATATCGACGGTCACGCGACTTCGCTGGGCGGCGTAATCGTTGACGGCGGCAAGTTCGACTGGAAAGCAAGCGGCAAGTTCGATTGCCTTACGCTTCCCGACGAGAGTTACCACGGCTTGAGTTATACCGAAGCGTTCGGCGCTTCCGCGTATATCGTCAAAGCCCGCGCGCAACTCATGCGCGACCTCGGCTCGGCGATCAGCCCGATGAACGCGTTTTTGACGAATATCGGACTGGAAACTTTGCACTTAAGAATGGAGCGCCACAGCGAGAACGCGCTGAAAGTCGCAGAGTACCTCGGTTCGCATCCGAAAGTCAAATCGATCAAGTACCCCGGGCTTGCGACCGATCCCGACTATGACAAATGCCGTAAGTACATGGGCGGCAAGGCGAGCGGCGTTATCTCGTTCGAACTCGGCTCGTACGACGAGTGCGTTAAGTTTATGGACTCGCTGAAACTCGCTTGCATAGTCGTTCACGTCGCCGACGCGCGCACCGGAGTGCTGCACCCGGCGTCAAGCACGCACCGCCAACTTACCGCCGATCAACTCGTAGCGGCGGGTATCAGTCCCGCGAGCATACGGCTCAGCGTGGGCATCGAGAATGTCGACGATATTATCGCCGATCTCGACCAAGCTCTTAAAAACGCTTAAA